>Ga0307508_10001629_pt1 | contig 25014 bp, 15 predicted proteins | sample 9_EM_MG_FD_203089 | JGI IMG/M metagenome (GOLD analysis project Ga0307508, IMG submission 203089) | Populus trichocarpa ectomycorrhiza microbial communities from riparian zone in the Pacific Northwest, United States - 9_EM | ecosystem: Host-associated > Plants > Roots > Unclassified | place... | reverse complement strand
TCACCAGCGCGCCGAGCGGAGCCTGCTCGCTCGGCTGGCCTGGCAGCTCTTCTTCGGAGTCTGGGCGGGGCGCGTCGGCCTTGCGATCGAGACGCAGCAGCACGAATAGGCCCGTCAGCACCGAGATCGCCCCGGACAACCAGAACACGCGCTCGTTCGGCAGCACCCTGGCGGCCACGAACGCCGTAAGCGAGCCGATGCCGTAACCGACCGCGATCGACATGCCGTAGATGCTGGTGACGAACGCCTTGATCCCGCGCTTGGCGCGCGCCACCAAGATCGTCTCCGACGACACCCAGACCAACACCGAGGCCGCGCCGTCGACCACGCGCAGCGCGGCGATGGTGCTGTAGCTCGGGGCGAACGGAAACAGCGTGACCGTGGCCGCGTAGGTGAGCAGCGCCGCCGTCAGCACCGGCTTGGCGCCGAATCTGCCGACCAGCGAGCCGGATGCGACGGCGGTGATCATGATGCCGGCCGCGAACCAAGCCGCCAGTGAGCCGATGTCCGTCTCTTTATAACCGCGTGCCGTGAGGAACACCGCGATCACGCTGATGGCCATGCCGTAGGCCGTCCCGAGGCCTAGTGTCGCGATGTAGACCCTGGTGATGTTGGGGTCACCGATCTTGTCTTTGAGTGCCTTGATCATGTCTTGTGCGTAGGGAGTTTCATTTCACCTCGGCGGCCCACAGGTCCTGCGACCTTCGCGATTGAACCACGGGTCTTGCTTGAGCCAGAAACAGAAACGCCCGGGGACCTTTGAGGCACCCGGGCGGTTTCCTGTTTGCTTTGCGCGCTATTCGGCCGCGACCGCGTACTCTTCGGTCTTCGCGCTCTTGAACATCGGCATAACCTGACCGATTTTCGCGCGCGCCTTGCCCAGGGCGGCTTCGGCGGCGCCGGGCGCTTTCTCTTTGGCGATGGTGAAGAGCTCGACGGCAGCTTCGCGCGCGATCGCGGCGGCAGCCTGGGCTTTTTCCGGCGCTTCGCTGCCGGTCTTCAGCGCTAGGGCGCGTGCGGCTTTGAGCATGCTTTGCGCCTGAATCGCTACGAGCTGCAGCCTGGACTTGCCGTACACCTTGGCGATCTCATGGATGAGATCGGCGCCGGTGTGCGCTGCCGCGTGCGGCGGTAGATGCAGCGCCGCCGCGTAGCGTGGATTGTCCTTCAAGAAAGTGTTGATCTGTTCGAGCGTGAGGCCGGTGTCCTTCAAGGCCGCGTCGAACTCGGCCTGCGCCGCCTGCTTGGCTTTGAACAGGTACATCTGCACGCGGCTCTGGAAGTTCACGGCGCCGTCGCCGCTGGTCTCGACCGCACAGAAGATGGTGCCCGGGAACTTCTCGGTGATCAGCGACTGCACGCCGTCCGAGACGCTGGAGCTTGGCATGCAGCCGAACGGCTTCACGCTGAGCGTCATGGTGGCCTTGCTCTTGACCACGTTGAGGATCAGCTTGCCGACCTCCATGTGGCCTTCGCCGCCGCGCAGATCGTTGTTGTAGTAGGGCGCTGCCACGTCAGCGACCGCGTCCATGTCCGGCAAGTGGTAGCCGTAGAAGCCGCCGGCGTGGGCGAAGGTTTGGAACGCCGCGCGCAGGACCTTGTCGCCCGCCCACAGCCCAATCTTGCGCACGAACACGCCGTACTCGCCGGCGCTGGCCAAGCCGCTCTTGGCGGTGTCGGCGCCGCGCAATAGCGCGCGGTTCTTGGTGTCGAAGCGGACCTCCCAGATGTTGTAGAGAATCCACGCCGTCACGAACTGAATGTCACACTCGGCGCCCTCTTTTTCGAGGAACTTCTGCAGCTGGTAGTTGCCGTCGCCCTCGGTCGTCATGGCCCAAAACTCGCCGATGATGGCGACCTTGGGCTTCACGCGCGTGCGGTCGACTTCGACCTTCTTGAACAGCTCTTTGCTCTTCATCAGCGCCATCAAGATCGACTTCTTGTTGAGCAGCGCCTCGTAGCAAATCTTTTTGGCGGCCTCGCAGGCCTCGTTGGTCGCGCCCGGCACGACCTCGTACGGGCGCAGCCGGTAGCCGATGCCGTTGATCACGTCGCCGGCGATCAGGCCCTTGAGCATGCCCGCAAAGAACGGCGCGTTCAGCTCGAGGCCGCTCTCTTCGCCGGTGGCCTGACTGAGGCCGCCCTGCTGCTGGAACAGCATCACGCGGAAGCCGTCGAAGCCGGCGTCGCGCAAGGCCTTGCGGTACTCCGTCACGTACATGCCGAAGCGACAGGGGCCGCAAGCGCCGGCCGTGAGGAAGACGTACTTGTCGACGATGTCTTTGGTGGAGACGTTGCGCTCGTCGCGCAGGTACACCAGGTACTTCACCAGGTTGCCGACCGTGAAGTACGTGGGGTTACACTGGCCGCGGTTACCGAACTCTTTGCCGGCGCGGAGCGCGTCGTAGTTCGGCGCGTCGAGCGGAATCGTGTTGTAGCCGAGGCTCGTGAAGGCGCCCGACACCAGGTAGTCGTGGGCCATGGTCAGGCCGCCGATCAGCAGCGTGATGCCGGGCTTCTCGGACTTGGTGAACTGCAGGTTCGCCATGTCTTCGAGCCAGCGCTTCTCGATCTCGAGCCCGAGCTTCTCGCGCTCGGCGTCCTCGAACTTCTTCAGCTCGGCGTCGATGTCGAGCATCACGTCCTGGCCGACGAGCGGCAGCTTCTTCTTCGCACCAGTTCCGAGGTCGATCTGCTGGGTCATATGCTGGCTCCCTGTGCTGACACGGGCGTCAGTGTACCCCTACTGTGGGGCCTCAAAGCAAGCCGAACCGCGATTTTTCCGCGGTGACACGAGTGTCAGGAGCAGGGCGGGGGCGGGGGCGGGGCGACCACGGCGCGCCCGGCGCGGATTTGGAAAACCTCCGGAAATCCACGGAACCTTTCGAACTTGCCGGCGGCCGAGCTATCCTGGCCGTTGCGATGGCAGTTGGGGCACCCCAGCAGGTTCTTTCGGGTAAGTACCGCCTGGAGCGCGAGCTCGGACGCGGCGGTATGGGCTCGGTCTGGCAGGCGGAGCACCTGACGCTGCGCTCGCCGGTGGCCATCAAGCTGATCGATGCGGAGATTGCGACCAATCCCGAGGCCTTGTCGCGTTTCCTACGCGAGGCGCAGGCAGCCGCATCGCTGCGCAGCCCCCACGTCGTGCAGATCTTGGACCACGGCGTCGATGAAGGCGTGCCGTTCATCGTCATGGAGCTTTTGGAGGGCGAGTCGCTAGCGGCGCGCATCGAGCGCGTGCGGCGCCTGTCACCGGCGGACACCGCCCGCATCATGACGCAGGTGGGCCGCGCCATGACCCGCGCGCATGACGCCGGCGTCGTGCACCGCGACTTGAAGCCCGACAACATTTTCCTCGTCCGCAACGACGAAGAAGAGATTGCTAAGGTGCTCGACTTCGGTATCGCCAAGTCGAACGCGCACGGCCTGGCCTCCGTTTCCAGCGCGACTCGCACCGGCTCGGTGCTGGGCACGCCGTACTACATGAGCCCGGAGCAGGCGGAAGGCGCCAAGGGCGTCGACCATCGGACGGACATTTGGGCCATGGGTGTGATCGCTTGCGAGTGTCTGATCGGCACGCGTCCGTTCGACGCCGAAACGCTGGGCGCGCTCTTGTTGGCGATTTGCGCGCGGGAGATGCCGATCCCGTCGCGTCGCGGCGCGGTGCCCGCGGGTTTCGACGCCTGGTTTGCCCGGGCTTGCGCGCGCGACGTGGGCCAACGCTTTGTCAGCGCCAAGGAAGCGGCGCAAGAGCTGCGCAACGTATGCGCGGGCGACATGATGAGCAGCTATGGCCCCGGGCCCGTTTCCGGCCAGCGTGGAGCCGTGCCAGCGGCGTCGCTGCCGCTGGGATCGACGACCGGGCATTTGAGCATGTCCTCGTCTCACCAGCTACCGAAGAAGTCGGCAGCGCCGTGGGTCGTGCTCGGTGTGCTTGGTGTGGGCGTGGTTTCTGGTGGCGCCTTCCTCGCGCTCCGCGCCGGCGAGCACGCGGACACCGCGGTCCACGCCGCGGAAGCGGCGCCGAGCGAGCCGCAGAAATCAGCGCTGGCGCCGGCGGTATTGCCCGAGCCGGCAAAGCCTGTGGCGGATCGGGCGGCGGCCACGGCGGCGCCGGATGCGGCTCCGCCCAGCGCGCAGCCGGTCGCGGCGGCGGCGCCGGTCGCGTCGACGCCGGCAACGGTTCACGCAACGGCGCGCGTCGCGCCCAAGCCTCGCGTAGCCGCAATCGTCGAAAAGCCGAAGTCGGTTCCGGCCGCCGCGCCCGCTCCGGCGCCGCCGGCAGCGACACCTGCTGCGAAGCCGCGCGTGAACTTGGGCATCTAGTGCTGTGTCTCAGAAGGAGCAATCGTTCCGATTGCTCCTTCTGAGGCTTGGCTTCGCCAAGCGCGCGGCTACGCCGCGCCCGCACTAGCCTTCCTCGGGGGCGTCCCGCCCCCGGAAACCGGCTGCGCCAGTTTCTCCCCCTCATCCGCTTCGCGGATGCTAGTGCCCTTGCTACCTCGGTACGGCCCCACGCCGCAGCCATCCCTGACGATTGTTACTTTCGAGACGCGGCACTAGTTGTGCAATGTAGGTTGTGCAAGTGCCTGCCCGCGCTCGCGCTTTTCCCATCGATCTAGAGCAGCTACCGCTGTCACACCTGGCGCATTTCGTCGGGGTGTTCGCCAATCGCCAGGTACTCGTCGAAATGAAGCGCAAGGGTTACGGCGACCTGCGCGAGTCGCACGGCTATCTGGTCCAGCACCTGCTGCGCGGTCCGCACAGCGTGGGCGAGCTGTCGAAGCTGCTCGGCATCTCGCAACAAGCCGTCTCGAAAACGGCGCTGGAGCTGACGCGCGCCGGCTACCTCGAAAGCGAACCGGGCGACGACGCACGCGTCAAATGGCTGCGGCTCTCCGCGCGCGGTCACGCCTCGGTCAAAGCGGCTCGGCGCATCCGCGACCAGGTCGAGCAGCGCTTGGCCGCCAGACTGGGCAAGCGTCGCGTCGGCTCGGTGCGCAGCGCGCTACGCTATTTAGGCTCGAGATTTTCTTCACAAAGAGATCAGGAGGTCGGGAGGGCGAGCAGGTTGGGCGCAGCGACGCTCAGTTGCTTCCGTCACCCCGCCCGGCTCCGTAACGAAGCGGACGGAGCAACGCAAACGACTGTACGAGTCGGCGCCCCAAAAAATCTCCCGATCTCTTTGTGAAAACTCAGGGAGACGTATGAAGCTATTCGGCTGCTGTGCCGGCTTCGGCTTGCACCGGGGCGGTTTCGATCGGGACGATCGAGCCGTCGGCGGCTTTTCGGCCAAGCCGGACGGCGCCCTTCGGTAGCTCGACTTCGGCGGCGCGGCGCGTCTCGTAGCTCATGATGCGCTCCGAAGTTTCGCGGATGGCCTGCTCCAGCGCCGCGTCCGTCTTGGCCGTGCTGGACAGCTGCTGCTGCTTCAGCTGCAAGAGCTCGAGCCGCTTGCGATCGACGGTTTCGGCCAGGCTGCGCTTCTTGCCGGCTTGATCTTCCAAGCGCTCGTGCTGCAAGAGCAGCGAGTGGGCGTAGGTCTTGACGCGGATCTTGATCGAGCCGCCCGGTTTGTTCGCGTCGAGATCGTGCAGCGCGGCCGCGGGCGTCTTCGACGTCTGCAAGATGGCGTCGATCATGCCGTAGGTAGGCGCGTCGTGACCGCACTTGAAGCTCGAAAGATCGAGCACCGCGACGTTCGGATGATGGGCGGCAAAATTCGCGGCCCACACCTTCTGCGAGCTGTTGGCCGAATAGTTTTCGGGCCACACGTGGTTGATGGAAAGCGGCGTGGTGATGGTGCCGTTCAGCAGCTCTTCCTTGAAGTAGCGGTCGAGATACTCGCGATCCTTCGGGATGGAGCGAATGCTCAGGATAGGGTAGCCGAGCACCTGAAACTCGTCGGGAATGCCGTGATTCAGGCCCGGATCCGCGTGGTACGGGCGGTTCAGCACCAAAATCGCGATGCGATCTTCGGCTTCCACCGTCTCCAAGATGGCGCGCCCCTTGTCTTGCAGGTCGAGCTCGAAGGCCTTGAGTGCCTTCAGGCCTTCGCGGCAAGCGTGATCGTTCTCATCGACCGTAACGTCTAGGCGCTCGCCGAAGGTCTCGAACATGCGCTGCGCCAGCAAGATCGGCTCGGCGAACGACAGCGCCGGCGCCAGGTACTCGATGCCGCGCTCCTTGAAGAAGTCGACCTCCTTGGTGAAGGCTGCTTTCATCACGTCCGGCGTGCCAGCCACGATCGGGCACGACGTGTTGTCTTGCGTGTCTTCCACGAAGTTGTTCACGTGCGTGAGGATGGGGAAGAAGATGTAGTGGAGCGGGCGCTTACGCTCCGGCTCGTGCTTGTGGAAGAGCAGGTTGTGGATGTGCGCCTGCGCACCCTTGCTCGGGAAGCACGGATCGATCGAGCCGTACTTGCCGCCCTCGACCCACATTTCCTCGGTCATGGCGTCGCTGAATACGACGTTCGATTTGCCCAAGCCGAGCGCCTCGAAGTAGGTGCGAATGAACGGCGCCGTCGAATAGATGTTCAGGACGCGCGGAATGCCGACACGCAGCGATTTGCGGCGTTTCATCGCCTCCTCGCTGGAGCGCTTGAACGGCCGCGTGATCTCTTCGCGCTTGATACGGAACAGCCCCTTGGTCACGAGCACGTCTTTGACGGGCGTGCCTGCGTCGGGCAGCTGAGCTTGATCGTACTGGTGCACGAAGGCCCGCTCGGCCTCGTAGGTCACCAGGTTCGGGAAGGAAGCGGCAGTCTTCTTGCGTTCGGCCATCAACGACAGCATGGCTTCTTTGCTCTCGACGGTGCCCTTCTCGCACGAGAAGCCGGAGATGTAGCGAGCGGTCGAGCCGTCTTGGCGCTTGGTATCGATGAAGGTGCGCTTGCACTCGTTGGGACAGAAGTGACACACGGTCTCTTCGTCGTTCTTCGTCATGTACTCGAGGTCGAGCGTGGCCTTGATGCCGATGAAGCGACTCTTGCCGGTGCGCTTGTAGCGACGCAGGGTTTCGATCGCGGCGCCGATCGCGCCGGCTTCGCCGGTGTGCGGGTGCACGAACACCTGCGCGCCCGGTACGCGCTGCTTGATGTAGTCGACCTGTGCCTTGACGGCCGCCAGGTTGTACTGCGTGCCGCCTTGCAGCACGAACTTGGTGCCGAGCGAAGCCAGCCGCGGAATTTGCACCACGTATTGCCACACGTTCTTGGGCAGCACCTGCGCGAGACCTGCCAGAAGCTCTTCCTTCTGGTAGCCCTCTTTCTGGAAGTTCACGCGGTCCGAATCCAGGAACACCGCGCAACCGTAGGAGAACTTGGGCGCCAATTCGGCCTTGAACGCGGCCTCGGCATACTCGGTGACCGGAATGCCGAACTGATCGGCCATCGCCTGCAAGAGCATGCCGTTGCCGGCGCTGCACGAGTTACTCAGCTTGAAGTTCTGGATGTCGCCGTTCTTCATGAACAAGACCTTGATGTCTTGTCCACCGATGTCGCAGATCACGTCGATGTCGCCGAAGAAGTGCACGGCGCTCATCATGTGCGCCACCGTTTCGACGATGTTCACGTCGCTGAGCACGCACTCGTCGAGCACGTCCGCCGCGTAACCGGTGGCGCCGAAACCCAAGATTTCGAGCGTGGCGCCTTGGCTCTCCACGTCGTCTTGAATTTTGGCCAGAAGCTCTTTGGTATCCTGAATCGGATTGCCCTTGGAGAGCTGGTAGGCCTTGAGCAGAATCTCGCCGTCTTCGCCGATCACGACGGCCTTGGACGAGGTCGAACCGCCGTCCATGCCGATCACGCCGCGTACGACCTGACCGGGCGTTAGCTTCGCCTTCTGGAACTTCGGGATCGAATAGGCCTTGATGAACTCGGCGGTCTCGGCCTCGGCGGCGGAGAGCGGCGGCCCGGCTTGCTCACCGAGGCGCGCCCGCCGACCGTTGTTGATGAAGTCGTGCAACGCCGCGATGCCCTTGAAGTAGCAATCCGTGCCGCCTTCGGCGATGCCGTAGATGGCCGCGCCGAACGCCGCGTACAAGTCGGCGTTCTTGGGCACGAAAATCAGCTCTTCGATCGGCACGTCTTTCGGGTAGTCGAAGCCGCGGTCTTTCCAGGTTTGCGGAATACGCAGGCGCCAGCACTCTTGCAAGAAGGGCAGGTAGGTGTTGGGGCCGCCGAGCAGCAGCACCTTCGGCTTTAACGTGTTGCCACGCGTGAGCACGCTCAAATTTTGCAGCACGATCGCGTCCGCCAGTGAGTTGAGCACCTCGTCCTTCGGGATGCCGGTCTTCACCAGGTTCACGATGTCGGTCTCGGCGAACACGCCGCACTTGGCGGCCACGTGGTGCAGCTTCTCGTCCGAGAAATGCAGCGAGGTCGCGAAGCCGGGCTCCGCGCCGACCTTGATCATGCACTTGTCGATGGTGGCGCCGGTACCGGAGGCGCACTTGTCGTTCATGCTCGTGCTGGCGGTCTTGGCGCCAGTGTTCTTGTCCTCGCGGAACATGATGATCTTGGCGTCTTGGCCGCCGAGCTCGATCACGCTGAGCACGTCGGGATGCTTGTTCTCGACCGCCAGCGTGACGGCGTTCACTTCTTGAACGAACTTGCCGCCCGTCGGCTTCTCGAGCGGCCCGGAGCCGGACCCGGTAACGAACATCCGAAACTTCGTCGGCTCGTGATCCGGAAACGCGGCGAGGATGGCCTCACACAGCTCGAGCACCTTCTCGGGCTGCTTGGTGTGATGCCGCTGGTAGTCAGACCAGAGGATTTCCTTAGTGTCCGGATTGATGACAACGGCCTTCACCGTCGTCGAGCCCACGTCCATGCCGATAACCAGACCGTCCGTCATGCTCATTGGATCCCGGGAAGAGGGGGCCTCAGGGCGGCCCTTGGACTGACACGGGCGTCAGTCTGCCTGCACCCGGAGGCGAGAATCAAGCCTTTCGGCTGTTTCGCTGCGGTGACACGAACGTCAGTCGCCAAACCCGCGGTTTTGCAGGTAAGGACGACAGGGGGGCTCAGGTGTAAGGGAGGAATCCGGCCGGCGTTGTGCCGGGCATGCCGAAGCTGCGCGTTCGCCGGTGCCGTCTCTTCTCTGTCGCGGATAAGGCCGCCTGCGCCGCAGCGGCGCTGCCCCTGCTGCTCGTTGCCCCAAGCGCCCGCGCCGACTTCGCCGACCCGCCCGATTCGCCGTACCGAACGCCTGATCCGAACCGGTCCTACCCTCCACCCACGATAGAGCGTACCGAGACTGAGCCGCCGCCGGACGCGCCTCGCTCCAGCTTCCGTTTCCACGTCGGGCCGGCGCTCTTGCTCCAGCCGACGGGCCCTGGCTTGTTCACGGCGCTGGACATCGGACAGCGCGCCATCGGAGCGCGGGCGTCGGCGGCTTGGCTGCGTGCCGAAAGCGAGCAGGGGCTCGCCGCGTACGGCGCTGAGCTGTGGATCGATCTTCGTCACAGGTTCGAGCTACATCCGATCATCGGTGCGGGCGCCAGCCTGCTGCGCGGCGGTGCGATCGGACAGCACGCCAGCGTCGGCGCAGGCATGCTGCGCGGCGCGCTCGAGTACGAACTGCCGATCGCCGACGCCGACGCGCGCGTGAGCTTCTCGTTGATCGCGTTGGTGCCAGCCATCGGCACCGAGCGTAAGACGCCCTGGACGCTCGGTACCGTGATGGTGGGTGCGGGTTTTTGAGTCCGGACTCGACACCTGACCGACACTTGTTTGCTGCCTGACTGAAATGGAAAGCCGCGCCAGCTTGCAGAATTGAAATGACAGACGCCCAGAGTTGCAAGTGATGCGCTTGTCCGGATTTGCCCGCGCGCAAAAATCGCTGCTGCCAACTCCGTCGCGGGTCTTAAGCGTCTACTTGATAAGCCGTTGGGGTGGCGAACCTACACCGACGTAGACCAGGCGCGTTGGTGCGCGGGGATTGCTTATCAGGCAAGATGCCGGCAATCTCCGGCTCCTCGTGGGCCCGGATTCCCGGGCAGTTCCCTGTGTCGGAGCGTCCGAGAACTAGCAAATAGTCGCAGACATCCTTTCCCAGTTTGAGACGAGCAAACCCATGACAGCGCTTATCGCCACTCCCCACACTACGGCCGGTTCGGCACCCGAACCCAACCGCGAAGGACCCGAATCACACACCCGCCCGGTCGTCGAGCTGCAGACTCCCCCAGCCGACTCCCGACGTGCGCGTCGCTTACGGGCGCGCCGCGTTCGCATCGAGGAGCTGCAGCTGGAGGGGCTGGCAGCGATGGCTCGGCACGCGACGCTCGGCGTCATCGATACGAAGGTAGAAGATCTTTCTCTGACCGGCGCTGCGCTGATCATCGCGGGCGCCGGGGCACGGGCGGGGCTGGTTCTCTCTGGTGACCGCCTAGAGCGCCTGCGCATCGTGTGCCGCGACTCGATCTTGTACGAGGGCGACGCGGACATTCGTCGCATCGCCGAGCGCGGCGACGACTTGGTGCTCGGCATCGAGCTGCGCTCGAGCACCATCGACTTCTCGGAGCTGTATCGACTCGGAACGCGGCACAGCTTTTCAGAGCGACTCGATGCGGCTCTCGATGCGCACGAGGACGTCGTCTCGAGCGAGTTCAAGCTTTGGGTCAACCACCAGCGGACGTCGCTCGAGAAGCTCAAGACATTTCTCGATCTGGAGGAGCGCGCGCTAACCAATCTCGATCTTTTTACGCGAAATCAGACGCTCAAAACCTACCTCGAAGAGATTGGCCCGCGCATCGTCGAGCGCATGAACGCGGCATCTCGCGAGCTCGGGCAGCTCGTGGCCGGCTTGCCCGAGGAGCATCACCCGAGCTATCGCAGTTACTACAAGGCAGAGCTGCACCATCTGACGCTGCATTCACCCTTCGTGAAGCGCGCCTATGACAAGCCGCTCGGCTACGCGGGCGACTACGAAATGATGAACATGCTGTACCGCGATCATGCTGAAGGCGACTCGTTGTTCGCCAAAGCCATGAACCTGTACGCAACTCAAGAGATCGCGGCGCAGGCGAACGTCAATCGCCTCAACTACCTGGGCGCCAAGATCCGCGCTGCGGTCGAGGCGCGTGGGCACGTGCGCCTGGCGAGCATCGGTTGCGGGCCGTCGCGGGAGCTCGGCGTGCTGCTCGAGCAAAGTCCGGAGCTTGGCCGCTATCTGGATGTGGCGCTCATCGATCAGGAAGAGCGCGTGCTCATCTACTGCGAGCGCACGCTGTCGCCACTGGCGGCCAAGACGGGCGTCAAGCTGCACTTCATTCGAGAGTCGGTGCGCCGACTGCTCACGGCCAAAAAGCTGAAAGACACGCTGGGTGAGCGCGATCTGATCTACAGCGCGGGGTTGTTCGACTACTTGAACCAGCGCAGCTTCTCGGCGCTGCTGGGCGGGCTGTACGACGCCCTCGCCCCGGGCGGCCACTTGTGCGTCGGCAACGTCGCGACCCACAACCCCACCCGCTATTTCATGGAGTATGCGCTCGATTGGTTCTTGATCCATCGCACGCCGGCAGACCTGCTCGAATTTGCCAGCGCGCTTCAGCCCGCTCCGATTCGCGTAGAAGTCGATGCCGAACCGACCGGCGTGAATTTGTTTCTGCGGATCTGGAAGTAAAGGAGCTGAACGCTGTCTGAAGATCGCGGCTTCGAAGCGTGGCTCGCGGACGTGAATCTCTCGGCAGCACGGCTGGGCTATGTGCTGGCAGCGCTGCTCATGCCCGGCGGCGTGGCACTCGACCTGATCTGCGTGCCGGACAAGGTCGGCGAATTCTTGCTGATTCGCTTGGGCGCCAGCGTGATTGCGTGCGCCATGATCGCGGCTTCTTATCTGCCGATCGTCGGCCGCTACCCCGTGCTGCTCGGCGCAGGCGCGCCCCTGCTTTGCGCGGTGGGCATCGAGGACATGATCCTGCGGCTCGAGGGCGGCCTGTCGCCGTACTACGCCGGCCTGAACTTGTGCACGCTGGCCATGGCCGTGCTCTATTTGTGGCGCTGGCAGCAGTTCTTGTACGGCAGTGGGCTAATCGTGGCGATCTGGCTGGTGCCCACGCTGCCGCAGCTGGCGCACGGTGACATCAAGTTCGCGCCATTTTTCAACAATCTGTACTTTCTGAGCCTGACGAGCGTGATCGCGGTGACAGCGGGCACCATCCGATTTCGCGCGGCCAGGCGCGAATACGAAGCCAGATCGGATCTGGCAAAGACGTCGGCGGAGCTTGCCAGCACGCTCACGCGTTTGCAGGAGCTCGATCGGCTGAAGAACGAATTCTTCGCCAACGTCTCGCACGAGCTGCGCACGCCGCTCACGCTGATTCTGACACCCGTCGAAGATTTGTTGAGCCACGACGTGAGGCCCGAAGTGCATTCGGCGCTGAGCGTGGTCCGGCGCAATGCCCATAGGCTACTGCGCCTGATCGACGATCTGCTGGATTTGGCGCGCCTGGACGTCGGCGGTTTGCGCCTGCACGTCGCGGAGGTCGACCTGGTCGACCTGGTGTCGCGCGTCGTCGAGTCGGCGCGCGCGGCGGCCGAAGTGCGCCGCATGACGCTGAGCTTCCACGCCGACGTACCGGCGTTGCCGGTGTATGGCGATCCGCATCGGCTCGAGATTGTTTTCACGAATCTGCTCGGCAATGCCTTGAAATTCACGCCGGACGGCGGCAGCGTCAGCGTGCGCGTGCGGCAGGGCGAGACGAGCTGCGTGGTGGGCGTCGAAGACACCGGCCCGGGCATTCCGGACGCGGAGCTGGAGCGGATTTTCGATCGCTTCTACCAGGTCGAAGGCTCGCAGCGTCGGCGCCAGGGCGGTGCGGGCATCGGCCTGTCACTGGCGCGCAAGCTGAGCGAATTGCACGGCGGGAGCATCGACGTGGAGAGCGTGCTCGATAAGGGCTCCACGTTTTCGGTCACGCTGCCGCTTGGGCGCGAGCACTTTCGCGACGAAGTTCTGGAGCGGCGTCGCGTCAAGACGGATGAACATCCCAAGCGGCGCGCCGGCGACCGCGGCGCGCTGCCACAGCCCTTGCCAGAGGCGGTGCCGGACGTGTTCGAGGGCGACGCCATGCCGGTGCTGATGGATCGCGGGCGCCGGCCGTTGGTGCTCGTGGCCGAAGACGAGCCCGACCTGCGCGAGTACATCGAGAGCTCGCTCAAGCCGTACTACGACGTCGTGACCGCCAGCGACGGCGCGCTGGCTCTGGCCGCCGTTAAGTCACATGCGCCAGATCTCGTACTAACGGACGTGATGATGCCGGGCACGACCGGCACCGACCTGTGCCGTGCCATCAAACAAGACCAGCGCTTACGCAGTACGCCGGTAATCGTCCTGACCGCGCTCTCGGCCACCGACAACGTGCTCGACGCCTATTCGGCTGGCGCCGATGACTTCGTAACCAAGCCATTTCATAGCCGCGTGCTGCTCGCGCGCATCAACGCCCAGCTCAAGCTGCGCTCCGTGGGTCTGCAGCTGGCTGACCAAGCGCGGCTCGCGACCGCTGGCACGCTGGCCGGCGGGGTCGCGCACGAGGTCCGAAATCCACTGAACGCAGTGCTGAACGCCGCGCGCACACTGCCCGGGGCGAAAAACCGGCCCGAGCTGGAAAGCAAGCTGCTCAGCATCATCGTGGAGGGGTCCCAGCGCATCGACAAGATCGTGGCCGCCCTCGAGCAGCACGTTCGGCCGGCCGAAGAAAACTCGATCTTGCAGTGCGACCTCCAATCTGGGCTACGCTCCTCGATCGAGCTTCTCGAGCACAAGATGTCAGGCGTGTCGGTGCAATTGAACTTTGAGAGCAGTCGCGCAGTGGTCGCGTCCCCGCGTGAGCTCAATCAAGTGTTTCTGAATCTGCTCGACAACGCCGTGCGCGCCGGTGCCAAGAGCATTTGGGTTCGCACCCTAGATGAGGCAGACCTCGTGCGCGTGTCGATCAGCGATGACGGCCCGGGCGTCCCCAAAGAGATCGCGGCGCTGATCTTCGAGCCGTTCTTCACGACCAGGCCGGTCGGTGAAGGCACAGGGCTCGGCCTGTACCTGTCGCGTCGCATCATCCAAGACTGCGGTGGCACCTTGAGCTATGCGCCTCGCGAAGGCGGGGGCGCGGTGTTCGGCATCCAGTTGCCAGCCATCGAGGCAGCCGCATGAGCGTCAAGGTTCTGTTTGTCGACGACGACGAAGCCAACTTGGTCGTGTGCGAGGCTGCCTGCGGTGACGATTTCGAAATCGTTACCGCGACCTCGGCCGAGGCCGCGCTCGAGTGCATGCGTCGCGAAGAGGTCGGCGTGATCGTGGCCGACCAGCGCATGCCAGGCACGACCGGCGTAGAGCTGCTGGAGCGCGTACGGATCGAGTACCCCGATACCGTCCGGGTGCTGATCACCGCTTACAGCGATATTCAAGCTGCCATCTCGGCGATCAATCGCGGGCGCGTGCGGCGTTACCTGCGCAAGCCTTGGGAGCCGGGTGAGCTCAAGGCCGAGCTGGCGGACGCGCTCGACATCTACGCCATGAGCCGCAAGCTGTCGGCCATGGAGGTGCGGCTCCGCGAAACCGAGCGGGTTTATGCGCTCGGCATCGTGTCGGCCAGCATCGCTCACGAGATGAAGAACCCGATGATGTGGGTGACCAACAGCTTGTCGTTCGCGCAGGGCGAGCTGCGCAAGTTGAGCGAATCTTCTGCGCTGGGTGCGGTCAAGTCGCGGCTCGAAGAAATCGAAGCCAGTCTGACCGACACGCGCACCGGCGTCGATCGCGTGGTCGACATCGTGCGCGGCATCGAGCTGCCGACGCGCAGCGACTCGGGCGCGCTGAAGCCGGTCGACTTCGCCGAGGTGCTGCGGCTGAGCCTGCGCTTGGTTTCCGGTGAGCTGATGCGCTGCGCGTCGCTCGAGCTGGACGTGACTTGCGCGCCCAAGGTCAAGGCTTCCGCCACCAAGCTCGGTCAAGTCGTGCTCAACTTGATCGTCAACGCCGTGCAGGCGATTTCGCCCCGTCCGCGCAGCCAGAACGTGATCAGCGTGCGACTTCGGATCGAAGAGGCCTGGGCGGTGCTGGAGGTGGCCGACAACGGACCCGGCATCGGCGAGCAGGACGCCGACCGCATCTTCGATCCGTTCTTCACCAGCAAGGTCGGCGTCGGCACCGGCCTGGGCCTGGCCATTTCGCGACGCATCGTCGAAGAAATCGACGGCAGCCTGGTCGCAGGCAAAGACGAGCGCCTGGGTGGCGCTTGTTTTACGGTGCGCTTACCGCTGTAGCGGCGGTCGTTCGCAGCCCTTCCGGCAGATCGACGTCGGGCGCGTAGCGGCGATCACGCTCGAGCAGATCGCGCGCTCCAATCGATTTTTCGCGCCAATGCCGGCGCGGCGGCGAAGCGTCGAGCCAGTGAAAGCTGTGCTCGCGGCTGTCGAGGTGCACGTATTGCGTTTTGGGGTGCGTGTAGATGCCGACGCCCGTGCGCGGGATCTCCCGCAAATAGGCGGCTAGCTCGCGCGCGCTGGTTCCCAGCAGCCGAAAATCGATGGCGTCGCCCGTGCCGTGCGGGCCTTCTCGGCGGCGACCCGGCTTGCGGTAGGCGGACACGATCTGCACCTCGCGACTGCCGAAGTGATACGCCGCCTTGAAGAGCAGCTGCAGCGTGCGGCGATTGATATGCCCGACGTCGCGCTCTTTCGGCGAGCGAGCGTCGCAGAGCAGCTCGTCGAGCCGAGTGGCTGCGGCTTCGTCGATTTGGCCGCGCGCGTCATACAGCTTGATATCGAGGCTTTCGCGCGAGGTTTGGTTTTCGATGTGCAGGGCCGCGAGGGCTTCGAAGGGCGATGCGTCATGGCCGGACGCCTGCAAGCTGGCCAGCACGAGCGGCGCGCTGCGAGTCGCTGGCGAGGCCTTGACGTTAGGGCTCTGCGCGGCCGGCGCGCTGCGCGACGCCAGGGCAAACGTGAGCCCTATGACGCCGAGCAGACCGGCGAGTGAAAGTACGGAGAGTCCGCGCGGGCTCATCGCTTTCGGCAGCTTTGCAAAGCTTTCGCCGAGCAGCAACGTGGGTAGAAGTGCGCCGCTCGGCGCTCGCCGCGCTACTTGCTGGCGACGCGCGCCGTGACCGCCTTGGTCGATAGCGGCGGCGCGGGCGGCGCTTTCGCGATCTCCAAGAAATCTCGGCCGAGCAGCGCTCCGAACTGGTCCTTGACCTCGACGCGTAGGACCCAGGGCCCCGGATTGGCGGTGGGCGGCACCGTTCCGACTAGACGATTACCGTCGCGCGTGAACGTCACTTCGATAGGTTCGATGCCGAGTGTCACGTCGGTTTTCGGCTCGAGCCATGGCGGTATGGCTTCGCCTTCTTTGCTGCGCAGCTCGACCGCGATTTGGATCGGGTCGGTCGGCCACACCGCGCGGCTCGGTCCGAGCACCACGTGCGCGTAGAGCCCGCGCGGCCGCAGGCGCGCGGTGGTCGGATACACCGACCCGGGCACGCGGAAGCTGACCATGGTCGTTTCTCCGCGATATAGCGAGACGGCTTGCGACGCCGGCACATAGCGCCCGGCGCCTTCGTACGTCATCTCCAGGCCGTCGGTGTTCGAGAAGTGCACGTCTTGGCCCTTGCCGATGAAGATGTCGCCGCCAGCGGCGTAACCGCCCGGGGGCAACGTCACGCCCACCACCCGCACCGGCTCACTCTTGGTCCAGGAGCCCGCGATGCCCTCGGCGTCGACCGAGCGCGCGCTGAGCTCGTACTGGCCGGGCATGGCAGGAGGGAAGGCGTCGTCTTGGCGCACACCGCGCACCTGGCGCAGCTGCTCGCTACCGTCCCAAGCGTGCAGCCTGAGCTCGTAGTGGTCGGCGCCGGCGACCGGGCTCAGCGTAACGCCGCCGATCGCAACGGGATCGCCCGGGGAGAACCATAGCCGCTGACCGGGCGTGAGCACGGGCGCCGCGACGGTTGGCTCGACCGCGCCGCCGCGCTCGCCGCTGAAGTGTTGGAGCGTGCCGGGTGGCAACGTCGTCCAACGGTCGGACACCAGCGTGCGCACGTCTCCGTCTGCGCTGGCGACCGTCGACGCATCGCCGTGTAGCAGCAGTGTGGCAGAGCCCGTACCGATCACGGCCGAGACTTTGCCGATGCTGCACAAGACGGCGCTCTTCGGCTTGGCAGGGACGAGCACGTCCACGCGACCGCGCAGAAGCGCGAAGCTGTAGGTCGTGGTCTTCGAGCCCGGAGCGAGCTGCAGCGGTTGCGGCTTCGGGAACACGTGCACCGAAGCATCGGGCGCGAGCGACAAGCGGGCCTGGCTCGGGAGCACGTACTCTGCCCCGTCAGGGCCGGCCGTGAACACGCCGCCGGAGACGGTGCCTGAGCCGGCCACCACGCCGGTTTTCGGCGCTGCGGCCGCGGCGGAGCTAGGGGGCAGTGCGCACAGCGCACACATCAGGAAACTCGCGGCCAAAGGGCCCTGCGATCGTAGCGATGAACGAGGCAGCGTCATGCGCACGAGTACGGCGCGGACGCGCGGGACTTGAGCTGCGGCGCGCTGAAAACTTTGGCTCTATGATGCGGGCACAACATGGCCGCCTCGTCCAAGGGCTCGCGTGGCAAACCCGCTTCCAAGAAGACGGCGTTGCCGAAGTCCGAGCGTCGCCAACAAATCCTCAGCGTGGCGCGTGATGTTTTTGCGCGGCGTGGCTACCACCAGACGACCATCGACGACATCGCCCTCCAAGCCGGCGTCGCGCGCGGCACCTTTTATCTCTACTTCGAGGACAAGCGCGCGGTCTTTTCGGACCTGATCGACCGTTTCGCTTCGCAGCTCACGATGGCGATCGTGCGCATCGTGACCGACGACGCGCAGCGCCCGGTGGTCGAACAAGTTCGTGAGAACATTCGCGCCATTATCGCCACGTGTCTGACCGAACGAAGCATGACCAAGATCTTGTTTACGGACGCCGTCGGCATCGACCCGGCGTTCGACCGCAAGCTGTTCGCGTTCTACGACACCGTCGTACAGCTGCTCGCCGAGAGCCTGAAGGACGGCCAGGCCCTCGGCATCGTCGACGAGGGCGAGCCGCGGGTGCTCGCGTATCTCACCATCGGCGCCCTGAAAGAGCTGCTCTACCAGGCCGTCACGCTCGGCTACTCGGAAGAGAGCGCCGAGGTGCTCACCCAGCAGATGTATTCATTTCTTTCAGGCGGCTACCTGCGTGTCGGTCCCAGTCCGACCCGAGCCGCCGGCACCAGGCGCGGGCGCTAGGCCGAGTTCGAAGCCGTGCCACCGCGTCAGGCGATTGCACTGCATTCGTACCGTGTCTGCCGACTCGAACCCCCAAATTTCCCGCTCTTGATCGATCTCCTGATCTCCTGATCTCTTTGTGAAAAACTCTCGAGCCTTCGGCCGGGTCGGAAATACTGCCGAAACGTGCGCGTGACGTGTTCAGAATGTGAAATGGCGGCCGTTTTGCTTGACCGGACCCGGTCTTGGGGGGAAAAACCCGCCGGGTTTAGCCGCAACCATGACCATCGAGATCAACGAAGGCTCGCCAAGCACGCTGAGCCTGCTGTTCGCTGAGGGGCTGTATACCGATTACCTCCGAGATCCGAGCGCCGTGCCGCCGGATTGGCGGGCTTACTTCGACTCGCTCGAGCAGGGCGGCGACTTTGCCAAGACGCCCAAGCGGGGCCCGGACTTTCGTCCGGCCAGCGTCTTCAATCCGGCTGCGCCCAGCGCGAAGTCGAACGGCAACGGGCACAGCGCGGGCGTCGCCAACGGCACGGCTCACGTCAACGGCAACGGCAACGGCCAGCTGAACGGCAACGGCGCCGCCCTGGTGAGCGGCGTGTCCGACGCCGCTGTGCGCCAAGACCGCGTGGACGCGCTGGTGCGCGCCTACCGTGTGCGCGGCCACATGATGGCCAAGATCGATCCGCTCGGTTTGCCGCGGCCGATCCAAGCCGAGCTCGACCCCGAGTTTTACGAGCTGACGGGCTACGACCTCGATCGCAAATTTTCGAGCCGCACCATCTTCGGCGCACAGGTGCTCACGCTGCGCGAGATTTTGGCGCGCCTGCGCAACACCTACTGTCGTTCGATCGGCGTGCAGTTCATGCACATCGACGATCTGAAGGTGAAAAACTGGCTGCAAGATCGCATGGAAGGCTCGGAAAATCGCATCCAGCTCTCGCGGGCCGAGCAGCTGCGCATCCTGACCAAGCTGACCGACGCCTCGATCTTCGAGGAGTTCATCCAGAAGAAGTTCGTCGGCGCCAAGAGCTTTTCGTTGTCGGGCTCCGAGAGCTTGATCCCGCTTTTGGCGTTCGCCATCGATCGCGCCGCCGAGCACGGCGTAGACGAGGTGATACTCGGCATGGCGCACCGCGGGCGCCTCAACGTGCTTGCCAACATCATGGGCAAGAATCCGCGCGAAATCTTCCGCGAGTTCGAGGACGCCGATCCCCAGCTTTACTACGGCTCGGGCGACGTGAAGTACCACCTGGGGCACAGCTCGGACTTCGTGACCGAGACCGGCAAGAAGGTGCACCTCTCGCTGTGCTTCAACCCGAGCCATCTCGAGTACGTGAACCCGGTGGTCGTGGGCCGCACGCGCGCCAAGCAGGACCGCGCCGGTGATCTCACACGCTCCAAAAAGATCGCGTTCACGATTCACGGCGACGCTGCGTTTGCGGGCGAAGGCGTGATTCAAGAGACGCTGAACATGAGCCAGGTGGACGCGCACACCATCGGCGGCACGATTCACGTCATCATCAACAATCAGATCGGCTTCACCACGCCGCCGTCGCAAGCCCGCTCCACCACCTACGCGACGGACGTGGCGAAGATGCTGCAAATCCCGATCTTCCACGTCAACGGCGAAGATCCGGAGGCCGTCGCGCAAGTGGTGCGGCTGGCCATGGACTTCCGCGACACCTTCCTGCGCGACGTCGTGATAGACATGTACTGCTACCGTCGCTGGGGCCACAACGAGAGCGACGAGCCGTCGTTCACGCAGCCGCTACTGTACGCGGCTATCGCCGAGCGCCAGAGCGTGCGTGAGGGCTACCTCGGTCATCTCACGAAGATGGGCGAGATCACGGTCGAAGAAGCCGACAAAATCGCCGTCGAGCGCCGCGAGCACCTGGAGCGCGAGCTGTCGGAGGCGCGCCGCAAAGACTACGTGCGCGTGCAAGATTGGCTGGGTGGTTTTTGGAAGGGCTACCGGGGCGGCGCCGAGAGCGACGTGCCGGACGTGGACACCGGCATCGCCATCGAGCGCTCGCAGGAGCTGATCGTGCGCCAGCAAGAGCTGCCGGAAAATTTCCATCCGCACCGGCAGATCGAGAAGCTCCTGGGTGAGCGCCGCGCCATGGCGGCCGGCGAAAAGCCGCTCAATTGGGGTATGGCCGAGCTGCTCGCGTTCGGGTCGCTCGTCACGGAAGGCACCCGCGTGCGCCTCACGGGTCAAGATTGCGGCCGTGGCACGTTCAGCCACCGGCACGCGGTCTTGCATGACGTGCAAGACGGGCACACTTACATGCCGCTTTGCCACATGGCGTCCGATCAGGCGCCGATCGAGATCTACAACTCGGTCTTGAGCGAAGCGGGCGTGCTCGGCTTCGAGTACGGCTACAGCCTGGACTTTCCCGACGCGCTCGTGCTGTGGGAGGCGCAGTTCGGCGACTTCGCCAACGCCGCCCAGGTCATCATCGATCAATTCATCGTCAGCGCCGAGGACAAGTGGAAGCGCTTGTCGGGCTTGGTGATGCTCCTGCCGCACGGTTACGAAGGGCAGGGGCCCGAGCACTCGAGCGCGCGTCTCGAGCGCTTCCTGGCGTTGTCGGCCGAAGAAAACATTCAGGTCGTGCAGCCGAGCACGCCGGCGCAGTACTTCCACGTGCTCAGGCGGCAAGTGCTCAGGCCTTGGCGTAAGCCGCTCGTGGTATTCACGCCCAAGAGCCTGCTCAGGCTACCGCAATGCGTGAGCACGCTCGACGAGTTCGCGAGCGCCGGCTTTCAGCGCGTGATCCCCGACATTCGCGGGCTGAAGAAGGCCACGCGCGTGCTGCTTTGCACCGGCAAGGTCTTCTACGATCTCGAGAAACGCCGCGCCGAGCTGGGCCGAAACGACGTCGCCATCGTGCGCATCGAGCAGCTGTACCCGTTGCCCGACCGCGTGCTGCGCGCGGCGCTCGATCATTTCGACGACGGCACGCAGTTCATGTGGGTGCAAGAAGAGCCGGAGAACATGGGCGCCTGGCGTCACATGCGCGTGCGTCACGGCTCGATGATGTTCGGGCGCTTCCCGTTCTCGGGTATCTGCCGCACCGAATCCGCCAGCCCTGCCACCGGCTCCCACAGCGCCCACAAGCTCGAACAACAAGAGCTGCTCGAACGCGCCTTCGCGTAGGGAGAACGAGCGGGAATCAACAGGGAGGCGGGGAGGCGGGGAGGACGAGAATGCATTTTTCGTTCGGAAGACCGAACAAAAAATCATTGCCCCCAAGGTGGGGCCTGCGTGGTCAGCTCAGCGTGGAACTGAGAACTTGACGCAGGCAGTCTACCAACCCAAAAAACTCCCCGCCTCCCCGCCTCCCTGTTTGCTCGATCTCGCTCGCTTGCGGGTTGACGAATGGGGGCTGCCAGCCGAAAGTAGCCGCGAAATTTCCAAAGGTTTCTAGAAGATGCCCATTGAGCTGAAAGTGCCGCCGGTTGGTGAGTCGATCACGGAAGTGCAGATCGGCGATTGGTTGAAGGCCGAAGGCGAAAGCGTTTCGCGCGACGAGATCATCGTCAAAATCGAGACCGACAAAGTGACGGTCGATTTGCCGGCGCCGACCACCGGCACCATCACGTTGATCAAAGCCAAGAAGGGCGCGGTGGCGCAGGTGGGCGAGGTCATCGGTTACATGGAGGAGGGGGCGGGCTCCGTCAAAGCCAAGTCCATTCCGCCGCCCGCCGCTCCCGTTCTGGCACCGCCGCCGGCCGCGGCCGCCGCGCCAGCCGCGCCAGCCGCAGCAGCCGATGACGTGGCCGTGCCCAAGAGCATGCCGCCGCACGGCTTCGCGCGGGTGATGCCGTCGGCGCGGCGCGCGCTCAAAGAGCGTGGCGTGCAGGCCGACGACGTCGACGCTACGGGGCCGGGTGGTCGCGTCCTGAAAGAGGACGTGATGCGCTACACGCCGCCAGCCGCCAAGCCCGCCGCCCCGGAAGGCAAGCTCGAAGAAGCCGTGCCCATGAGCCCGTTCCGCAAGAAGATCGCGGAGCGGCTCGTGCAATCGCAGCAAACGGCGGCGCTGCTCACGACCTTCAACGAGATCGACATGTCGCTCGCCATGGCGCTCCGTAAAGAGCATCAAGAGAGCTTTCAGGAAAAATACGGCATCAAGCTCGGCTTCATGTCCTTCTTCGTGAAGGCGGCCATCGACGCGCTGAAGCTCGTGCCAGCCGTGAACGGCGAGATTCGCGGCACCGACATCATTTACAAGAATTTCTACGACATCGGCGTCGCCGTCGGCGGCGGCAAGGGCCTGGCCGTGCCGGTGATTCGCAGCGCCGACCGGCTCAGCTTCGCCGAGGTCGAACAGACGATTTCGAACTTCGGCAAACGCGCCAAAGACAACAAGCTCGAGCTGTCCGAGCTGATGGGCGGCACGTTCACCATCTCGAACGGCGGCATCTACGGCTCGCTGCTCTCGACGCCGATCGTCAACCCCCCGCAGAGCGGCATCTTGGGCTTACACGCCATTCAGGACCGGCCCATCGCGCTCAATGGTCAGGTGGTGATCCGGCCGATGATGTACATCGCGCTCACCTACGATCATCGACTGGTCGACGGGCGCGAGGCCGTCACCTTCCTCAAGCGCATCAAGCAGTGTGTCGAGGCGCCCGCCCGCATGCTGCTGGAAGTCTGAACCGTGACCAATCGGCATGACTTGCTCGTCATCGGCGCGGGGCCCGGCGGCTACGTTGCGGCGATTCGCGCAGCGCAGCTGGGCTTGAATACGGCGTGCATCGACGCCGAAGCAGCGCTCGGCGGTACTTGCTTGCGCGTCGGCTGCATCCCGAGCAAGGCCTTGCTCGAGTCGAGCGAGCGCTTTCACGAAGCCGGTCACGCGCTGGCCGATTTCGGCGTGAAAGTCAGCGGCGTCGAGCTCGATCTCGCACGCATGCTCAAGCGCAAAGAAGGCATCGTCAGCGGTCTCACGCAAGGCGTTGCCGGGCTGTTCAAGAAGAACAAGGTGACGCGCTACCACGGCCACGGGCGCATCATCGGTCCGGGCCGCGTCGCGGTGACGGGTCCAGATGCTTGCGAGGTCGAGGCCAAGCACGTGATCATTGCTACCGGCAGCAAGCTTGCCCCGCTGCGCGGCGTCGAGCTCGATGCTGATCGCATCGGCGGCAGCACGGAGGCGCTCAGCTACCCCAGCGTGCCGGAGCACCTGGTCGTGATTGGCGCGGGCTACATCGGGCTGGAATTGGGCTCGGTGTGGCGTCGTTTGGGCGCCAAGGTCACGGTGCTCGAATACCTCGGCCGCATTCTACCGGGTATGGACGCCGAGATTGCGCGAGAGGCCGAGCGCATTTTCGAGAAGCAAGGCATCGAGTTCAAGCTGGGCGCGCGCGTCACCTCGGCGACGCGCAGCGGTGAGCAGGTAACGGTCGGCATCGATGGACAAGAGACCATACGCTGTGATCGCGTGCTGCTCGCCACAGGTCGGCTGCCGAACACAGACGATCTGGGCCTAGCTTCCGTCGGCATCGAGCTCGATCCGCGTGGTCGCATCCCGATCGACGACCAGTTCAAGAGCTACGTGCCGGGCTTCTACGCGATCGGTGACGTGGTGCGCGGGCCCATGCTGGCTCACAAGGCCGAAGAAGAAGGCGTGGCCTGCGTCGAAGGCATCGTCACCGGCTTCGGGCACGTCAACTACGACGCCATCCCGGGGGTCGTTTACACGCAGCCGGAGATTGCCAGCGTGGGCAAGACCGAAGAAGAGCTCACCGCGCTCAACGTGCCCTTCAAAAAGGGCAGCTTTCCGTTCATGGCCAACGGTCGCGCGCGGGCGCTCGGCTCCACCGAAGGTCGTGTGAAAATCCTGGCGCACGCCCAGACCGATCGCATCTTGGGCGTCCACGTCATCGGGCCGCGCGCCGGCGATCTGATCGCCGAAGCCGCGGTGGCCATCGAGTTCTCGGCCAGCGCCGAGGACATCGCGCGCTCCTCCCACGCGCACCCGACCCTGGCCGAAGCCATGAAAGAAGCCGCGCTGGCAGTCGATCGGCGCGCGATACACATCTAGCCTCGACGACGCGGGCGGCGCCAGCCCGCCCAGCTCGAGCTCAGGCCACGCGCGACGTGAACGCGAACGGTGCGGCTGTCGCGGCCGAACGAGCTTCCTCGCCGAATTCGAGCGACACTTCTAGCCCGGCGGTACGCCACTCGTCGAACAAGCCGTGCGCGAGCGACGAGAGCGAGTGACGCAGCCGTCCGCTGCTGAGCGGCGACGCCGTGAGCACGACCTTGCCCTGCTTGTGAGCCGCCATCGCCCCGAGCGTTAAGCAGGCAATCTTGCGGCGAGCCGCGTCGGCGGCCGCGTCGATGCGTTCGTTGCAGGCGAGCGCCACGGCGCGCAGTTGGATGCCTTTTCCGAACAGACTATCGAGGCTGCCGGCGAAGCGTTCAGCGAATAGCGCCGGCGTCTCGCCCTCGGCCTGCGCCAGCACGCGCCGCACCGCGGGGTCGCTCGCCGGCAGACGAGGCCACTCCGCGCCGAGCTCGACCACGACCAACGACCCCGAGGGAGCGCTGGACTCCGGGGAGCGGGGCTGGGCCCCCGCGATACGAGACGAACTGGCCTTTTTGCGCATGGCTACTTCCTCTTACCTACACTCTTCCTTAGGCCTCCCCTCGAAACCGGCAAAGATATCCGCGCGCGTTTCCATCCCGCCACGGCGAACGAAGCCGCCGGAAGGCGGGGTCGGGGCCCCGCCGACAAACGCGACTGAAAGGGGCGCGAGCC
>Ga0307508_10001628_pt1 | contig 25020 bp, 16 predicted proteins | sample 9_EM_MG_FD_203089 | JGI IMG/M metagenome (GOLD analysis project Ga0307508, IMG submission 203089) | Populus trichocarpa ectomycorrhiza microbial communities from riparian zone in the Pacific Northwest, United States - 9_EM | ecosystem: Host-associated > Plants > Roots > Unclassified | place... | reverse complement strand
AATCCCGCCCCTCACCGGCTGCGGATATATCAGTCGTGGTACTTAAATAACGCTTCCAGCACTTTCAAAATCGCTTTTCTTATATCAGTCGTCCGGAAGGGCTTGGTAATAAAATCGAATGCGCCAAGCCGTTTGGTCTCCAGCACGTCGTCCTGTATTTTGGAAGTAGTATAAATGATCACCGGTATTTCCCTGAGGCGATCGTTTTTCTTTAATTCTTCGAGGCACTGCTTGCCGTTCATCCGGGGCATATTCAAATCAAGAAAGATAAGGTCGGGCAATTGCATGCTTTTTTTTAAAAAGTTCAATGCATCAGGACAGCTAATCATGGAAATGCATTGTATATCGGGATGTATATCATGAACGGTTTCGCAGAATAATTCCGAATCGTCGGAATCATCATCGATGATCATAATGCTATGTACGTATGGTGATGGCATGAGCTCTGATGATTAAATTTAAGCAGAAATGAGAGAGACGGGAAATTTTATTATTTGCCGGTAATTTATAAGTTCAGTATTTTGTTGTTGAAATCAAACAAGGCGGGTCATAGACAGGAGGACTAAAAAAATCATGCCAGCTAAGATAAAAGCGAGTGCAAAGCCTTTCCCCATCGTAGCCATAGGAGCGTCTGCCGGAGGGCTTGAAGCAGTTACTCAACTATTACAACAGGTTCCCCCCGATACGGGGATGGCCTTTATATACATACAACACCTGGGCGCCAGCCAGGAAAGCGCTTTACCTGAAATTTTAAAGAAGGTTACAAAGATGAAGGTGCTCGAAGCCGGCCATCAGCTGCCGGTTCAGAAAAACCATGTATATGTCATTCCGTCCGACAAGGATATTACGATAGAAGACGGCAAAATTATCCAGCGGGAGCGAAAGATGCGCCACGGCATACATATGCCGGTAGATGAATTTTTTATTTCCCTGGCGGAAGATAAGAAAAGCGCCGCCATCGGGGTGGTGCTTTCGGGCAATGCCAGCGATGGAACGCTGGGGCTGAAAGCCATCAATGCGGCGGGCGGACTCACGTTTGCGCAGGACGAATCGGCAAAATTCACAGGTATGCCCAAATCGGCCGTTGCCGAAGGAGTAGTAGACAGGGTGCTGTCGCCCCGCGATATTGCCCGCGAGCTCGTGCAGGTAAGTAAAAGCAGCCATATCATCAAAGTAGCGATGCAGGACACCGAAGACAGCATCAGCAACGACGATGAAGACCTGACCGCTGTGATACAGCTGCTCAAAAAATCCGTCGGCGTCGATTTCAGGCATTATAAAATGAATACCATCAAACGTCGCATCGTGCGGCGTATGTTGTTGTATAAGCTGGAATCATTAAAAGATTATACACAATACCTGCGGCAGCATGCCAACGAGATAAATGTGCTGTATGAAGACCTGCTCATAAATGTTACCAGCTTCTTCCGCGATCCGGAAACGATGGAGTACCTGAAGAAAAAAGTACTGCCGGATATTATTAAAAGCAAACATGGCAATGACCCGATACGCATTTGGGTGCCGGCCTGCTCCACCGGTGAAGAAGCCTATTCGCTGGCCATTACGCTCGTGGAGATACTGGGCGATCGCTCTGCCAATACCGCCATACAGCTGTTTGCCACCGATCTTAGCGATACCGCCATTGCCAAAGCCCGCCTTGGTATCTATTCGATGCATGAAATGGTCAATATTTCACCCAAACGGCTGCAGCGGTTCTTTAGCAAAACGGATGGCCATTACCGCATTGTAAAATCGATACGGGATCTTTGCATCTTTGCCCCACAGAATATTTTCAGGGACCCTCCTTTTTCCCGCCTCGATCTCATCAGCTGTTGTAACCTGATGATATACCTTGACACGGTATTACAGAAAAAAATACTCGCCACCTTTCATTACGCATTAAATCCCGATGGTTACCTGGTGCTGGGAAAATCGGAAACCACGGGCAGCTCCATGCACCTGTTTCAGCAGCTGGATAAAAAATACAAGGTATATAGCCGGAAAAAGGATGCTGTTGTAAGGGCCATGTTCGATATGAATTACCGGCTGCCCGACGATGAGAAAACGTATGGCGGCTTCAGCCCTTCCGTCAAACCGAAAGACGCCGGCAACAGTCCCAATCTCGAAAAAACACTGGACACGCTTTTATTGAGCAAATACATACCGCCCTGCGTATTGGTGAACTACGACCTTGAAATCATACTTTCCAAGGGCGCTACCTCTTTGTTTCTGGAGCTTCCCGCCGGCAAAGCCAGCCTCAACCTGCTCAAGATGGCCCGCCCCGGCCTTGCCTTCGAATTGCGGAACCTGATTCATAAGTCGTCCAAAACGGGGAAAGTCATTAAAAAGACCGGTCTTGAAATAAGACACAACGATTCGGTGCGGGCGGTATCTTTTGAAGTAACGCCGCTCAGGTCTGATGGCGACGAAACGCTTTTTCTTGTCGTATTTGAAGAGGTGACTGGCCCGGCTCTTCCGGCCGGTAAAGCCTCTTTTTCGAAAGATACCCTGGTAAAGCAATTGCAGGACGAGCTGACCGGCCTTCGGGAAGACATGCGCTCCATCGTGGAAGAGCATGAGGCCAGCGTAGAAGAGCTGCAGTCGGCCAATGAAGAAATTGTATCGAGCAACGAAGAGCTGCAAAGCATCAATGAAGAGCTCGAAACATCGAAGGAAGAAGTAGAGTCGACCAACGAAGAGCTCATGACCATCAATACCGAGCTGCAGGTGAGAAACGAGCAGCTGGCGGAATCATACGAATATGCCGAAGCGGTATTCAGCACCATTCGCGAAGCGGTATTGGTGCTCGACGATGATCTGCGGGTAAGGTCGGCCAATAAGTCTTTTTACCGCATATTCAAATGCAAGGAAGACGATGTGGAAGGCGTATTGATATATGAGATGCTTGACCGGCAGTGGGATATTCCCCGGCTCCGCATGTTGCTGGAAGAGGTCATACCCAAAAACGCTTACCTGAATGCTTTCGAGGTAAAGCACGTATTTGCCGAAGCCGGCGAAAAGATTTTGCTGCTCAATGCCCGCCGGGTTATCCAGAAGATACACCGGCAGCAATTGATTTTGCTGGCCATTGAAGACGTGACTGAGCAAACACAAACCCAGCAATTACTGGCGGAGCGGGAAGCCTGGTTCCGTAATATGGCCGATAATGCGCCTGTGATGATATGGGTAGCCGGTCCTAATAAGCAGTTTAACTTTGTCAATCAGACCTGGCTGGAATTTACCGGGCATACGGCCCGCGACGAATATGGTTATGGCTGGAAGAAGGGCATTCACCCGGAAGACATGGATGCCGTCGTTTTGCAATATAATGCGCAAATGGACGAAAAAAGTCCTTTTACGATGGAATACCGTATGACGCGCCACGACGGTGAGTACCGCTGGGTGGTCAATATCGGTAAGCCCACTTATTCTACAGAAGGAAAGTTTACCGGCTATATCGGGTCCTGTACGGATATTCACGACAAAAAAATGCTGCACGCCGACCTGGAAGACCTGGTGCAGCAGCGAACAAAGAAGCTGGAAGAAATCAACCGCGAATTAAAACGTTCCAACGACGAGCTGAAGCAATTTGCCTTTGTGGCCAGCCATGATCTGCAGGAGCCGTTGCGTAAGATTATGACTTTTGCCGATCGCCTGCAGAAAATGATGACCGAACTGCCCGAGAATGGTAAAATATACCTCGATAAAATCAGCAGCTCTTCGCAGCGTATGACTGCATTGATAGATGATTTGCTCAACTTTTCTTCTATTTCCCGCGCCAATAAAAAGTTTTCAAAGGTGGAGCTGGATAAGGTATTGAAAAAGGTGTTGCTGGACTTCGAAGTAATATTGGGCGAAAAGAAAGGAAAGGTTGAAACAACGAAGCTGCCGGCTATGGAAGTGATACCGCTGCAGATAGAGCAGCTGTTTCATAACCTGGTAAGCAATGCGCTTAAATTTGTGAAGCAGGGTGAGCCACCGGTTATTAACATCAGCTGCCGGGTGCTGCCAAAGAGTGACCTGGCGATATATCCGCAGCTTAAAAAAGCGGATACCTATTATGAAATTGTTTTTAAAGACAACGGTATCGGCTTTGACCCCGAGTTCCAGGACCAGATTTTTGTAATATTCCAGCGCCTGAACGATCGCCAGCGGTTTCCCGGTACCGGCATAGGCCTGGCGCTGTGCCGAAAAATTGTAGACAACCACGAAGGTCTCATCTATGCAAAATCGGAAGAAAACGAAGGCGCCGAGTTTCACATTATATTACCGGCGGAGCAAACTTAATTAAGGCAAATTCAGCCGTACGTCATTATTGGTATTGTGCTGTATTTGAAAAATCAATTTCTTTAACTCGTCGATATGCATCTGCAGCTCGTCGACTCTTTGCTGCTGGTAAGCAGCCGTGCGCATAAAGCCTCTTTGCCTTCTCTCGTTTTCCATCTTTTTCAGCAGGGCCGTGCGCTCTTCCATCATACGCAATGCCACCCAGAGAGTCGATTCAATCTGCTCTCCCTGTTTGAGCACCAGGTCTTTCTCCGTATACGAGTGGCCGATGTGGCAGCGATACCTGTCGAGGTTGCCGTCTTTTATGAGCCAAAGCCCGCCGCCGCAATCAGGACAGGCATACACGCTTTTTTCTCCCAGTTTGGCGGGCATTTCGAGGCTGGTCGCCATTTTCTCGGCAATGACGGATTCTGTTTTTATTTCCTCGGGCACCCGCTGTTTGGGCGCCGATACTTTTTTCTGTAACACTTCCCCGATGGCGTCCGCCATCCCCGACAGCGGTACGCAATAATCCACTTCAAGGGAATTAAGTACAGACAGGGGCATGTCGGGATATTCCGCTTCGTTGGGATCCTGCACAATACAGGCGCCGCCGCTTTTTTTAATGGCCATCATGCCCGCAGTCCCGTCGTTGAGCAGGCCCGTAAGGATAATGCCGATGGTATGACCGTCGTAGGCTACGGCGGCAGAACGGAACAACACATCAATGGAAGGCCGCCACCGGTTTTCTTCCGGCCCGTGGCCGATAATGATTTTATCCTCCTTTACCAGCAGGTGCCCGTTGGGCGGCGCTATATAAATACAATCTCTTTCAATAGCCATCCCTGCCTTGCCCATCCGGCAGGCAAGCGGCGTAAGCGGCTGCAGCCGCTGCATAAGAAAATCGCCGATACCCGTTCTCGATAAGTGAAGTACAATACAAACCGCGGCATCCATGCCTGTTTTAAAATACGTTACCAATTCTCCCAATGCGGTAAGGCCGCCTGCCGATGCGCCGACAACGATGATAAACTTAGGTGGTCTGCCTATGTTTTCGTCTTCCGTATGAACGATGACGGGATCCCTGTTTTTAGCCATAAGTGGTAGCGTTTACCGGTCCGGGGTTCTAACCATTGCCTAAAAAAATATGCCATAGGGGCTATTTGCCCCCCAAAGGGCCGTTTGCGTTCCCATAGAGGTAAAAAAAAGCCGCAGTACGCCCGTAGGCGCCTGCGGCATGCTCAAAACTCCGGTTGCTGCTATATGCTACTTATTAAAGGCCGTTGGCGGAATGGGCGACGGGACAAGGTTCTTTACCGGTTTGGTAGACTTAAGATAAGCGAACATATCGGTGATATCCTCGTCGGCGATGTTCCGGTAATTGGGCCAGGGCATGGGCGGCAATAAAGTACGGTTGTTGTCAAGCCCCTTGTATTTACCCTCTTTTAATGCCTTTTTAAACCGGGCCAGTGTCCAGCTGCCGATACCGGTAGGATCCGGGGTAAGGTTGGCCGAAAAAGAAACGCCCCAGGGCCCCGCGATGGCGGTGGCGGTATGGTTAAACAATATCCAGTTTTTCAATGCATTGGTATCCACGGACGGTAAGGGCATCCCTGCCGGGTGGCCGCTCAGCAACCTCGACGTATCGGGCTCGGGGCCATGTGCACCCATGGTAAGCGGCGTATGGCAATCGCCGCAACCCATTATGGTGATAAGGTATTTACCATGGTTAACCTGCCCGGTGGTATAAGCAAATGCAGGATCGGTTTCTTTGTTGCTGCTGGCGCTGCTGCTGTTGCACGCTATGATGGCCATGGCGGTTACAGCCGTTAACAGGGCCGTAATAAGGGTTACTTTTTTCATGTAAACAAATTTTATACAAAAGAACGGCGTGGGTCAGCCTGTGCAAAGTGCAGAATGCACAGGCTGTTGTTTGCTGTGCATGAATTGACGCGGGATAGTGGTGCGGTATAACAGCTCATCGGCGCCCGCCGGGGCTTTGTGCGGAACAAATAGCAGTTCGCTACAACAAATACCCAATTTATACAGGTTGTTGATATATTTGAAAAAAAAATCAAATAATCGCCCCTTTGCTAAGAACCGTTTTATGTAGTGTATACCTGCTCTTTGCCGCCCTTGCCCGGGCGCAAAGCCCCAATGAATATCTTTTCTGGCACCTGGGCACGGACAACGGACTTGTATCCGGCGAAATCATGCAGGTGCAGCAGGATCAGAAAGGATACCTGTGGATTGCCACGCTCAATGGCCTGCAGCGGTACGATGGAAAACGGTTTACCAGCTTTCGTCATACGGCAGGGGAGCCGGGGTCCATTCCTTCCGACCAGGTACTATCGATACAGTTGGATAAAAAGAACCGGTTATGGATATTGTTCAGCGGTAACCGCGTGGGTTATATGAATGTATCCGATTTCTCCTTTCATGAAGTGCCGGTCCGGTTTAATGAAGAGCAGCTCAAAAAATCGGAAGAACGCCTGTTTACCGACAACCTGGGAAATGTGTTCCTGGTGCTGCACCGGGTGAGCCTGCTTACCTATAATGAGTCGGCCAATGCATTTGCGGAGGAATACAACCCCTTCCATTGGCCGGCAGGCTGGAAACCTATATGGGTTACGCACGATAAGATACAGGGCAATTACTGGATTGCCTGCGATTCGGGACTGGTAAAATTCAATCCCCGCCTGAACAGTATGTCTTACCGGGGGCATAATGCAGAACAGGATGCCGTAATAAAAGCATATGGAGCGCTTATCTACCTGTCGCATCCGTTTATTGACAGATCCGGCAGGTGTTGGCTCGTTACCTGGCCCCCCGGCAAGAACATAGAGCTGCTGAGCTATGATTTGGCATCGGGTAAAACAACGGCGCATGCCGGCGAATTGGGTAAACAGCTAAAAGGCATTTACTTCGAAATACACCAAATCAAGGAAGACAGCGACGGCGCCATATGGATAGCGGGCGCCAACGTTTTTGCCCGGCTCGGTAAAAAGGAAAAGCAGTTCACCGTGATACCCGATAACCTGCCCGGCGAATTCAGCATACGGTATGATGTGGTGAGAAGCATGTATGAAGACCGCGAGCATAATTTATGGGCCTGCACCAATAAAGGCCTGTACCGTTTTAATCCATCCTCGCTGCTGTTTCATACCATTAATAACCGGCGGCCCGGCAGGGATACCGTGTACACGCCCGATGTATCCGATATACTGCAAACAAAAGACGGTCATATACTGGTCAGCACCTGGGGCAGCGGTCCCTTTTCATACGACAATGATTTTAAACCCGTGCCCCTGGATTATGTAAAACATTCCCACCGGCTGCTGAGCTATTTTACGTGGTGCATGCATGAGCGCGCCAACGGCGATATATGGGAAGGTGCGCAGGACGGGTTTCTTTTTATCCTGCATCCTGCTACCGGCACAAGCGAGCGTCTCCACCCGCCCGCTTTTGAAGGCAGTACCATACGGCAGATAACCGAAGACAGCGCCGGTCACTTATGGTTTGCCACCAATCGCGGGGCGCTGGTTAAATGGGATACGGTGACGCGTGGTTTTACACGGCTGCAACAGTTCAACAGCACCGTCAGTCGCCTGTATACCGATAAGCAGGGCCATATATGGGCCTGTACGTTTACAAACGGCGTTTTTAAAATCAATGCGCGCGATGGCAGCATAGCGGCGCATTATACCACTACCGGGGCGCCCGGTAAAGTATTGACCAGCACCGTCACAAGAGATATTGTCCAATACAACGACAGCCTGTATGTCATTGCCGCCGACGGGCTTAATATACTCAATAGCCGTACAGGGCTTTTCCGCTATTTTACGACCGAAAACGGGTTGCCCTCCAATACGGTGATCAGCATGGTAAAAGACCGCGCGGGCTGTTGTTTATGGGCTACCACCGAAAACGGTGTTTGCAGCATTAACCTTGAAAACCGCCTGGTGATGACCTTTGCCGCCATCGACGGCGTACGTACCACTTCCTTCCAGGCAGGCGCTTCCGCGTTGCTGCACGACGGGCGCATTGCTTTCGGCACCGCCCACGATGTGATAGTATTCGATCCCGTAAAGGCAGAAAACAATACAGACAGCACATCCCCCGTCGTTACGCTTACCAGCTTTTCGCTCATGGGGCGGCCGCTCAAAATGGATTCGCTGCTAAAGCTGGGCACGGTGGAATTGCCCTATGACCAGAATTCGGTGGTCATACAGTTTTCCACGCTCAGTTTCATGAATGAGTATGCTGTTTTTTATAAGATGGAAGGGCTGGACGACAAATGGATACCGTGCCGCTCAACCACTGAAATCGTATATAGTTACCTGCCACCGGGCCATTATACGTTCAGGACCCAATGTAAAAGCCGTTATGACGGGCCGGCGCAGGTAACCGAACTGAAGATAAAAATAAAGGCCCCGTTCTGGAAAACAGGCTGGTTTCTCAGCTTGCTGGCATTTTGGGTCATCGGCATATTATACTGGCTCGACAAGCTGCGTATGCAAAGGCTCAAGGCTACCGAAAGCATCCGCGCCCGCATCGCCACCAGCCTCACCGAAGACCTGGGCAGCTCATTAAGCAGCATCAACCTGACCAGCGAGCTGGCCAGGACAAAAGTAGACACCGATACGGCGCGCACCCGCGAATACATCGACCAGATAAGCGATACCAGCCATCGCATGATCGATTCCATGTACGATATGATATGGAGCATCAATCCCGAAAATGATTCCATGCAGCGAACGGTGGAGCGTATGAAAAGCTATGCGATGGAAATGAAATCCATTTATGAAATCGACATGGTGTTTGATATCGATAAAGCAGTTTATGAGCCCGAGGCCGGTATGGAAAACCGCTATGGGCTGCTGGTGGTGTTTAAAGAAGCGGTATTGAATGCCTGCCGTCACTCCAAATGCCGGCATCTGTATATTAATCTCACCTATAAGAACCAGCGGCTGCTGGTGACGGTGCAGGACGATGGAAAAGGTTTTGATGTAGATGCGGTAAAGCTGGGCAGGGGTATCAACGAAATGCAGCGCAGGGCATCGGCCATGAGCGCACAGCTCACCATCGATTCGGAAATAAATACCGGCACGATTGTGCGGCTTGAAAAGAACCTGTAGGCACCGCTATTTGCCCATCCATTTTTTAAAATCGGTTACTTTTTCACGGCTTACCAGGGCTTCCTTGTCCACCGCCGGTTTCAGCTGCAGCATGAGGCGGTTGCCAAAATACTCGTCTATCTTATCGATGCAGTGAATAGACACATAAAACGAACGGCTGATACGGAAGTAGGCCGAAGGGTCCAGCATTTCCTCCAGCTCGTCCATGGTATAATCGACCACAAACTTTTTGTTGTCATTCGTTTTAAAGAAGTTCAGGCGGCCGTCGCTGTAGAAATAAGCTATCTCGGCGGTTTCCACGCTTACCAGCTTCTGGGCCATTTTCACCAGGAAGCGCTTGCGGTATTCTTTGGGTTGCAGCTTTTGCTGCAGCTCTTTTACCAGGCTGTCTACATTCATTGCTGCCGTACCGCCCTGGTTGCTGTACATCGACTTCATCTTTTTAAATTTGTCGAGGGCGGCCTGTAAATCTTCTTTTTGAATCGGCTTGAGCAGGTAGTCGACACTGTTCACCTTAAATGCCCTGAGGGCAAACTCATCATAGGAGGTGGTAAAGATGACCGTGCTTTTTACGTCTACCTTATCGAATATTTCAAAGCTCTGGCCGTCGGCCAGCTCAATATCCATCAGTATCAAATCGGGCGCCGGGTTTTGCTGCAGCCAGCTCACCGATGAGCGGATACTGTCGGTAACGCTTACTACCTCTGCCGTTTCATCTACGCTCAGCAGGGTTTTGCGCAGTTTTTTTACTGCCAGCTCTTCGTCTTCTATGATAAGTACTTTCATCCGGTAATATTTAATTAGGGGTTAATTCATCAGGCCAGGGTTCATTCCCATGTGTTTGTTCGTGCAAATTAGGGTGTTTGGCGATGTTAAAAAGCATTTGTCTCCCCGGCCGCGGGTACGGGGGGATGAATTGTCGTTTTCCGCGATGGGCTGTCCTTCGACAGGCCCTTCGACAAACTTAGGGCTGTATCAGCGGCACTGCCACGGCAAATTCCTTCCCATCGTCGTGTATCGCTACTTCTTCCTGTTTCATCAGCTGGTATTTTTTGGCAATATTGCCCAGCCCTATTTTATTGGACGCCACGTTACGGGTTTTTCGCTGCAGGTTGTTGCTTACCACCAGCTTACCGCTGTTGGACGTGATGACCATAATGTGCAGCGGGCTGTCTTTTAAAAGCATATTGTGCTTTACCGCATTCTCTACCAGCATCTGCAGGGTAAGCGGGGGCAGCAGGTAATGCATAAACCGCGGCTCAATCCTTTCCTCCATTTCCAGCGCATCGCCATAACGCGTCTTAAGCATGTGAAAATAAGAGCGGATAAACTCCATTTCCGCTTCCAGGGTAGTAAGGCCATCTTCGTTGTTGCGCAGCATATAGCGGTATACCTTGCTCATCTCATCGAGAAACTTTTCGGCCTTATCGGGTTCGTCGGTAATGAGTGACGACAGCGAGTTGAGGCTGTTGAACAGGAAATGCGGGTTCACCTGTCCCTTTAACCCTTCCAGCTGGCTTTGCAGGTTCTCTTTTTTCAGGTTGTCGGCCTCGTCCACCATCGCCCGCCAGCGCTCATAAAAAGCAGCGCCTTCGTTAAAGCTGGTGGCCAGCAGGTTAGACGTGATGCCTACTACCAGCGACCAGGCATAGTTGTTTGCGTCGAACTCGTACCCCATATAACCGATATAGTCGTACCCGCGGAAAATAAGGGTCATGGCCGCCACCATTACCAGCACATATGCCAGCAGGCTGATGCCGATTCGTTTAAATGTCTGGCTGTATTTGGGAAAGCGGTTGAGCAATATCCCGGCTATCATACCGCACAGAATGTATACAAGAATGAGAATAGACAGGGTAGGGAGGCTGCCTGCCAGGAACAGCTTTGCATCGGTAAAGTAACGGGGGCCGAACACAAAATAGTTGATTACCAGCGCTATGGGCGGCATTACGATGACCATGATAAGCCATTCCTTCCTGGAGTACGATAAAAGTTTCATCCGTTGTACAGTATTCATCCGCCTGCCTTTGTAACAAAATAGCGTATTCTTTCTTCCTCCCGCGGCCGGCTTGTATGAATTGTGCTTTAGGGCGATGGGTTGCTGAATAGCCCGTATGAAGCAGCCAATGTACGATAAATTGGCCGATGGCTAACAGCCGGCTACTGTTTTATGAACTCCACCCGCCGGTTGGCCGCCTTTCCTTCCCTGGTCTTGTTGTCGCCCACGGGTATCGTTTCGCCCTTGCCATCGGTTACCATCCGGGCGGCATCGATGCCAAAATCGGCTGCCAGCGCCCGCCCAACGGCTTCCGCTCTTTTCTTCGATAAGGCGAGGTTCGACGCATCGTTGCCGTCGGAATCGGTATGACCAATCACTTTTATTTTTACATCGGGATACTTTTGCAGCACTCCGGCTATCTCCTTCAGTACGCCGTTGCTTTCGGGTTTGATGGTAGCGGCATTTACGTCAAACAGGATGCCTGTAGTGGAGAATTTTCCTTCTTCTATGAGCTTGTGCCGGGTATCGGGCAATCCTTTGGCTATTTTAATATTGCTTACGTAATAGCTCACCTGCGAATCGGCGTAGGCAGAACCCTTAACGGAAAAATACAGTTGATTGAGAACAGCGCCTTCGGCAATTCCGCGGGGAATGTCATACATCTTCTCGCCATTGAACCATATGCGCAGCCTTTCCTTTTGCACCTGCATGGCCACATGCATGCCATCGTACATCGTTTGCAGCTGTTTAACCGGTTTAATCTGGGTAGTCAGGAAGGTATTGCTTGCTGCAAATGTTTGCAGGTGGATATGCGAATCGTTGTATACCCCCGGCTGTATTATCAGCTCGGTTGCGAATACTTTTTTATAATTCAGCAGCAGGCTGTTGTCGGTAGAGGGAAGCTCTCCTGAGCTAAGCAGTCCGAAAGCTATTTGCGGCAGCACCATGCCTTTAAAATGATGGGTCAGGATGAGGTCGAACTCTACCGTACAATTGTCGGTAAACGGTTTTTTATTGTCCGTCAGCGTCACCGTATGCTGGTTCATCTGGAGCCAGTTGCCGCTTTTTGTATTCAGGGTTACTACGGCGCTGTTGCCGTTGCTGTTCCAGCCGGTGGGCAGCTCGCCGGAATTTTCGCCTTCAAAGGCCGTGGTATAAATCACCTGCTCGCCGGGCACAAAATCATATGTGCTATAACTTTTTATGGCGGTCGTTTCCTTTGCAGGCGTCGTTTCGGCGGAAGCGGTTTCATTGCCTGCGGCGGCAGGAGCCGTTGCTGCGGGCTGTTCTTTTCCTTCCGCCTTGTCCAGCGTTTTATCGATAGCCTTATCTGTTTTTTGATCAACGCGCTGGTCGATCTTGTTTTTTACTTTATTCAGTAGTTTGCTGCCAAACTGCGCCTGCAGCAGCAAGGGGCAGAAAGCGATAAAGAGCAGGGTAAATAATGAGCGGTTCATATGCGTATATTATTGAGTGGGGCCGAAAGTAGGCCGAAGCGGCGCTGTGGTAAAGAACAGGAGGTATGAACTGTGGCGGAAGACGTATCAACCGTGAAGCCGTATCTTCGCCGCTTATATGAAACAACAATTAGCCCATATCGCCCTGGTCGTGGATGATTACGACGATGCGATTGCATTCTATACGCAAAAGCTTCATTTTACGCTCGTGGAGGATACTGTTTTAAGCGACACCAAACGATGGGTCGTGGTAGCGCCGCCCGGCTCCACCTGCTCCCTGCTGCTGGCCAAGGCAGCCGGCGAAGAGCAGCGCAGCAGGATAGGCAACCAAACCGGCGGCAGGGTATTCCTGTTTTTGCATACCGATGATTTTGCGCGCGACTATGCGGATATGCGCAGCCGGGACATTGAATTTGTTCGCGAGCCCGTTAAAGAGCCTTATGGTACCGTGGCCGTTTTCAGCGACTTATACGGCAACCTGTGGGACCTCATCCAGCCTGCCTGAACCATTCCTGTTTATTATTGTTCTTAGGGCAGGCATTCAAATAAAAAGGCGCAGTATGGAACTAGGTATTTATTCTTTTGCAGAAACAGGCCTTGACCCCGTCACCGGCAAGACCGTGAGCTTTCACCAGCGTATCCGCGATTTGATGGAAGAAATAGCGCTGGCGGACCAGGTAGGGCTGGATGTTTTTGCCCTGGGTGAGCACCATCGTCCCGATTACGCTATTTCGGCGCCGGCGGTTATGCTCGGCGCTGCTGCCGTAACAACAAAAAAAATACAACTATCCAGCGCCGTGACGGTGTTAAGCTCCGACGATCCCGTGCGCGTATTTCAGCAATTTGCTACCGTGGACCTGTTATCCGGCGGCCGCGCCGAAATCATGGCCGGCCGCGGTTCCTTTATCGAATCCTTCCCGCTTTTTGGATATGATCTCGAAGACTATGATGCGCTGTTTTCCGAAAAGCTCGATCTGTTGCTTCAGCTGAATGAAAAAGAAAAGATTACCTGGCGGGGTAAATACCGGTCGCCCATTCACGACCAGGGCGTGTATCCGCGTCCCCTGCAGGCAAAGCTGCCTGTATGGGTGGCGGTTGGCGGCACGCCCTCTTCCGCCGTCCGCGCCGGTACGCTGGGCCTGCCCATGGCGGTAGCCATTATCGGGGGCAGCCCGGAACATTTTGTGTCGCTGGTGCAATTGTACCGCGATACCGCCGCAAAGGCAGGCAACAAACCGGTGGTGGGCATTAACCAGCATGTCTTTATCGCCGATACCTCGCAGGCCGCCGCCGACCAGTTTTATCCTTCCTATGCCGCTACCATGTCGCGCATCGGCCGCGAGCGTGGCTGGCAGGCCATGACCCGCCCGCAATATGAAGCCATGCGCTCCAAAAAAGGCGCCCTGCTGGTAGGCAGCCCGCAGGAAGTCATCGATAAAATATTATACGGGCACGAGCTGTTTAAGCACGACCGCTTCCTGGCGCAGATGAGCGTGGGGCCCCTATCGCATACGCAGCTGATGCGTTCCATCGAGTTATTCGGTACTAAGGTAGCGCCGGTGGTCAGGAAGGCGTTACAGGTTGTCCAGTCGTAGGGCGGCGCCTTCGGCGCTTTTTATTTTAACACAGAGGTTCACGAAGGTTGGTTCACAGAGGCACTCAGAGACGCTTGTGTCGAAAGAAGTTGTTTGCAGCCAGGTGATTGTATTGAAGTTGCCCGTGGACAGCTGATTGCATCGAAAATACGTTTGCCCCCATTTACTATTGCGTAGCAAAAGCCTCTGTGCACCTCTGTGAACCGACCTCCTCGAACCTCCGTGTTAAAACCTTTGTTGTGCCGCAGGCACAACCTCCCGTATCTCCCAAAAAAGCCGTTTCTTTGCCCAGCATATGTCTTTAATCATTACCTCTTTAAACTCCGGCAGCAACGGCAATTGCTATTATATCGGCAACGAAAACGAAGCCGTGTTTGTCGATGTGGGCCTGTCGTGCCGCGAAATAGAAAAACGCATGGCAAGGCTGGGGCTGGATATGAAGAAGGTATCGGCTGTTTTTATCTCCCACGAACACTCGGATCACATTTTCGGCGTACAGGTGCTGTCTAAAAAATACCACCTGCCCGTATATATTACGCCGGCTACCCTGAAGTCGTCGGGGCTGCAGCTGGTTGCTGAGCTGGTAAGAACGTTTAACGCGCACCAGCCGGTACAGGTTGGCGCGCTTAGCATAACCGCTTTTCCCAAGCACCACGATGCCAGCGACCCGCATAGCTTTATCGTCAGCAGCAATAATACGCAGGTAGGCGTTTTTACCGATATCGGCCAGTCCTGCGAGCAGGTCATCCATCATTTCCAGGGATGCCATGCCGCTTTTCTCGAAGCCAATTACGATGAGGCCATGCTGCACGCAGGCCGTTATCCCCTATCATTAAAGAACCGCATTCGCGGCGGGCAGGGACATTTATCCAATGCACAGGCGCTTACGCTGTTTACCCGTCACCGCCCCAGCTTCATGACGCACCTGGTACTGGCCCACCTGTCAAAAGAAAACAACCGGCCCGAGCTCGTGCAGGAAATATTTACCGCCGAAGCGCATACCACGGAAATTATCGTTGCCCCGCGTGTAGTGGAAACAGCTTTGTATCATATCGGCCATGCCGGTCTTCCCGCACTGCAGCCAAAGCCCGCGCCCAATGCACGTGTGCAGCTAAGCCTGTTTTGATAAGGCCATTATTTTTTTAGGATGATAACGTCGGCCGCCCTTGATTGTGGTGTAACGTTCAGGGTGGTTACCTGGCCATTTGTAATAACCGCTTCTACCGTCGTATTGTAAGGCGCATGTAGTTTGAAATGAGCATTCCAGTCTCCGGGCCAGGCAGGCAGCAGGTATATCTTTTTATCATCCACCTGCAGCAGCATTTCCTGCAGGCCAATCATGGCTGCGCCACCCCAGTTATGATCAGGCGTCCAGTCAAAACCCGGTCCCCAGAAACTGGGGAAGCGATGCGGGCCGTTGGCAAATTTTTGCCTGGCCAGTTCCGCCGCTTCGGCAGCCAGTCCCAGCCTCGCGGCAAAAATATTATCCTGCTTCCAGCCGATATAGCTGCGCGATTGCAGGGCTTTGGGATCATACCTGTAGGTATTGATGGCGGTATCCAGGCCCGGTTTGCCTACGCCGTAGATGCCCCAGGGAAACACCGGATACAGCTGCGGCGTTTCTGTATTCTGTACCCGCTGCCATGCCTGCGCGGGCGCAAGGGTGGTATGGCCGTTAATTGACTGGAACGGTAAAGGCGGTATGCGGCCAAGCATAACAGACCATCGTTTCCTCGCGGATGTATCGAGATACGGAGGCGGCAATGCCAGCAGGCGTTCGAGGGTGACCCTTAATGCCGATATAACCGTGGTGGAATTATAGGTCATCTTATACGTCTCCGCAGCCGAAGTAGGGTAGAAGATATAATATCCTTTTTCATCAAACGGTTTTATGCCGCGCTGCCTGGCCAATTGCTGGTAATGTTCATCGTAAAAGCTAAGGCAGCTTTCAATAAAAGGAATATAAGCGTGGATGTCGCGGTTTTCATACCGCTCCGTTTCGAGCATCAGCTGGCAAAACTCGAATACTGTTTCCCATTCATATTCCAGCCAGGCATTGTATTCCATACCGGGGTCGTAGCCTGCCGGGCGTTTAATATTGTATTCTGTTATATTGGGCAACCCGAAGTTTTCGATTTGTTCTGTAAAGCAGGCGCCGTTATGGTTCCAGTATATTTTACTGCGTAGTTCGGCATTCACCTGCGAGCGCAGGTAAAAATCAAACTGTGGTTTCAGCATATCAAAATCGCCGCTTTTCAGCAGCGGGTAGTATACCAGTCGCTGGTTCTGCGCCGTCATGGTACCGCCCCCCCATAAACGGAAATCGGGACTGAAAGGATAGTTATCGCTTACATAAACAGGGTCGAAAGTAAACAGCCCGCCGTTGAACTTGGTGGGCCAGCGGCCGTAGGCATTACAGCCCAGCTGGTAGCGAAAAAGCTGGTAATTGCGCGAGATGGCCTGTACGCTGCTGTCTTTGCTGCCGATAAAAATATAGCTCCTGTTCCAGAACTGCTGCCACCATTCGCGGCTTTCTGCCTGCGCCGTTTTTTTATGCCGTTCTGCATCGGCCAGTATCGCCGGCAGGTCCTTGTTCCAATGGTCCGGCGTGGGCGATTGCGCTACCTGCAGGCCGATGGTTATCTCCTGTGAGCGAACAGGCTTCGCCGTTACCAGCGACCATGACCGGAACGGCGTTCCGGCATACCGGCCCGAATCGATGCCCCCCGGCTTCATGCCGTCGCCCTGCAGGACGCCGCCGAAAGTATTGTTCTTAATAGGGTCATACATACTGTCTTTGACTGCCTGCATGCCTTCGTTTCGTACCGTATAGCCGAATATGTTTTCTATATCGTCCCGGTTGCGGTGACAGAAATACACCTGGTTGCCATTAAACGCTATCTCGTCTTTGTAAGTCTTTACGGGAAAGGCCTGGACGACTTTATAGGAGTTGGCCCTGAATTCCCTTGTATCGGTCATAAGATGGTCGGCATAGCGCCATGACTCATACCATGCCGTGATGGCCTCCGCGCGGGCGCTTTTAACCGATACATGCACCACCGGGCGAAAGACATCCACCCATATATTGACCTGTGTATTGCCGCCGCTGATGGTTACATCGCCTTGCCGTAGCCGCAGCTCCTGTTTAAAATCCGCGCCATCGAACGGATGCGACGATAGCCGCAGCCGCACGCGGCCCAGCTTGAGCACCTGGTTGTTTTCATCGAAAGTGCCGCTGCGCGACAGGTAAAAAAGCAGGTCGCCGTTTTCCACCCATACATTGAGCCCTATATCGCCGCCGCCGCAGGGCATGGAGCCGCCGGAATGTTGGCTCGGGCTGGTCCATACTACGTTATTGGCGTCCAGCTCCTTTACCTGTGCGCCGGCGGCGGCCGCCGCCAGCAGGCCACCGGCCAGTAATAAGCAACGATATAGAAGGCCCGGGCAGGGGAGATAACGCATCGTCAGGTGTTTGATAGAATACAAATATGTAGTAAAAAAATCACACCAGGTCGTTCACCATTTTTTCTACCGACTGCATCACGGCCGTACGGTAGTTGAGTTTTCCGGTGAGCTTGGATACCATGATGCCTCCTTCTATCAGGGCGATAAACGTAATAGCTACCTGTTCGGGGTCCATGGGAGCCGTAAGCTCCTTGTTGTCGATACCCTTTTGCAGCAGGCGTACCAGCTGGGTTTTCCACGACTGGACGGCGTCCGCCGCTTTCTTTTTCAGCGCAGGATGTGTATCGTCGGCCTCGGTGGCCGTATTCAGGATGGGGCAGCCGCCCACGGGGAAAGGATATTTCAGAAAATTGTTGTACACCTGCATGTAAGCCAGCAATTGCTCCCGCACGGTATGGTGCTTGCTCAGCTCGGCGGCAATAACCGACCTGACCCTCTGTAGGTTATGATCAAACACCGCCAGGGCTACTTCGTCCTTGTTGGCAAAATTACCGTAGATGCTGCCTTTGGTCAGCCTCGTGGCCTCCGTCATATCGGTCAGCGAAGTGCCGGCATACCCCTTCATATTAAAAATGGGCGCCACCTTCTCAATAATAAATGCCTTTGTTTGCGCTGCTTTCGACATACCACCGGTTGTAGGTATACAAAATTATACCGTTCGGTATCAAGGGCCAAATTTTATTGGGCCCACCCCTCTCAAACGAATGATTGTTAATAAAAAAAAGGGGTAAACAGGTCGTTTCTGGTTACAAGATGGAATAAGGAGATACTACTGATTGTAAAAAATATTTGTATTTTCACGGTAACCTTATTACACAACGAATCTAAAATCAGCTAATTCAGTATATAGTTAAGCCCCGCTCTGCCAGCATACAACCGGCCGGGCCGGGATACTGCCAAACGAGAAAACGCATCCGAATGAGTTCGAACAACGCTCTAATCTGGGACTCTTTTAAAAAAGGTGATTGGGATGCGTATACGGCGTTGTACAATGATCACTTCAGCCTCCTTAACAACTACGGCTATAAATTTACACGCGATGTAAACCTGATTGAAGACTCGGTGCATGACCTCTTTGTACGTCTCTGGGCCACCCGCCAAAACCTGGGTAATCCCGTGTCGGTCAGGAACTACCTCTTTAAATCGCTACGGCATATCCTGCTCAGGAAAATACAGAAAAAAGCCCGCTTCAGCGAGCGCCTCCACGAAGATTACTACCAGTTTGAAGTGTCCTTTTCCCAGCATCCCCCCGCTGCTATGGAAGACAAGGAATTACAGCAGCAGGTGCGGTGCATCATCGACAGCCTGCCCGCCCGCCAGCAGGAGATTGTCTACCTGCGTTTTTACGAAGGGCTGTCTTACGATGAGATAGCCGATATCATGTCCATCAGCGTCAACTCCACCTATAAGCTCCTCTATAAGGCGCTGAACAACCTGCAGGCCACCATGGGTTCTTCGCTGGTCATCAGCCTGTTGTACCTGCACCAGTATTTTGGGCAGAGAATGCCCGTGGCGCAGGCATAGACCGCCGGTAATAAAATACTACGTATTGCGAAAACGTTTTCGCTCCCTGCTCCCTCTGAAATGCCAGTAAATGGTACTGCGTTCATAATTTTTTTTCTTTCGGGGGGATAATTTTTACCTGTCCGGGTATATAGGTAAATAGCAACACCCTTTATTTTATGCATGCACCCGTACATTATTCAGGCTTTGACACCGAAGATTTTTTGCACGACGACTTTTTCATACAATGGGTTATTAATCCGGCGGAAGAAAGCGATCTTTTCTGGCAATCATTCGTTAGGGCGTATCCCGGGAAACAGGAAGCCGTTCGCAAGGCGGCTTCCATTATTGTTACCTACCGTGAGCAGGACGTTTTTAACAACGAAGCAAATAGGGACGCCGTCCTGGCCCGTATCACCGCTTCGATAGGCAATGACCGCCGGGCTGCAACGCCCATGCGCGCTTACCTGGGCCGTTTTTACCGCATAGCCGCCGCTGTTATTATACTGGCTGGTACGGCCCTGCTCATCAAAAAACTGGGCAATAGCGCCGCTAAGGAAACCATCGTATCGAGCAGGTTCGGCGAAGTAAAAACCATTCACCTGGCCGATAATTCGGAAATAACCCTGAACGGCAATTCATCGGTCAGTTATAAAAACAACTGGAACGACAGCAGTGCCGCCCGTGAAGTATGGATAAAGGGGGAAGCCTATTTCAATGTAAAGCACCTCAACCACGATACCGCGCATATCAAACCCTGCGAGCGGTTTATCGTGCACAGCGATGATGTGACGATAGAAGTGCTGGGCACCACCTTCAATGTTAAGTCGCGCCACGGCAAAACAAATGTTACGCTTATCAGCGGTAAGATAAAAGTGGATTATACGAACATGAACCAAAGCATGATCATGGCGCCCGGCGATTACGTGGAGTATGGCGATAAAAAAATGCTGGTCAATAAAAAGCTGCTTAAGCCCGCCCGCGTAAGCACCTGGCGCGAAGATGAGCTCGATTTTTCGGATGCCGCGCTGAAAGACATCGTGGAAATGCTGCAGGACAATTACGGGTATACGGTCACCGTTACCGATTCCACGTTGCTGTCGCTTAAAATAGAAGGTGATATCAGCGTAAAGGATGTAACAGACCTGTTCGACGTGGTTTCCACCGCGCTGGACATAAAAATCGAACGATTGCCGCAGAAGAATATCAGGATCTCAAAATAACCTGTTCTCAACACACAAACCAAACCAACAACTGCTTTATGCGAACACATCCCAAAACCATTTTGCTGCGGGCTATGCTCTGTATGAGCTGGCCGGGCATCTCACTCGCCTGCCTGGGTCAGGAACTCGCTTTAACAAAACCGGCTTCGGGACAGGTAAAGACCAGCCCGGCGCAAAGAGATACCGGTACCTCGGATGCTTCGATTCCATTGAAAGACGCTGTTGGACAGCTTAAAAAATATTATTCCATAAAAATCGCCTACCGGCAGGGATTGCTGGACGGTAAAACAATACCTGCTGCCGTTATAGGCGATATGAAAACACAGGATGCGGAAACCATTTTAAGACGTTTACTGCAAAACCTGTCGCTGGGATACAAAAAGATTGGTAATAACCAGTTTTCCTTATTCGAGCTTGGCTCGCCCATTAATGCCGGCAGCTTTACAACGCCCTCCGAAATGGAGGCCCCTGCGGGCGTCATTGGCGGCAATGTATCTTCTGTAACCGACGGCGCCGTACTAGAAGGGGTAACGGTTTCCCTGAAGGGATCTTCTATCGGTACTACCACAGATGCCAAAGGAAACTTTAAGCTGACTGTGCCCGATAATTTTAAAAATAAGAAAGTAGTGCTGGTGTTTTCCTTTGTAGGATATGCCACCCGGGAAGTGCCGGTAACAGAAGGACAGGATGTCTTTATGATCAAATTGCAGGAATCGAATGCAGCCCTCTCCGAGGTAGTGGTAACCGCCCTCGGTATCGGCAAGCAAAAAAGAGCAATAGGTTATTCCGTCACAGAGGTAAAGGGCGGAGAGCTTACACAGGCCCGCGAAAACAATGTGGCCAATGCGCTGTCGGGTAAAATAGCCGGTGTTAATGCTGCCGGCCTGTCTACAGGTCCCGGCGGCTCAAGCCGCATTACCATCAGGGGTAATGGCTCGCTTAACGGTGATAACCAGCCGCTGTATGTGGTAAACGGGATGCCGATTGATAATACGGTACCGGGCGGTGCGCCCACCATCAATGGCATTACGACCAACGTTGACAGGGGAGACGGCATAGCCGGTATCAATCCCGATGATATTGAAACGATAAGCGTATTGAAAGGCGGCACCGCTGCAGCGCTTTACGGATCAAGGGCCAGCAACGGCGTCATCCTAATCACGACCAAAAAGGGCAGGATACAAAAAGGCGTAGGCATAGAATACAATTCCACTGCCACCATGGAAACCGTAGCCGTTATCCCCGATTACCAATACGAATATGGCCAGGGCGACGGCGGTGTAAAGCCAACCTCGCTGGCTGCATCGCAGGCCACCGGCAGAAGATCGTGGGGGTCTAAAATAGACGGCTCTACCGATTATGTAGGCGTAGATGGTAAAACCCATCCTTATGTTGCCCAGAAAAAGAACCTGCAGAATTTTTACCAGGCAGGCACCACCTTTACCAACAGTCTTGCCTTTACCGGCGGCAACGAAGTAGCCACCTACCGGTTTTCGGCAGCCGATTTAAACAGCAGGGGTGTTTTGCCTAATACTACCTACAAGCGTAAAACGTTCAACTTATCTGTTAATGCCAGGCTAAGCGATAAGATATCCATCGAGGCCCTTGCACAATACAACCTTGAAAAAGGGCATAATCGTACCGGCGCCGGCGATGCCCTGGGCAATCCCAACTGGACGCCCCTGGAAATTGCCAATACAGCCGACATCCGCTGGCTGAACCCCGGCTACGATTCGCTGGGCAATGAAAAAATATGGAACGACGCTGCAATTGCTTCCAATGGCTATTTTGTTATGAATAAATTCCAGGAAGACGATACCAAAAACCGCTTTATCGGCCAGGCCTCTATATCTTACCAGCTCGTTAAAAACCTGGTTTTTAAAGCCACCATCAGCAGGGATTTTTATAATTATAATTACACCAACGTTATGCCTACCGGAACGCTGTACACACCGCTGGGTGAGTACGCAGGCATAAAATCATCCGTATCTGAAACAAACGGGTTGGTAACAGCCACCTGGAAAACACGTATTTCAGATAAAATAGGTATCTCTCTGCTGGGTGGGGTAAATGGCCGTAAGTTTGAAAACAGCCAGCTCAACCTGACCGGTTCGCAATATGTTATCCCTTACTTTTACAGCTTTGCCAACCTGGCCAATTCAATCACCAAACCTTACACCGGCAAAACGGTTACTAATTCCATCTTCGGTTCTGCCGACATCGATTATAAGAATATCCTGTTTTTAACTATCAGCGGCCGCGAAGACTGGTTCTCCACCCTCAGCCCTAAAAACAACCATATATTTTATCCAAGCATTGGTGGAAGTTTTATATTGTCAGACGCGCTAAAGCTGCCTGCCATTTTTGACTTTGCTAAAGTAAGGGCTTCATGGGCACAGGTTGGCGGCGGAGCGCCGGATCCTTATGTTATCAACCTAACATACAGTAATGTACCGAGTTCGGCCGCACCCCTGGAAAATATAACCGTTAACCCGATTACCAATACCAACGATATCAGCAACTCCAATTTAAGGCCGTTTACCTCTACAACGTATGAAGCGGGATTCGAAGTGCAGCTGTTAAAGAACAGGTTGGGATTCGATGTTACCTACTATAACCGGAAAACAACGAATGACATTGTAAATACAGCTATTTCCTCTACCTCCGGTTATAATAATGTTATTTTGAATGTAGGTGAGCTGCGTAATAAGGGTATCGAATTATTGATTACCGGCAAACCCGTCAGAACACGTGATTTTGGCTGGAACATCAGCTATAATGTAGCGAATAACGATAACCAGGTCATTAAGCTGGCGCCGGGACTTACCCAGATCCAGATAGCCAACAGCGTGGGCAACTGGGCCTATCTTAACCATATCGAAGGCAAGCCCTTTGGCACTATAGTGGGCACCCGCATGCTAAAGGATGCTTCGGGCAATGTGGTTTTCAATGCAACAACAGGCCTTCCTGTTGTAAGTCCGCTGCAACAGCTGGGCAACAGCGTGGCGCCGCTTACGATGGGTCTTACCAACGAGTTCAGGTATAAAAGCTTCTCATTCAGCTTCCTGCTCGACGGCAAATTCGGCAACAAGGTCTTCTCCATCTTCGAACTGTATGCTACCCGTATGGGCAAGCTGAAAACCACCCTGCCCGGCAGGGAGAGCGGCCTGGTATTGACGGGTGTGGATCAAACAGGGGCCAAATATTCCAGGACAGTCGCTGTAGCCGACCTGCGTCCGTACTACGATAATTATAAAACGTATTCCGACCTGTTTTTACATGATGGCAGCTTTGTAAAACTGCGGCAGATTATTTTTTCATACAATATACCGGTGAGCAAAATCAAGCTGCTTAAGGTGCAGTCGGCCAGCATTTCCTTTGTTGCCCGTAACCTGGCAACCCTGTACAAAAAGACAGACAATTTCGACCCCGAGCAAAGCTTTACCAATGGTAATGCACAGGGCTTTGAATCGATTGGTTTGCCCAGGACAAGGTCTTATGGCGTAAACCTGGCAGTTAAATTTTAATGTTTAAATCTCCGAATAGCATGAAAAAATATATAAAATATACCGGCAGCGTGCTCCTTGCCATGGGTGGCATTGCCCTGCAATCGTGTAATAAGAATTTTGAATCGACCAATATTAATCCCGATGCATCCTCCGCCGCGGTACCCCAGTATGTGTTTACCAAGGCGCAATACGATGGCACGGCCAATATGCTCAACTTTCTGCTGGGCACTATGCAATACACCACGAGCTTCAATGACGTGGCCGGCTTTGGTTCTAAATACGTGACCAGTCAGATCAACCAGACTTATCCCGCATTCGCCACCGGCTATACCAATGAAATCAATGAAATAGGTATTGTGATCAAGACGGTAACCGGCGATGCATCGAAAATTAACCTGCTCGCCGAGGCTAAAATATGGAGGGTGTATTGTTTCAGCCGCCTCACTGATTTATATGGTGATATTCCTTATTCACAGGCCGGGCTGGGATACGATTCTTCTTTATACAAACCTGCCTACGATGCGCAGAAGGATATCTATGCCAGTATGCTTTCGCAGCTCGATGCGGCTGCGCAAAGCCTCGACGCCTCCAAAACCACTTTTGGATCTTCGGATCTCATCTATGGCGGCGTTACCGATAAATGGAAAAAACTGGCTTATTCCCTGATGCTGCGCCTGGGTATGCGTATGACAAAAGTGGATATAGCAGCTGCGCAAACATGGGTTACAAAAGCCATTGCAGGCGGCGTTATTACCCAGGATATAGATGTTGCTAAAATACCCTACTCAACCACGGGCCAGACAATTAATAAAAATCCCATAGTCTATAATCTGTGGAACTCCGATTACATCGCGCAAAATGGCAC
>Ga0307508_10001627_pt1 | contig 25023 bp, 26 predicted proteins | sample 9_EM_MG_FD_203089 | JGI IMG/M metagenome (GOLD analysis project Ga0307508, IMG submission 203089) | Populus trichocarpa ectomycorrhiza microbial communities from riparian zone in the Pacific Northwest, United States - 9_EM | ecosystem: Host-associated > Plants > Roots > Unclassified | place... | reverse complement strand
CCGTTGCTTTTGCACCCCCCCCCCCCCCCCCCCCCAGACGAACAGTTCTTGATTTCCTATGTATCCGTCCGCGGGGATCCCCCTTCCAGCAAAAGCTCCCGACCCCCCCCCCGCCGTTGTCGCTGCGCCGCTGCAGCTGCTGCAGCTGCTGCTCCTACTTAACGGCTCGTCTGCACCTATCGTGCCGTCGCTCCCTTTCTTTTTCTCCCTCGACGTCGATTGCTACTCCGGATACCTAGTCCATTGACGTCGCTGATTGACAGAGATCGTCGGCTTGGTCTTTGGCCCACTGAGCTACGCTACTCGTTGCGTCCTCCTCTTTACGTCGAAATTCGGATTGGGCAATCCCTGCAAAATCTCCACAGCTTCCAGAGGGTCCAGGGGGTCGAGCCCCGACTGAGCGAACTCCACGACCAACAAGCGATTGAATCGCAAATCTCTCCCGACGCGCCCTAGCAACAGCAGTGCAACTCAACTGCAACCCCGTTGTCATCCCCTCACGTCAAGAAACCAAAAAACCCTTGGACGCTTCAACGAGGAACAGCGCCCGCCTGCGTGTGTTTGACTTAACGAAACAAAGAGAAAGACCACCACTTCCCTTTCTACCCAATAACTACACATCTCCTCGACCTTCCCTCCCCTTCACGGACCTCACCAACTCAACGACCACAGCCCCCTCGCACCACTCCAACCAAACCGTCGAATCCCATCAGTTGCACGCACGCTTGATCATGGGCACCTCTACAGTTCCGTCGCTGCAGCTCGATCTCCCCAAATTCGAGAGCCTCACCGCAGGTACCAATCTTCCCCAGGTTGCACCCGAAGACATCGAGGACCCACCGCCCGCCCCACCACCCTCGGAGGCGCCCACGCCCGCTGCCGCCGACAGCCAGTCACCTGAAGACCCTGTGTCTCCTCCGCAGTCGCCTGGCGGACGCCCTACGTCTATGCGCCGCTTCCTGTCGCGGGTCTCCCTCAACTCCTCGTACACTACCAACACTGCCCACCACAACCACAACCACAAGCACGGCACCAATGACGCTACCGATAAAGCATCGATCTTCTCGACACCGACGCTTTCGTCGCCCGAGCCGAAGAAACCGAAGAAGTCGAGCTGGTGGAAGAAGGCGAGCAGCTCGTCGAAACGCCACTCCATGATGCCCGCTACGCCCTCCCATCCGACCCAGATGAAGGTGCAGGCGATCCCGCCGCCACCCAGACTGCCGGATGACATGTTCGGAAGCAATATGTCGTCTATGGATGGAGACATGTTCAAGAACTTCAAATAGATGATTTGAAAAGGTGCCTCGCTGCGCACAGAAGGTGGGACGGAATCGTGTTGGTAATGTCTGACAGGGGGGAGAGAGCGGCGTGTGCATGGTGAGGTTGCGAGTGGTCTCTGTAGCATACCTTTCTCATTTACTTTCGGTGGCTTCGGATTTTTTTTCCTTTGATCTTTTGAATCCCCCCTCTACTACCTTTGGACGGGGGATATGGCTGGCATGTTTCGAATCTGATACACCGAGCGGATTTTGGAAAACCCAGTCTGCATGAGTGTATGGGTATCTATCTGTTTTACTTTTTATCTTTTCCCCCCTCGGCTTTTGCTTTTCATTTTGGGACCTGATTCGCCCCACACCCCACACCCCACTTGGTCTTGCGGATACCCCCCGCTGCTGGCATTAATTGGAATGCCAGTCTGCCTTTCTCACCAACTTTTTTTTTTTTTTTCTGTATTTTGCTTTCGTTGATTTGTCAATGCGATTGGTAATTGTCATTTATTTTTTCTCCGTTCCGGCCCCTAACATATCATGTGGTATGTCTTCTTATATACCGTTTATTCTCTCTCTCTTGTACGGCCCCCATCTTGTGTGCGTGTGTGTGTGGAGCGAAGCGGTGATCGGTGATGATGGATGGATGTCGTTTTTCTTTTTTAATATCTCTGTGTGCGTGCGTGTTTCCATTGCCTATTACTCTTGCTTTTCTCACGCCCTACCCTCCCTATTACTCCTACCCCTACATATAACTGTTCTCCTTCATATCGATCTACTACCAACTTCTATTATACTGCCCTCTTCTATCTACTCTGCTACCAGTACCTATACCTATATCTATACCTATTATACCTTACTTACTTACATACCCTTTGGTTTTTTTTTCGTGTGTGCGTACTACACTTTACTCTGCTACTTAACAAACTTTCATTTGTTATTTCTTTCTCTCGGAGGGGGGGAGGGCGAAGGAGGGAAGGAAGGGAAGGAAGGGAGAGGGAGGTTGTGGGGAAGTGTGGAATTGAAAGTTCGTCCTTCCGGGGGGATCTCCGCGGTTGAAAGGCAGAATATGATCCAGCTCATCGTCCTTCCATGAGAGAGAGAGAGAGCGAATAGCCAATAGGGGGGGGGCGCCCCCGTCTCGATCCGACAAGAAATCTGTGCGTAGCAACAGTCAGTGGGAAGCTCAGCCAACTGGGAGCCCATGAATGCTAATTAGGTACACATCTACATACGTACCTGGCCCGCGAATCTTCATGCTCCCCCCATTGAGGTCGGATGGCTCGATTGGGACCGACCAGAAACTTGACAACTCACATTTGATCACTCGTCAATTCGCTGGCCCTCCCTCAGGAGATGTAGCAAAGGCCCTCCAAATAGCTCGTCCATACATTTGGCTAAGTACATAGGAAGCACGTATAGCAAATCCACACCGCCGATGGTCCTTCCCTTTCCCCATCTACACCCTCGATCGATGACAGGTTTGCAAGTTAAGTAGATACAGAAGTACCCTAGGTCGGCAAACAGAAACGACAAGATCAAAGATAACATAGTTGCAAGTGGTATCCTACTTCATGAACAACTCAATGCTATGTAGCCGCATCCGGCGGCGATCAGTCCCCTTGGAAAAGATTACAACGAGAAAACGGGCAAACAGAAACCCCCAGCAATTGAAAGGGAAGAAAAGGAAGAAGGTATAAAACTCTTTGATTCGAAGAAACCCCTGATTTGACGGGAAAAAAATGAATGAGTGACCGCTGTGCCTCCGAAACGGAATAGACGAATGCAGAAAGAAGAAGCAGAAAGAAATTCCATCCCGGAGATAGATGCTACCTTACATTACTTCCCCTCTTGAACCCAGATCTGTGCGTCATCTGTCAGCCGTATTTGTATTGCGGGGATGTCGATAAACGTACCTCGAGCTTTCCAAACTCGGATCTCTCACGTCTAGCCGCCTTCTTACTCGCCGAAATGGCCATGTCCAGATCCTCTTGGTCGGAAACACTGATCATGCCGTCTCCGTCCTCGTCACGGATCTTGCACCGCACACCGCCCTGGAACCCGAACTTCTCCCTCAACCGTTGGACAAGTTCGGTATACTCGATGCCGGTGGTGATCATAATCATACGAGTATCCTCGCCGTGTGCCTTTACTTTAATCTATGCAATCATTCGCATTAGTAATGTCACTAATGCGATGCAAGGATGAACGACATACCTTTTTCACCTCAGGCCGACGAGTCGATCCGCTGTGCATGCTCCTGGCATCCAGCATCTCAAACTCATCCTCGTCAAACGAAGAGCCCTCATACGCGTCACTCTCATATTCTTCGTCCTCCTCATACCGACGACTAGGAGGCGCACGCCGACTGGGGCCACGACGAACGCTCCCGGGCCCACGCCGGCTTGGAGCGACTGATGGTTCCCGAGACTCGCCACCATACATATCGTACACATCTTCATTGTAAGGTTGTGGATATTCGTCCGAGTATTGGGATCGATCGGACCTATCGGCCTGGCGGGATTGAAGCTCGCCCCTGTGCTGCGATGGCGCACGCACGGACCGGGATCTAACCGACATTGGCGGTTGCTGTGCTGCTCCCCGTACGGAAGAGTATGCTCGCCGGGGCTCGACGGTTGGTGTACCGGTATGGACCGTAGGGCGGCGTGGCAGCGGACCATATGCGCCGGGATCCAACCTATCACGTGGATCTCCACGACTGCGACTCTCATCGCGAGCCCTATCATCGCGCCCCCGGACGGATGGGGAACGTGCTCCCGCCATGCTTCCCTGGCCACCGATGTTGGCGACGGTATTCGATCTCATCGGTTTGTTCGCCGAGAATTCGTTCTCCGGCGGTGGCGTTGGTGGGAACACCTGCCGCTCACCTCGCAGACTAGACGATGTATCCTTGGGTGCTGGGGCCTCCTCCGCACGTATGCGCGAAGTGAGATCGGGCTTGACAAGGTTGCTGGCGGCAAAGGAAATTTCTGTCGCGGGGCGGTCGTCGACGAGCGGGGCGGTTGCGGCCATCTCTTGCTGGGGGGATGTCAGCTCCTTTTCCTACACGCCTCATTAACACTTCGGGTGGGTTCCAACCTTCTTCACCTCCACACCGGCGAAGCCAGTGAAGGCGTTCTGAACATCGGATGCAGCCACCAACCGTGCCTTGCCCAAGTAATCCTTCGTCTTGACGTTCCGTACTTTGGACTCGTTGGGGCGGTACAACACACCTACACCAACCGAGAAGACCGTGTAACCCTAGAAGACCGTTAAAACCCCCCCCTTTTCCTTCGGATGGTTGACCATGGGTCGGCTTCAAACCTCAGCTTGCTCCTTGATTGCCTCGTCGATAACATTATGGTCCTCCACTTGTTTCTCCTTCGCCGCGTAATCCATATCTGTCATGCCGAGCTCTAGCTGTTGGTCGTAGATGTAGCAAAGACCCCGGTTGAACAACACCTCGCACGAATACAGCTTGAACTTCAAACCCAGCTGTTCGTAGTCGATCAGGGTGTTCCCTCGCAGGTATAGTAATGACTCGTTGAAGTTGGCCATTGCCTCCACGAACTCGCCGAGGAGGAAATTCGATACTCCCATCTGAAAGTACGCCACAGCTAGGAAAGAGTCGAGCTTAACGGCTCTCGCGTAGGATTCGACCTGTCGGGCAATAGACAATCAGCATCTCGAAGGAGCTTAGAACCACGCCAGGGACCACGGTGAGGTTTAGGAAGGAAAAGTGCTCACAGCTCTTTCGTGCTCGCCGAGGGTGGCATAGATCATGCCGATATTGAAGTAGATCTTCGAGGTATCCGCATTCTGTTCAAAGATTTCGAGAGCCTTGTGGTATTCTTCATTGTCGTAGTATTCCAGAGCTTCGACCCAGCTCTCGATTTCCTGTAGAACGGATAAGCAAGTCCCAAATTAGCACGGGCTATCTCTCATTATCCCCTCCCTCTCCTTGGTTGCCCCCGGCCGCGCGCGCGAATTATGCGCTTTCTTTGATCCCCTTCCTCCAAGAGCACTGAAAGAGCCGAGCCTACCTGCTTGAGAGACATGGTGGCCCCTTATCCTTCGCTGCTTGCCAGAAGACGTGGTCGAGTGGGGTAGTTTTCTGTGGCTGGTAGTTGGAGTGCTCAGTTGTGAAGGGCGCGACGGGGCAGGCGGGCGAGGCAAGGTTTTGGTCGGTTCGATAGTGCGAAAGAGAAGAGGGACAATAGCGGGCCAAGCCAGCCAGCGGCTGAGGGAGAGGCGGGAAGGTGTGGACTCGACGGGGATGAGTGGGGAGGGGCAATCTTCGCGGGGCCAGCCAGCGACGAGCAGTAAGAACTATCTCTTCAAGGGAAAAGGAAGACCCAGGGGAGAGCTTTTTTTTCTCGGTCTAAATCCGTGAGGGCCGCCGTTCCTGCGGATCGACGATGTAGTGGTAGAGGTAATAAGTACCTGGGAAGGTGGTATGTCGGCAGTGGGAGTTAGAAGGAAGCCCACGAGCTATCAGTAGCCAGGAAGAGAAGAGGAAATAAAAATTATCGTAAAGAAGGCGCAGCGAGACGATAATCCCGCAGCCAGAGTAGGAAGAGTGAGTGAGTGAGGGTGACGTGACGGGTCGTGCAAGCAAACGAGGAAGCAGAGAATGTCTGAGGGAGGAGAAGGGGTATATACGCCACTGGTGCACGAGCAAAGTGTTGCCAGACCAGGCGGGTTGAGGGGCCAAAATGCAGTTTCGTCTGTGATTCCGGATCGAGATTCCGGCAATGAAGGAGATACCTGGAAGGAGGACGAGGGAAGCGGGAGGACGGGGAGGAAGGAGGGGAGGGTTTGTATGTATGGTCGATGGGTCGGAGTGCGCAGACAGGCCCTCCAAGGTGAAGCAGCGACGGGGAGGGAGGATGGTTTTGACGGCAGGGAAGAAGCTCCAGTGGGGGGAGGAAGAGAGGACGAAGGGGACGAGGGGTCGGTGGGAAGGATGACAGCATGTTTCCTCTGCAGTCGGGACGGTCTTCCGACTTCTGTTCTGCCATATTTACCCCGACTTTCCACGCGTGCCGCCAAACCCGCCGCACAGCTCTTGGGCGACTATCGTCGTTTCCTGGCTGGCCAACTATTTGCGTTGCTACTATTTACGGCGAGTGTTGTGTGGGGTGCCTCAGCGGTGGATTCTTCGGTGCGGGTTTGTACGGCCAAACAATTTCCACTGCTGAGGGCTGAGCTGCATGTAGGCGCCCTGTGGATGAGGCACCCGCCGATCAGATGCAACTGCACGCCACGGCGATGCATCGCAATTCCCCCCTATCTACAACTCGACAGCGTGTACCCCAACAAAACAGAGACGGAGTGAGAGAAGTCGTGAAGAGTTGTGCACAGAAGGGCTGCGGACTGTGGCCAACCTATAAGCCCCTGCGATGGAGCGGGCGGTCTTCTCGAGACGGTCGCAGAGGGACGGCAGGGCTTCGGTACTCGTCTCAGCAAAGGCCCGGTGCTGTTTGGGAACAACTGAAACCGATCTTCAGCACTCGGCGTCTAGTATGCGCCCACAATCCCTTAGCGCCAGGATGAAAACCAATCACATGCAGAGGGCGTTGGGGATTCCGGCATACATACAAATGCCGAGACGCTAAGAGGCTTGGCAACACTTAGTGCGTCACTAGTCTCTCTTGGCACGATTGCTCGTGGGTGAAGCACGCTGGATAGAGTAGTTACCGTCTACGAACGTACCTGAATCGCCGTAACCCCCTGAGTTTTCACGCAAACGACACACACAAGTAAGGGTTTGGATCCATCCTCAGCTCGATGCAATCGCATCAAAGTAGATTTCCGGAACGAAGTCTCAGAAAGGCCGGCTCTAAAATTAAATAGAATACATCATTTAAGTATACCCTATGTATGTAATTCCCAAACCTAGAATCCGGCTCCTCTCTTATCTTTTGCAGGCGGTCCACTTCCTTTCGTTCATCCTCATCCAGACGAGCAACAGATCATGTTGTCGGAAGTTTCTGCTATTTTTCCAAAGCGCGAGACTCAGCCTCTTCTTTGCTGATGACTCGCTTGCTGTCTTGAGTTTCGCCGGTAGACATTTCTCGCTTGATCAACGGATTGTAACTTGGTATTGCTCGTCGGTTCTGGCAGAGCTGTCATGACAAAAGTTGAGCATCAGATCTCCATAGATTCTCCTCCGCCTTCCCTCTGAAAAAAGCAATTTCCAACTAGTGTCTTGGCATTCGTATGCCTGGCACTTTCGAATCCCCGACGCCTCTCTATGTACCTCACCATGGAAAGCGTCGAGGCGAGAAACACACCTTGCATGCGCCCACGCCTCGCTGTTCTTCGATTCCATCGTATCTGCGTCGAGACCGAACTCAGTCCTATCTACAGGCTAGCTACATATGTAACAACTCGGCTCCAAACACCTTCTGTCTTGTTGCCAGGACAGCTCGCTTGCAGACGCCCAGCTTCTGCACTGGCCGCTGGGCCGTCGGATGGCTGACCCCACAAATCGCACGACGTTGTCAGATCATCCCCTTGCCAACCTGCTCGCTCCGCTCCTCCCAAATGGTTTTACCCGAGCACGCACACACCTACTCCAAGTCAGGCGTCGTCATCACCAACAGCAACAACGACGATAACACCAACGGAATACCAGAACAACGGAGGCAGTGGAGGAGTTCGTTGGAAAAGCGAAGATATGCCTCTCTAATCCCCTCCCCGTGCACATATAGGGCGGCGGGACAGTTTGCACGTACCGTCTTCTCATTTTCCCACATACCAGCGCTTCTCGCGATGACCCCACAGAGCGTGTCTGGGTCGTCGGTGGCAAACCCACTTTCCTTCTTCGAGACGACAAAGCTTCTGCCGATCAACTCCCAGATCTTGACTGGGCGTGTGAGGAAAACACTTCCAGAGCCCGTTTCGTCGACCTCGAGCCCACCGAACCGACCCCAAGGCTCTCCCTTCTCTGCACATATACCACCCGTCGACGCCGCACCTTGAGATATATCCCCGTTCTCCCGCACACTAGCGTAATATCGTCCCGGCGAGCACCCGTATACGCTCAGGTCGACGATCGAAAACTTCGGTGACACCTGGATCATCCGTGCGAGGCCGCGAACGGGATTGGAAACCTTCGCGTGGGTCTCGAGAATCGAAACAGCGGCACCTACAACTCATTAACCCTGGCCCGGCCCACTAGGCTCAAAGAGATGCCCACCGTACTTCCCGCTACCGCGTAGAATCGCCGTTCTGCCAGTGGACTGAATCACACGCACGATCTCTGATGGAGCAACTGTATTTATGCATCAGACCACCATCCTTCTTCTTAGGAGCGCCATACCGGTCCCCTCGATCTGAACCAATTGCTCCTTGAGCTTTGCGTCCACGCTAATGATGCCTATAGCGAGTGATTAGTCGTGATATTTCATGGAGGGTTTTATGATATACCGGGAAGCTCGCGGAGTGAGCTGGACACGGCTTGAACGCAGGACTCGCATTTGAGAGGGACGGCGAATAAAGTCCGAGCAGAAGTGTTAGTCTCAACTAGGACTGAGGTGGGCGGAGCTCACCTCGAAGGGTTCCGGTTGAGCCATGGCGGATGTCATCTGGATACCGATTGCACGTATGAATGAAGTAGAAAGAAGCGAAGTAGAAAGAACACATGCAGTAGCGATCCACGGCGGATAACAATTTCTCCCTTTCTCTCGTTTCCGTCTCACGCGTGGTTTCAAAGTGAGCAAAAGTTTCGTCCGATGGTAGGGTGGGGTGAGTAAAACCCGCTGGCCACACCAAGATGTAGTTAACCCCACCAACGTGCCGGGTAACTTACCTACCACCCAATATAACACCCCAAACCACAAGTTCGCCGAACATCTTCATCGTCCACAACCCCCTCCGCCGATAACACAACAGCGGCAGCTAGCACAATGTCCCAGAACATTGGCCGGGTGTGCTGCCCTTTCCCAGAGCGAGTAGAACCGCTCTGGTTGCTAACGCTCGTTAGACCTCCCTCGCCTACGCGCGATCATGGCACCTCATCGACATGGCGGCCGACAAGCGGTCCTTCGGCCGCATAGCCACCAGCATCGCGACCACACTGATGGGCAAGCACAAGCCGATCTACGATCCGTCAACGGACTGCGGTGACTACGTCGTCGCGGTCGGCTGCCACGATCTGCGCACGACGGGGAAGAAGAGGGAGAAGAAGAAGTACTACAGCCATTCGACGCGGCCCGGAAGGCTCCAGGAGATCAGCATGGAGCGGATTATGGCCAAGTACGGATGTGCGGAGGTGCTCCGAAAGGCCGTGTCCGGAATGCTACCTAAGAACAGACTGAGGGACGTCAGGTTGGCAAGGCTAAAAGGTATATGCGCGGAGGTGTTGAGAGATGATTATTGGCAGGGTACTGACAAAATTGGACAGCATTCGAGGGACCCGGCCATCCGTACAAGGATAATATCGTCAAACTTAACGATGCTACGGTTCGTGCTGCTGCTGCGAAGGGGTCGGCGACACCGGTTATGGATGCGGTCAAGGCGGAGTTGTCGGGGAAGGATCAGGCACAGCTGTAGGAGCGTAGCGCGGGGACGAGGCGGTGTAAAAACAAGGGTGTATATTACGGCAGACTACGGCACAAAAGCTATACATTGTTCGCTGCAGGTGGAATTATTGGAGCTTCAGCCCTCACCGTCCCCGTAGGAATCCCTCCGAGGGGCCCCTATTCTCTACGGTCATCTCGCGCCGACGGCAGAATCACTCCTCATCACTCGCCAAATACATGTTCTATCCATTTTAGGTCACTCACCCCACTGTTGGACTTTGACGTAATCTAGATAGGTCGGATGCAATAAATGAAGTCTCTCTCTCCCCTCATCGTTGGACATGGACATAATTCTCGCAGTTGTAAGGGTTTCAACCCTAGACTTACAGCTTCTCGAGTTTTATGGCTTCTTGGGCCCGTCAGAGTGCAGACTCCTTTCTCTTCCCTCAATCCTAGATCTCTGAGTTAGGCTCGCCATGATCAAACTGGCCGCATGCGAGTATCGAATAAATAAATTAAAAGGCCCTTCCCACCGTTGGGCGAATCATTCCGGAAATCTTCGGCACTCGTCGGACGCTGGGACAACGATGAACGGCCACTAATTGGGAGTTTCGTCGCATCCTCAATGGGGAGAAACAACCGTGAGCCGCTGCTGCTGTGATGCGTCACTCGCCTTCTAGTGCCACTCTCAAGACCGGAGCCAGGGAGTTCGACTGATGAGGACTCGCTAAACGGCGTGCTCCGGCCAGCGTGAGGGGATGTGTGAATAAATGTATTTGTTTGGTCAGAATTGGCAGTGAATAGTGTAAGTACATTCGAGCAACGGGAAAACGAGGAAAACTCCATTATCACAAACAGAAAATCAATAGACAGGGAGAGAAACACCCGAAAAGCATGCACGACCTGAGACTGTATCTACAAATTGGACTTTGGGGCTGGGCTTGTCCGCGAGACGGTGCACTTGATGAGGCCGTTGGGGCTTGATTGGGGCGCATACACCTGGGCATTCTTGCCAGTGTTTTGCAGGCCCTTGTGCCACGACATGTCTGTTCACGGCTGTCAGTACAATTTTCATAGCACGTGCAGAGGAGAAACGTGACACCCACCAATCTCAAAGTAGTGCTTGTTGGGGAGATTGTACGAGACATGTTCCACCAGGGGCACGGCGGCCAGGATCTGCTCGCACATCTTGTACATGGTAGCCTGAACCGACGCAGAGTAATCCTTCGCGAAGGTGTCCATAGTAATCTGTCTCGCAGCCTCCCAGGCGGCGTCGAAAGCGGGAATGACGGCCCGAACAGCTGCAAGATTAGGGAATACCTTCCAGTCCCAGGCGGCGTCAACGTCGGTGCTCAGGATACGGTCCGAGACCTCTTTGAGGGTAGTGTATTCATCTCGGACGAACCCGTGGAAGGCGGAGCCGGTACTCTTGAGCACAGTGAGACCCTGGATGCCCGACTTGATCGAAATGCCGGCGTTGCGCTTGAAGTAGACCTCCACGTTGCGGGTCTCGGTGCCGTCGCGGAAGAAGGAGTGGGGGTGCGGCTTGCCATCGACGACCATGCGCGTCCAGCGGTGCGTGATGATCTTGACGTGTACCGCATGGATGTGGGCGTATTTGGCAGGGAAGTGGGTGGCAAGGATGGAGCCAAAGAGCTCGGGAGGAGTGACGGGTTTCTGTTTGGCCAGAACTGGTGTTTTTCAGCCACGGTGGAGCTTCGCGGAGCTTCATAAAGCTCAGCTGCGATTGGAACTCACGGTAGATGGTGTTCTTGACCGAGTCGGTGGCCACAACGACGCTATTGTCGGCATGGGTATAACTGGGGGTAGCTCGTTAGCTGGGCACGCATGGAAGGGACAACGCGGTACGCACGAAGTTTGAATGTCTCCCTCCAAGAAAACGCAGACAGTAGTTTCGTTCACCGTCTGAACACCGGTCTTCTCATCGCGGTGAACTTTGAAGAGACGGACGTTGTCCTATGGACTGATGTCAGGCCGGGAAGTCGCGTTGAGCAGTGCGGTGCAAAAGGGGCGGAATGGATACCTTTCCGTAGCGAGCAGCAGAAACAGTGTCCATGTTTGGGGCGACGATAGTGATATTTTTGGAGCTCGGGGCTTGCGTGGAGAGAGTACTACCTAGGTAGTTTGCTTGCAATTGAAAAATGAAAGCCGTGAATCTGTCAGTGTTGGTGAGCTAGGGGGAATGTGTTCCCTATGTATACTAGAGGAAATTACAGGAATCCGGACAGGCTAGCGTGCCTAGACAAGGCTGAGACTGCTATGTCTTAAGCCTTGTTGTCAGAAAACTGGGATGCTGAAGCCGATCCGAGGTAAGAGCTTGTATCAGTTGTGATAATTAATTAATATGTCTAAATGAAATACATAGGACCGATGTGACAACCCGCTGACATACCGCCATTACTTATCTGCTACCGGACTTGACCGACGGCTATCAGAACCTCTCACTCGGACGAGGCTGCCAAGTGTCAGCCTTGTCACTAGCGTGTCCGGATACCACTGATTTCCTGTAAACGTTATCAGGAGGACAGAGCCGTGACGCTAAAATTTAGCGTGTGGCACAACACGGGTTGGGTGTGGCTGCAAGCTGGTCGAATTCTGTGTCGCCGTCTCTCTTTTTCCCCAACATAACACCACTACGTATCCGCGAACACGATCCCTTGTTGACAAACCACCATTTCAATGGCAACACTCTGCTCATTTCAATGGCAACACTCTGCTCATCGCTCGTGCATTTGGCGTTCGTCCAATCGCTTGTGTGTTCGATTATCCGCTCGTGTGCTCGATGCTTGGAACCCCGTCGCTCGCGTACCTGCTGCTCGCGGCACGTCAACCTGTCTTGTTCGCTACCTGGAGCCTGCCAGCCCAGTCTCATTACAACGGTACTCATTTTTTTTTTGCTTGTCGAAGAGACCCGCTACTATAATTTTACAAAACAAATAAATTACAACTCCCAAGGTCTATGCCTTTCTAAAATTTCCTCCGATCGTGAATTTACCAATGGCGCGACCGCTTCCTCCATCCACGCCCCTCCGTCCGTCCATTATCCCGTATTGGTGCTTCTTCGGCAGTTTCGACTGGCACAGATCCAGTCATCTCATACACTTCCGATCCAAGTTCATCGAAATTATGGATATACCGGTTCCAGACGTCAGATGTGAGCAGTTTTGTCACAGTATCGAAGTGAAAATGCAAGATAATAGCGACGAGCAAACCTACCAATCAGTAAATTCACGTATTAATTTGGAGAAAGGTAGATACCGGCAAGAACACTTTAATTTTCATAATATCGATGTTCCTTCTTCCGAATAGCATCGCGTAATGTATTGGAAGTTGTGGTGCTGCATAATTTTCTCGGTTTCGTCAAAATCAACGGTTGTACAAACCTTTTCACCGACCAACTGTTCCAAGCATGGCTGTGATGGTGTTCGGTTTTCCGTTCGAGAGTAACTATGACTTAGCTAGATAAATTAGTGTGTCAACTTGACTGTAACTGAACATTGAACATTTTTGCGGATACTGCTGGTCTTGCTCTTTTTTGGACGGCGTTCGTTCATCGGTTCCTTTCTGTTGTGCCTTATTGTTTCCGAACCTACAAACGTTGCTGACTGATGGCCAAATGCCCGCAAGTGGTAGAATAGCATTTTCCAACTGAAAGAGTTGCGTCTTCCAATGGGACGCGTCTTTGGGAAGGGGAATCATACCAGAAGAGATTTTGTTGAGCAGGCGAAGGTGGAAATTAGCTAGCTTTTTTTTTTCCGTTTAATCGTCGTTCGCACGCGACCTGGTAGATCATGGCGAAGTTATCTATGTACAGTCCGTTTCCTGTCCGCATCCACGCGCAGTGGCACATTGCAAGCTCCCTGGCATGAAGCAATTGTACCCCAAGGGGTGGCTAAGCATCCCCTTTTTTTTTTGTTACTGACACCGCTTGCGGGTTACAGCCACACGCTTATTTTTTTTGGCTTAGCGTGGTGACCGCTTGATATGTGGAGTAGAGTACATTATTAGACGCCACATTGTTATTATTCGGTTGGGTTGAACCCGAACATCGAAATCTTGTGTTTTATTGAAGATTGACGGGACAAGAGCTCACCGATACATAGCAGCTCCAAACTTTCCCAATGCGGCATGGCGCTTATCAGATGGCTGGCCTCTTGTATCGGGAGAAGGCCGAAGAGGTGTACATAGATAAGTACTCTATCTATGTACTTATCTATGCAGGGGAAGGCTGGACTTCGGGTCCTCCGGAGTTACGGTTGGTCGCTCTGACAAGAAAAGTTCTGTCAACACTGCACTAGAGTACATAGGTAGATATTAGTCCGGAGTAATTCTGTCGCGTGCCGCTGTGCTCGCTGATGATCCCTTTGGATTTATCTGTTTAGCCGGCCTTCTGCGAATGTTTTTCTCCCTGGGAGGTAGGGTCTCTCGCCAGCCATCAAGGTGGCTCTCCCCGCCTACACTTTGCTTCGTTGCTTCGACGCCGCGCTCTTCAGCCAACTGGATCATCTCATCCGTCGGGTGTGTGCAGCTACATGTGGCTTTTCCACAAATTGGGTCAGGAAAAAGGAAGCTGCTTATCCATCTGCTGCCTGATTGGACAGCAAGTGACAGATAGAAGGCATGGCAAAAGCGAACCTTAGCACCAAAAACTCTGCACGGCAAATTCTCACGAGGGCTGTTCGACAGGCGGCGGTGACATCTGTAGCAGCCCCCGCGCTCTGCGGTCTCTGTCCGGCCGGTTTCGCCGGCGATGCTTCGCCTTGGCTGTCCGCCGGTGGGTCCGACTAGATAGCCGTTGACACGACCACTTTTCTTTCTTTCTAGGATATGTCGACGAACAGTTTCCGCGTGGCTACTAGTAGCATCGTGACTTTTTCTGGTCTTTAACCGGATGGGGAAGACTTTGCGGACGCCAAACATGCGCAGACGTAGGCACAGCTCTAGTATGCACATCAAGGGTAAACGAATGCCAGGGTGAGACAGCTTGTGGCAGAATGATTCTGTCGGTTCTACATGAAACCCTCATGGCAGAGCCAGAACCCCAGGACCAGTAAGATACGTGGGCTGTATTTCTTGGGATCACATACTTCACAACTACATGGTGGAGAGTTGATGTTGATGGCTCTACCACTTCAAGCTACCAAAGTAGCTTAACGACTCATATCGCTCAGGTCTTCTGACAGAGCGCAATCTGTCAGGCAGACATCGCCACTGCCCCAAACGCTATCCATTAGCTAAGTAGGCACTGCCAATCTACATAAAAGATGTACATGATCAAAACGTGTGCACTCCGGAATGTAGAAATCCACTCCACATCTGGGGAAGCTACATACTTATCTACGGCAGAGTTGGATTCAAATTATAACTAAGTATGTAACGATAACTATGGCGTAGTTATGTAGATACTTGGTAATTCATCTCTGAGAGCACTTCTCTCTATCCCAAGCAAATGTTTCTACATAAGTATGTATGAAGTTTTTAGTTCTCCGGAACGTATTCGCTGGCTGCATGCAGACCAAGCTCGTGAGTGTCTTGGAAAGCGGGTGCAACGCATGCCCGACTTCTCATGGATACGTTACACAAAGACCTTCAACCCAACCTAATTTACAAGCTTACCCTCCCCCCCGCGTTTCCTGAATCACGACAACTCTTCCCCACCAACACCTTTCACGACCCCCATCTCCGGCTCGACGCTTACTCCCATACCCACCTCCGGTCTCCGTGTAGTATCGCTCGCCTCAATAGCTCGCCCGACACCCAATTCGATCTCGTGCCACCATTCCAAACTTGAGCTCACCAAAGATCCATGATCGGTGACCTTTGAGAACAGCTCGATTTCCCGCCCGGTTCGGCTCTGTTGATGGCAGCCTCGGATCATGCCCAACGCTTCGACCACTTCCCCGAAAGCATATCCGGCGTCCTCACGCGTCCGAGGCGGTAGCGGCAGCAGTGCACATCTCGCGGCACCCCGGAACAATGGTACCAGCACAAGTTTAGGTCCACCAGCGCCGGGAGCTATAGGAGTGGCCATGTCGGGCTCATCGAATCCGAATGGCCCCGGAGGATTCAGCTCCAGTTTGCGGAGTACCACGGCAACGCTCACGGTACCACACACGCTCGTAAACGATTCGAACCCCCTTTGCCCTATCTCAAGCGAGGCTCTAGTCGAGGAGCTTACCGATCAACTCAATAAAGCGATCAAATACAAAGAAGGCGCCGAGAACCTGCTCCAGGTTCTTGACTCAAAGAAGGTTAAGGAGGCAAAGCGCGCAAGAAACGAAGCGGAGAAGGAATACAATGAGAGAAATCGTGAGATCTCACAACTACAGAGTCAGATTGCAGCCATCACAAAACCCCGGGAAACCCTGATACTACCGCGGGTCATCGAGACGCTTTTAGATCCACCCCACCAACCCATCTGCCCGAATGGTAGCGGCTCGGATGCTTCGGAGACGGAGTCACCTACGGTCTCGTTGACGGATATCTTGCGCGATCTGGAGGAGAAGGGGAATAGAAACGAATTTTACATCTCGAGGGCGAATCAGTTGGTTCTGCTCTTCAAACGACATCCGAATCTCAAGTACGAACTCAATTGGGAGACATTCGGTCATCGGCTGCACTCCATGCTGCTGCATGAAAGCAGAGACGTCATTGCTGCCGGCTACCGCGTTACTCGAGCTGCCTTGACGGACTTGCAATCGCTGAAGACCACACGGCGTCTGCATATTGACCATCTGGCTGTATTGTCGCTGGTGTCTAGATCCACCGTGGAACGTGAACAAGCTCTGAAGTTCGTAAGAGCATTTTTGGAGATACCAGGAGGCGTGGGCGAGATATCACGCGAAGTCGTGAGAGCTATAGTGGCATGTGCGGAGCAAGTAGACGACCGGTTGCGAGGTATTGCCTTGGAGACGCTGGCCGAAATTCTGGTCTTTGACCCGGGACTCGTGGTCTCGGCCGGCGGAGTGAGGGTATTGACCCAAGTTCTCGGTGAAGGTCCATGGGAGATTGCCGATTCTTTGAGTTTAGCATTCCTGTACCTGCTTGATATGCCTGATACACGGAAGTATGTGCGGGCTGGCCACGATCTTGAGGTAGGTCAGCCTTGAGCTTTAGGGCTGTGAAGTCATTCTCATGTGATGGTGTAGATTGTATTCTCAGCCTTTACCGATTCCAGTACTTTGGGACCGAAGACACAGTCCGACGAAGAGAGGCTGGGGTCAGCAGCAAAGGTGATCAGTAGCATGCTGAAATCGTGGCCAGGTAAGAGCATATCCCACAGCTTGAGTCAATGTCTTAACAAGGACTAGGGCTTTTGTGTTTGTCAATGTTTGAAATGCGCTCTTTACGGTCCTTGGTTGATTCATTACGTATACCATCTTCTGGCGTTCGGGTGAGAAAAACGTCCTTATTATTGAGAGTGTTGGCTAACATTTTTTAAGGACGTGATTCTGGAGTTATTTTTTGACATTTTTCGTATAAAACCTCCTTCATGGTCGACAACTTTTCTCGCTGGGCGAAGACTCACTAGTATGGTTCTCGTCCACCCTTTCGCGATATTTTCTGACGAACTGAAGCATACGGCCGTGTGGCCAATCTCAAGAATGTCGAATCCTCGAGAAAACCAGGAAAATCAGATGATTCGTCCCAGGGAAACCTGGTGAAGCACTACACGTCACTCTTACTGGCCGTTTTCTTCGATGCTGGCCTGCTTGAGGTACACACCATTACTCTCACCCTTACTGTGCTGACAGGACATAAGGTTTTGATCTCCATTGTTGAGGACAACAATGATCCTACGATAGTCCGAAAAACGACCCTCCTGTTGGGTGAAGTATTGAAGCTGGCGAGTCAGCTACTCCCCAGCAACTACAGTGCACGGATGCAGCTTCTACCGGGTCTGTTTTCATCTGCATCCAAGTTCGGGCTTGATGGGCGTTTCTCTGCGTCGGCAGCGGTCTACCAGATCGACAGCCTGAACCGGACACTCCATCGCTCCTTGTCGGCCAGCACACCCCATCGAATCGCGCTAGAAGAGGAGAAACGAGGGCAACGGCAGGTGGAACTGAAACTGAAGTTGAACATGACCATTGATGACCGGCACTTCTCCAACCTGATTGTCGATACCGGAGTATGTTACCAGCTATCTCGTCGAATACCTGCTGACAAATACAGGTCTTGAATACTAAGAGTTATATCAAGTGGAACTGGGATGCCTTGAATGAAATAATTCAGGGGCCACTGCTCAATCCCAAGAGGTTGGAGGAAGCCATCAAAGTCACCAAGTTCATGAAGCGGCTTCTGTCGTTCTACCGCCCGTTTAAATACCGATTCAGCGAAATCAAGAATACGAAGCCAAATCAGAGATACGTCAAGACAGGTTGTGCACTATTCCGCACTCTCCTACAAACCAGCCAAGGCGTTCTTTTCCTAGCGGAGCACAAGATACTGCGACAAATAGCGGAATGCCTAGCGCAGTTGGACAAGGTAAGAGTTTTGACTGGTTGCGTAATCTCATTACTAACAATATAGATGAGTGGAATTGTCTCTCTCGAGCCATTGTTTTCGGCCCACCGCTTGACCGATACCCTCAGTCGTGGATACTTTTCCATGCTAGGAACCTTGAGTAGTGATGCGAAAGGCCTCGCGTGAGTGGAATGCCATCTAGTAGCAGCGGAGGGCCAAGCTAACATCTGCACAGCATGATGGAGCGTTGGCGCATGTTTAACATGTTTTACCACATCAGCGACCTCCAAGATCGGCCCGACTTGCTGGAGCTATTTGTTTCTACCATGGATTTCTCTTTGTAAGTGATAACTTCGCGTGATCAAGCCACGACTGACCGTTCCAGGGAAGGACATCCCCGCATCATTTTGTCAAAGGCGTTGACAACAGGGCCTAAGGTAAGAACGGAACTTCCAGATGAATATCCGAGGCTGACGGCTCGGCCCAGAGCGTCCGCTTGTTCGCAACCAATCACTTGCGGAACTTAACATCGCCTGATGATCCCGACAAAGTCGCCACGGTCAGGAGTAATGAGACTGCAGAATGGGCAATACGGTTGCTTATAACCCAACTCTATGATCCGGATGTAGAAGTGTGCGAAACCGCAGTGAGAATATTGGAAGAAGCTTGCAACACGACACACAGCCTCGAATACGTGGTGAAATGCCGACCGGCGTTGGATCACCTCGGCGAGATAGGCGCACCTTTACTGCTGCGGTTCCTGTCGACATCAGTAGGATACCATTACCTGAACGAGCTGGACTACATACACCGTGAAATGGACGACTGGTTTCATGTGAGTGCCCCGTTACTATTTCAAGGCCATGCTGATCGATGAAGGGGCGAAACGACTCGTACGTGCTGACAGTAGAGGCCTCGTTGGCACGTGCGTTTGCCGATGACGAGCCGGTGAAGAAGGGTGTGAATACGATGGACCGCGATATGCTGGGAACAGTGCCTCCACACTTCTACCGTGAGCTGGCACGGACTAGCGAGGGCTGTAGGTTGCTCCGAGACAAAGGCCACTTTGAAGACTTTGCACGATTCATTCAGCAGTTTGGACAAGAGCATGCAGACCCCGAGATCGTTACGAAAGTCAAAGGGTGCCTGTGGGCCGTCGGTAACATTGGGTCGATGCCTCTCGGGGCGCCGTTCCTCGACGAAGCGGATATCGTTGGGCCGATAACCAAGATTGCAGAAACGTCGCAAGTGCTGACTCTCAAGGGAACCGCTTTCTTCGTGCTGGGCTTGATAGCGAAAACGATGCAAGGACTGGAGATCCTGCTAGAACATGGCTGGGATGGATCGACGTCAACGATGGGGGAGACGCTGGGATTCTGCGTGCCGTTGGACTTACGACGGCTGCTCTCGGTGGGTTACCTCCTCTGTGCATTATGCCGAAACTTCCTTTGGTACCCATGTGACATCCGCCATATACCGCTCTTTCTGCTCTCTGTGCCTCCCGCTTCATCACTCTCGCCATTGCATGAATCTGACCCGGGAATCACCCTTTTTTCTTGCAGGTCGAGCCGTGGGAACATACACGGAATGAAACCAATGAAGTCAACAGACCGTCGACACTGTCGAGAATCCTCGGCGAAGATCCTGTAGACTCAGATATCATTGGCGCAATAGCCAACCTGTCCAACCATATCAAAGAGAGCCAAGCGACCAAGGATCTCCTCAAGTACGTACCTCTCTACTCGGCTCCGTCGGCTTCCTCGACCTTCGCTGGACATTACACGTACACTACAAGTGCTGACGAGGGTGGTGGCTTCAGACTCAAAGCGGCGCACATTACGCACTTTGCCTCACCTGAGCTGTATCGCCGGGTGATGGTATTACTCGAGTCTTACCGGTATCGACTCCAGATGCGACGGTTCATCATCGAACTCTTCGACAAGAGTGTGGTTGAATGCTTAGTGAGGGAGGGACAAGCGGAGCCGATTGGATCTCCGGCATCGCCGGAAGTTGAGCACCAGCATCACCAGCAGCAGCAGCAGTCGAACATTAGCGTGCGAGTTGAGTTGAGCTGAAATTCAAATCGAATCGGGGGGAGAATGCTAGTAATTTTGATCGTGTGTTTGGATTTACGGATGGTGTGGACGTTGTGGGCATCGGGGCTAAGGAGGCCAAGGGTGTTTGTGCAGGAGTGTAAGTGTGTGAGTGCGTGTGAGCGAGTGTGGAGTCGTGGGGGTGTGGTTGGGTGTGGCAAAGCACGGTCAAGAGTCAAGCCTGCGATCGAGCATTGATGGTGACATCTCGTACAAAACGGAGGGCATCGATCCAGCCGTCCAGTCTCACAGCTTAGAGGCGTCTCAACCAACCAAAGTGCATGGGTGATGCTATCGTTCTGTCTGCACTGCTGGACTGTTCCCTCCGCTCAGATCCCTCGCCTCCGGAGTGGAGTATATTATCTCGGAGCATATAGGATGCACTTCAAGGAGACGGAGGCAGGATACATCCTCATACAGCAAGTTGCATGGATGAACTTATACATATCTATGTGAAGCGATGTCTGGGACACCCCTAAATTGATGGAAGGCGGAGATGGAGATGCGGTGTTCTCTGGTAGAGCAGTCGATCGGGGGGGGCGCGAGGAATCTCGTGGGGTGTCGAGTTATCGATAGGGAGAGGGTGGAGGTGGAGAAGATCCCGTCGGACGACTCGACTTGATGCAAAATGTCCATATTTAAAACGAAAAGAAAAAAAACAAGAAAAAACAAAATTAGACGAGATCAGAGAAGATATGTATATCCATGTATGACGCGCAGATTCTGTGCGCGGCCTACCTCGGACACTTCTCTCCGCAAAGTGGGGTTTCACGGGGTAGATCGTCAAAGGACTTGCAACAGGGGGTGTGTGGTGAACACACGACTCGACACACTCTGCGATTCACTACGCACGCAGATAGACACATACATGGGCCGGACAATGATACGTGGAGGGATCGCAGACATTCGGACACTTGGAGAACTGGGAGATGGAGCGGACGGCGCAGACTGGAGTTCGAACGAAGGATAATCAGAGGGATTACCTAAGTAAGCAGCTAGACAGCCACAACCGCACGAGTTCTGGTTAGCGGAAGCTGCATGTCGACGACGGCGGCGTTTGACTTGGCCTTCGACGTGCTCATGGCATCTATGTATATACATACTCCACACTCGCACTGCTCCGGCCTGCCAGACAAAAATCGATCGGGAGACATGCGAATGGGAACTCAATCACCGAAATGTCCTGGGAGATCTCGAGGGAGAAAGATCGCTCGCCCGCTCTTCCCGATGCACATGCGGTGGGGCTAAATGGAGACCAAGAGGGGGAAAAAAGGAAACGGTCCGAAGAACGAGATGCTTAGCTGTGTTTCGAGACCGCGCGTCGAGATCTCCAGCTGGTCGATCTCCGGCTCTAACTATGTAGTCGTAATCTCACCTTTTCTTTACGTTCAGTTGCCACGACAACCGGCGAGTTACCTTGATGGAGAACAGAAAAGAAGGGGCCTGAAGCCTGACGGCCAGCCATCTGCCTGGTTCCCAACGTCTATTCCGCTAAGTTCCTACCGTCTCGAGTGTGCGGCGCCAGCTGACGCTCTTCCTCCTTACACACATGTTTCTCCACCTGCGTCAATGCAATCGTAATCACAGTCACCATTACTATCGCCATCACCATCGCCATTATCTACTCGTTGTATCCTGGTTCTCCGTCACCGCCCTCATTCTACCCACCTACCATGTGGCCGGCCACGCTGCTACGATCTGCCACTACCACCACAACAGCTACCAGCTCCCGATCAGCAACTCTAGCCGGCTCCAACCCGAGCCCTCCTCCTCCTCCTCCTCCTCCTCCTCCTCCTCCTCCGCTCAAACCACCGATTGTATTGCCCACCCGCAGTGTGTGTAGACCGCCGGAACCTTAGAGAAAGATGATAGTAATCTAGAATACATTGCATGAAGATAAAACGGAAGACATACAAACACGAAACCCTGGAGCATCGTCGGACTTTCCAACGGCTGTACTCACGCCTTCTTAACTCGTTCCCACTGCCCTCCTCTTCGCTCCTCCTTCACCAGCCAACCGCCCTCGACGACAATCCCCCCTCCCCCCTCCCCCCCTTCACGTCCTCTTACCCCCATATTACTTCCTCTGTCCTTCTACTTATTCCACTTCCCACCCTCCCTTCCACCGAAACTACCTATCGTGCCGACAGTTCCCTGCAGAATAACATCGCTCTTCGATCATCACTGCGACTCTCCAGAAACCCACTACTCGACGCCTACATACCATACCTTCAAATAGCTCTACCCCCACACCCCCCTCCCAAAGGTATATATCACTGCTTACGTACCCTATTCCCCATCCGTCCTAGCCTTCGTCTGGATAAGTACCCACGAAACCTCAAAAGAAAAAAAGAAAGAATCCCAAGAATTCCCCCGAGAAAATTGTCGCACTTTGAATCGTGAATCACCTCTCGTGGAAATTCCTAAATGACGGAGAAACAAAAAAAAACGTCAAAGTTATTCGAAACATTTTCTCACACAATACAGGCCCTCCAAACTCTCTTTCTCTCGGTCGGCCCCGTTCGAAGACTCCCTTCTTCGCCCCCAGATGTCGCTCTGGCGCTCGCGTCGGTCGGGTAAACCGCCGTCTCTCGTCAACGGCGTGGCAAGCACCACGATGACGCCCACAGCTCTGGATGCATCCGAGTCCAGTGCACCTCGGCAGCGGCGGCAGCATCAGAACGGGTTCGATTCGTTCCAGGACGCCAGGGAGATCGTGCGATTGGTGCAGTGCAATACGTGTTCGCTGCCGTTCCGTCAGCCCATGGCGCTGCCGTGCGGCAATATCGTCTGTCGGGGTTGTTTACCGGAGGCTTACACCCGCCGCGGTGTGAGCTATCCGGATGTGCCGCAGAGGAAACTGGGCTTCGTGTGTCCGGCTACTGGAGATTGCGGCAAGGAGCATGCGCTGGCGGATTGTGGGGCGGACGTGACGCTTGCGAAGGTGGTGGAGCATTTCGAGAAAGTGCTGGCGACTGGTGGTGCGGTGGACTCCGGCTCCGCTGTCGAGAAACGGCGTGGACGGCTGCGATCGGCTTACGCCTTAGTGAAGGCCGGTCTGCTGCCTTACGACGAGGAGACGGCGTTCGGCGACGAGAAGGATGGCGACGGAACGGATCAGCGGCTCCTCGCGGCCATCAAGGAGGGCGCTTGTTCCGACATGGAGTGCCAGGTCTGCTATGCCTTGTTGGTGGACCCGGTCACAACGCAGTGCGGCCATACTTTCTGTCGGAATTGTCTGCAGAATGTCCTGGACCACTTCCAATATTGTCCGTCCTGCCGTACGAAATTGCAGTTGCCGTCGCATATCCCAGCAACGACCAGCAACAGGAGGCTTACCGAGATCCTGGCTGTGCTATGTCCCAACGAACTGGCTAACAAGGCGGCCAACGCGGCCGACAGCCAGGCCGTGTCGGACGACCTTCCGACCGCGATATTCGTGTGCACCAGTTCGTTCCCCGCGATGCCGACGCCACTCTTCATATTTGAGCCGCGATACCGAAAGATGGTTCGAAGGGCGTGGGAGGGTACCAGACACTTCGGAATGGTGCTTCCCAACATCGCCGCGACAGGAGATCCAGGACAGAATCCGTTCATGGAATACGGAACTATGCTCCGGATCGAGTCGGTGCAGCTTCGTTCGGACGGTTGCAGCCACATATGGACGGTCGGCGTATCCAAATTCAGAATCGAGAGGTGGGGCTACCGGGACGACTACATCGTCGCCAAAGTCGCGCGCGTGGACGACCTTCCCCTTGCCGAAGAGGAGTCATTCGAGCAGTCGTGTCTGGGCACGTTGTCGGGAGACACCCTTCTCTCTCTGCCGGTTCCCGGCCAAACCACCATGGAAGCGTTCCAGACCTGCGCCGACTTCTGCGATCGCATGGTATCGCTGAACACTGCGTCTCCGGACGTCCTGCTCACCTTTGGTCCTAGGCCGGATGACCCCGCCCTGCTGCCTTACTGGGTCGCGTCCGTCCTTCCCATAGTCGAACAGGAAAAGTACCGCCTCATCCACTCGCGGAGCGTCCGCGAACGGCTGCTCATCACCATCCAATGGATCAACAACATAAAACGGACTTCGTGGTGGGTTTAGCTCTTTTGTTCGCCTGGGCCTCATTGGATCGCATCTGACGTCTTTGGGGGGGGGAAGGGCTTACCCGCCGAATTGCGCGGTCCTCTGACTATCCGTTCTCGGTCTGCTCCTAGGCTGCGCGCTTCCGTGGATACTCAAGAGTTTTCACGGGTGATGTGATTGCTGCGACGCGCCTGTCGGTGCGGCGTATGTGACCTGTTCTTTTCCCTCCAAAAGTCCTTCCGCTTTGCTGCGAATCCCCCCCTTTTTTTGAGTCTTGTTGCGAAAACAAGAATTGTTTATTCGGTTTGCTCCTTATTCGGGACTTGGTTTTGGGGGTGGATGGCGTTTTATGGGGGGGGGGGGGATTACTTTGCATTCGATATTGTTTCATTTTTATGCTAGGGTAAGATGTAACTACTGTACTTGGTTTTGATTTTGTCTATAACTTTTTCTTTTTCCTGTTTTTTTTTTTTTTTTTTTTTGTTTATTCATTATACTCGTATGCGACCTATCTAGATCATGACGAGTATTATGTACAGTCCGTTTCCCCGCCGCAGTCCGCGTGT
>Ga0307508_10001626_pt1 | contig 25025 bp, 21 predicted proteins | sample 9_EM_MG_FD_203089 | JGI IMG/M metagenome (GOLD analysis project Ga0307508, IMG submission 203089) | Populus trichocarpa ectomycorrhiza microbial communities from riparian zone in the Pacific Northwest, United States - 9_EM | ecosystem: Host-associated > Plants > Roots > Unclassified | place... | reverse complement strand
TATTCATGATGTATGCCAACTACTGAGACTTTCTAAATTGTGGTTGTGGGGATCGAGAAGGTTGAGTGAGGGCATCATGGGCAGTTGTACCTGGGTGTACGGAAACTTTTGGCCTAGTACTTTATGACCAGGGGATATGACCGGAGGATACGACCGAGAACATGACAGAGAACAAGACTAGAGGCCGCGGCTAGGAAGAGAGTAAGACACGGCAAGCGACAACGACAACCATACTGCTAGAAAGGAGTGGGCGACAGGATATCCGTCACCCGCGCTAACAGCGCTTACTCATCAATCCTCGGTGGCTGGCATTCCTTTGCCACCCTACATCCCGCATTCCTTCTTTCCGCGTTCCCGAGCCAAGACGACGACGTGCCGTGACACGCGTTGTGAAACGTCCCAACTTGGGTTTCAGGGGGGAGAGGCATTGGAAGCAGCACAGACAAGGACGACGAGTATGAAGCAATTGAGTTTCCTAGTCATGAAGGACTACATAAGGAAGTCGACGGTCAAAACACACAAGACAGCAATTTAAACTTCATACCCGCTGAGATCCTGCGTGCTTTATTGCAGCATTTGGGTGGTGCGTTGTGCGCGCTAATGTGCTCCTAAAGAAAAGGAAATGCGCGTTCATATATATCGCTTCTGTATAAAGTAAAAACGCCCGCTGGTCGTTGCTAAAGGAGGAATCATCTGTTGAAATCTAACAATGGCTTGGCAGTTGATTACTTCTCCGCTCGCTCACGCAGCAAGACACCGCTCGAAGCAAACAAAGTTATTATGCTCAAGGTTTACGAAGCTGTTGGAAATTCTTCCCGCCGCGTAGCTACGGGACGCCGGGGTGGATTAGACGAGGTCGGCGTTGGACGATGCCGTGTCCCCGACGAAACAATGCCGTGGCAACGCTGTATTGCGAGTAGAGCCAGTTTAGGAATTGCGTCGTGTAACAGCGGGTGGTTCTGTAATTACTTCTTTCATTCTTCTTCAACGGACTCAGACATTAGATAGAATTTGAAAACCGCTTTCATCCCGAACGGATCTATCCTGACCACCCTCCTGCGACTTGGATGTTCTACTATTAGCCTGGCAAGTGTGAGTCGACACTCTTCTTCCTACCAGTAAGTGTTTTTTCACTGCAGAGGTTTTAACGTGGTCAACGAGGATTACTGGGTAAGTGCGTATGCCTGGTCGTGAAGAACGAATATTTTTTTGTTTATTCATTACTCGCGTGCGACCTAGGGAGATCATGGCGAGGATATGTACAGTCCGTTTCCTGTCCGCTGTCCGCGCAGTGGCGGCACGTTGCAAGCGCCCCTTTTGCCCTCCGCCCAGGCCGGTCCCAAGAAGATGTAACCGCACCAAGGAGATCAGAACGACAAAGGAAAGAGACAAAAGAAAGTGTGGCCTCCCCCCGCTAGCCCTCTCCTGCAGCCGCCCCGAAACCAGGCATGGGAAGGAACAGTGGCGGTTCCTCCCCGCCCAGCTCCTCAGCCTCCGCTACCTGTTCCTCCAACCACTCCCGCACCTCCAGCTCTGACACCGCATTCACGGCGTCTTCCTCCTCGGCCGGCACTCGCCTCACCACATCCATAGAGAAGAGGAAGTCCAGTACCGCCCGGCTGCACCTCTCATCCGCCAGAAGGTCTCGGATCTTCCACCTGTCCTTCCATCTCCCGGTCTCCTTCTTAACCTCGGCCCACAGGATCTTCTGCTGTGGCTTCCACTCAGGTCGTGAAGCACGAGGAGAGGGGGTGTGTTGTAATTATTCTCTTTGCTATTTTTGTTGTTATGGGTGAAGTGGTGTTCGTACGAGTTGGGTGATATGTGCTTGATTGGTTGTGGAGCCGTGCAACAGCGGAGATGGAGCGTCGTTGGTGTTCTGGCTCTTGTTCTCCTCTTGTTCTTTCTTCTCGAGTACTCGATACATACAATACATGAAAGTGAATCGACAGTTTGATCCCCCGCAATTCGCAAACGTCAACAGCCTTGCTCCGCACCGCCTTGCTCCCTTTAAGGAACCTGCACTCGCTTTCAATTTTCAACATACAGTGTTGACTTACTTAAGCTTTCAAGTCCATGCGCCTGAAGATACTCTACGTGACCTCCTCTGTCTGCGAGTGCACATATGCTGCTAGGGCTCAAGCATCTTTTGACGGTTATGACGATGGGGATATGCGGTTCATATTATGTATATCTTCACGGCTGCAACATAAAGGATTGGTGTTTGGGTGCAATTTTTCTTCCCAAGTCGTCGATTACGGTACATATGTTCTATTAGAACACCGAAATTGTGGTTTGCACGTAGCCCGTGACCAGATAACTGGCGGCCCGGTGGCGGGATCCTGACCCGAGCTTCCAACAATACACACATACCATAGCACCATGAGCATCACTATGTATTGAGTCCGAGGACGTTGGAACACAAAATTTTACGCACTCTCTTTCGGTTAATCAAGTTCGAGGAGGATCACAGATCGCTGCCAGCCGACCACATATCATAGGTATCCTCCTGTATCGTATGTAGTCTACCCTATACAACTCACTGGTAACATCTAACGATTTTATTCGGACATCTGAAAACCGTAACTCACAGGCACGCCTGCAGCACTTACTAGCGAGCTCCATTGATGCAATACTCAACCACATAAATTCGTAGCTCAACGAATAACCTTCAAATGTGCAGATTCTGTAGAGCCATTGTAGGAAATTTCGGTAGATGGTAGTGAATAGAGAGTGGTTTTCCCGGAGAGTCCTCGCCCATACCACGGATTTGTTTGGTGATAGCGGGTTGGGTTTCAGGCGTCCGCGTGAGATCTTATCAGCAATACTTAGTTGGCGGTGCCCGGAAACTGTGTGACCAGTCACCAGTAGCTGCCAGCAGTTTGTTATCCAGTATCGGACATGCTCCTTTATCACCTGACGCATATGGTGGATTTGTCGGTCGGAAGTGACTTATGTTCGGAGGTCTGATAACCACAGCCTTATGTCGCCGATCCATGCGCTATGCCCACAGCTCATGTATGTCGAACTTCCGCGCGCTTGACATGCTCCATCTGACACCCTGGTCGATGGACCCACTCACCAAATATGCTCCTGCCAGTTGCGTGGCCGGTCCTATCAATCCGTCTATTACATACACCTAGATAGGCAGGGATGTATCACGGTCTTTGGCGTCGTTACGGGGGTTTCACCAGTCAAGTCCCAATGCCCAAGCGAATAGCACCGTCACGATAACGGGGACGGCACCAGGTGCGCACGCACACGTTCAGGTTTACGGTTGGGCCAATCAACACAAGAGGGGGAAGCAGGATATAGATAGATATGCGGCACGGGTGTGGGTGATATATAGACCGTTGCCGCCGGCCAATCCTGCGGTCTGATGTTCGCGGGAAGCACTTACTCTAAGTACCCTAGAGGATGCCTGGAGTGCTGCTCTGTACAGCCACTCATCTCACTAATGCTTGAAGTCTCCACGCTCTAGAAATACCCCACCCTACAGAATATTCGACCGGCGTGCCTGATCTGTGTAAGCATGTTAAAAGCGGGTTAGATTGTCTCGCATCAAGGTACGCATGTGCCCCGTTGGCGAATTGAATGCTACTCGCCAGGCAGCAACATGACCCATAATTTCAGCCCAGCCAAACGGTCGCTTCTATATACGCCACCATTGTCGCCCTTTTCTGTTCGTTGATCCAACCCACCCCTTCAAACGAAAAACACCCCCCACCAGCTGTAACCTGCAAAACAAACTCGGGCGCAATGGCGCATACCCAGGGTGATTTCCCCAATGGCAATGAACAGTGATTGCATCGAGGGTTTTGCCTTTCAGATCGTATCGTATTGACATTCATAGATGAAATTCCACCTCACTGTTTCGACTTTATCGTTAACCATGTCTTCCTCCCACCACAACTACCCCAACATGCCGAAGACTACACCGACGAGAGCACCTCCGCACTCCTACGGCTCTTGCACCGCTGCTCAGATGCCTACATCCGACAGTTGGCCACCAGCAGCTTTCAGGATTCGCCATGGCCCGCAGCTGTCAAAATGCTGCAACTTTTCATTAAGTTGGAGACCAGTAATGCATTCTCGGCGCAGGCATTTGCCTCGGCAGTGACAGGAATGGATCATGGCGGTATTATTCAACTCTCTGCGCTTCTCATCTACGACAAGACTGACAGATAGGTCGGTGCTCACTAATCAGACTCTATCGGCATCTATATCACCGCTCAGAACGCCGGCCTCTTTCTACGTCGTACGGAAAACTCCGTTCTTGTCACTTCGTATGAGTCCTCTCCTACCGCGGCTTCTGTCGTAACCACGAGAGGAAAGTTACTCGTTTCCTTCCCAGGCCCTGCCGTCGTCGTACCCTGGTCAACTATGAGTGACCCGACGTTTCTGGCCCCGTTCACCGACTTCGTGGCGAAGATGAAGCAGGAGGTTTTGGCTGCTGCGGCCGCAAAGGCGACAAAAGCGGGAGAAAGGCTGTCTGAGGAGAGGGAGACTGCACACCCAAGGTTCATGACGGAGATGCTCACGGGCATACTGCGGGCGGTTGGGCAGGTTGGGCATGTGACACGGTTTACCAAGAGAGTCGGTGACGAGGCTTTGTGGGACAATGCAAAAATCCCCTGGAGGAGAAGTCCACTGTGGTTGGTGGTTAGAGTGTCTCTGCAGATGGTGCTCGGTGCGGAACAGTACAAGAGTTTCATGGTGTACTTCATGGCCCGGGTACTCGACCAGGCCACCCGGCGAGGCATTGAGGAGCATCGACTATTCGTCATGAACTCGAAAGTCTCTAGGAGGGTGTACAAGCTACAGGATCGCTTGCCAGGGTTCGTTCTGGACGATGCCCAGGCTGTCGGGGACAGGGCTCATTCTCATATTGAAAAAGAATGGATGACTTCGCAGGGCAGCGTTCCGATGCCCCGCTGGAAACCAAAGAATTTGAAGTATGTGGATGATACGATCATTAAGATGCCAAGGTGTAGAGCATACATACTGGAGCTTAGCAAATTCAAATTCGACGGAGTGGCGGGAGAGAGTTTTGTTCCTCAGGAGGTCGCCCGGCACCGTTGGACACGGGATGGAATACCGCAGCTGCCAAGGGCCGGAGTGACTGAAGAGACGAAGGACATAATGCTGGCGGATTTCGAGACTTGGGTCATGGACAATCTTGACATATGGACCGCCAGATTCACGTCGACGAACACCCGCGCTAGCGGAGATCTCGGACGTGCTATCGAGGGCTACATCGCAGTTGCAAAACCCGTGTACCATGGGAATCCGGAAAAGAACTCGATCATGCTCTTGACTACAATGGAGTTATGGATGGCGTTGGACAAATTGGCGCTGTTATGCTGTCCCCTCCTTGTGGAGTACCCTCCCGAGTTCAACGAATCCTTCCTATCTGCGCTTCTCCTTCCACAGGTTCAGCAGCGCAGTCGACTCTCACGCATCGAGAACTATATCAAGAAGCGCCGGTGTGGAGCGCTTCCAACCAGTGTCTCCATCTTCTCAAGCGTCATCACCGAAGCCACATTATCCGTCCGGTACTTCCGCACCTCGCACTCTCTCCAGGCGCTGAAAGATGAAATTGAGACGGACGCACATAAAGCTCAGGTGCGCAAGGAAGCCGAGCTCGTGGCGAAGACCAAAGAATACGACCAATTGCAAGCTGTCGCCGACGCTCTTTCATGCGATTACTTCACACATTGGTCAGAGGGCTGGACTCGTCACGACTGGAACTGCCGGAAACACCAGTTGGGCAGACAACTCGACGCCATGCGGATCGAGGTCTTCGAGTGGCCCCTGCCGGAAGACCCACTCGCAGCCGCCGCAGTTTTATTTGAGCTAAGATGCCCAACAGTGTTCGCGATCTGGCGAGAAACCACCTTCCGGATCCTGACCGACCTCTGCAACGCCACAAGCCCCCCACCGAGCCAAACAAAATGCCACGACACATGTGCCACCTATTCTGGCCTGCAGAAATATTTCGAGACGGGCCCTGATGCTGGGGAGTACAAAATCAATTATACGTCGTCTACGAAATCCTTTCTTTGCTCCCACTACCGCTACGCCCATCTCCCCACCACTGCCAGCGCGATCTGCCTCAAGAATCCGCTCCGTTTCGCGCTCCACGACACCCGAACCGGCATATGGACTGCTGATAGGCGACCGGATATGGATGTCAGGCACATGTGTACCTTCCGGCTCCCTAAGGGTCCCTACGAGGCGCTCCAGTATACAATGAGAAGCACCAGTCACACAGCGAATGCAGTGCTAGCACGCCAATACGAGTGCCCCCCTGAGCTGCAGTTGCATGAATACGTTGCATTCGGGCTTCTCCGTTCCGGCCGGCGCCTACAGTGGCTCAACATGCTCAGAGAGATTCGAGGTCGGACTTTGACATTTAGCGCCGAGGCGGTCAACATGTTGTACCTACAAGCCGCCTGGCAGGTCGGACCCCCGGGAGACGATGCCGACTACCGAGAATCTCATGTTGAACCCGGGCAGGATGAGTTTGGAAGGGAGATGATCCGTGAGTTAGGTGAGATGCTGCGAAGCGTGGAGGCAAATTGGCAGGAGGTTGTGGCCGTTCAGACAATGATTGCATTGGCGGGTCAGATCGTGGCCAGGACGCGATGCGCCAAAACGCGAACGGCGGCTGTGAATTTCCTCAGGGCAGCACGCAGAGTGTGCCTGGCATGGGCGCGGGAGCTCGCAGGCAAGCTTCCAGAGTGCGGGCATGGAGAGGTACGGGAGTTTCAGATGCGTGTTGTCCAGATGGCGGTAACATGCAGGATGACGTTTGATGTTGAGGAGTGCTGGAGGTGGGTTGTTTTGCGTGCCGGTGGTGACGTCTCGGTGCTGGCCGAGTGTGCAACGATGATTCGCGATAACGTTCATGCAGTTGCAGCCGGCACAGCAACGGTGACAAAGGCGGTTCTGGAACGAGACAGGAGAATTGCATATGCTGTCGAGCAGCGGTTGAGGGACCTGATTACGAATAGCCACCTGGGCCTTGATCTCAAGCCTGTCTGGAGTGCGTATGAGCCGGGGGACTGCTGGACTGCCATGGAAGGTCCAAATGAAAGATGGGTGTATACATATACCAAGGAAACCGCGACAAATAAGCGTCAGAAGGTACACTACAACCTCATTACTGGGGAGTTGCTCGTGGAAGGTTTGCCGATAGGGAGACTTCCCGTGAGCTATACGAGCCATCCGACGTATCAGGAGTTGCTCGGAGAGGTGAATAAATCCCAACCTGATTACAAATAGAGCTAACGACTAGATACATATGATGTTAAGAAAGTACTCGACGTTTTTCCATGCAGTATACCGGAAATGGTATTTCAGACGAAGCATCCAATCAGAGGCCTGAAGGTACCACGTGTCCGCCGAATGCTTTCTTTGTTCTCGCTGATAGCCCGCTTGTGACAGTTTGCATTTGCCCTGCATGGCAAAGAACTTGTGATTCGCACTGTACGTGTTAGCAACGGTGTCATGCAACAATATATCCCATGCTCGAGGCTCTCCGGCGACTTCCCCACTAGCTTCATCCAGCGTCACGCCTTCTGGTTGTGCCTTTCCACCGAGCCGCGCATGCAGTTCGGTTCTGGCCCCACAGATGGCCGGATTGATCTGTGTGCGGCTGACACCCCATGGCAACCCGAAGCCCAAAAGTACATCACGCCAATCAATCGTGCGTCGGAAACACGGCTCCACATTACACACGTGGAGCAGCAAATCGACGTCCGAAGCGCGACGACCACAATGATTACCAGCGTTCTCGAGCCACTCGAGGTCGCCGAGTTCATCATCGTTTCCCTCAGACGTGGGGTCGTCCAAGTTGAGTTGCCAAGACTCAAACTGAACTTCAGCATCAGCAAGACATTCAAGCTAGAATGCAAGCAGTTCCCGGGTATGGTTGTCGATGACGATCAGCGCATTGGGGCTTTCGTCGGGCTGGAAAACTTCCTCGTTGTTCGTCTGGGGAATACTCTCACGCGCAGTGTTTTCGTGCCATGTGGAAAGGTCCACTTTGAACGCCAGCGCTCCCATACGAGAGTCCGCATAGACACAGCAGGGATGAAAAGAGTTAAATATCTCCTCTATGCAATCGACCCTATCCTCGGGAGGCTCGTCGGAAACGGAAGTCTCACCAGCCATCTGTACAAAATTTACCTCCATGCAGTAACATCCCACTGTCATCCGGACCCCCTTACACGGCGAACTGGAACAGAGGAGGCGCTCGCCGGGCTACGAGCGGCAGCAACAAAGTCGTTCCAAGTGGTGGAGACGGACAGTGTCGATGCGCAACTTTTTCGGCAAATAGCCGCACTGACTCCAGTGCGTGTGTACTACCCGCCACATCTCAAGTTCATGCAGCAGGTCAAATGGAGGTCAGGATTGCCTCCATTAGCACAGCATGAAGAATTCGCTGAGGCTGTCAAGGAGGTCTCTGCCTACGCGGGGCTTTTGAACATCTTTGAGGATCTCAACGGGTCGATTGGCCTGCAGGACTGCGGAGATCAGGATTTATCCAAGAGAGCCGCGATTAAGAATGCGGTCTTTCGCGCGGAACAGTTTGGAGGATCGATTCTTGAAGAGGCCAAGGACGAAGCGTATGAAGCGAGGGATGTTCTAAACGGCAGCGCCGATGAAGCAAGGGTCTTTCATGTGGCAACACTCGTTGACCGGCACGCAGAAGGAGGACTCAATATACACCCGAACATCTTGGGGGTACTCGAGAAGACTGGGGAAGTTCAAGGTCTCCAGACTGTTGGAGGCGCTCCAAAGCCGCAACTGGGATACGATCATAAATGGCTGGAACCGAACGTGGCAGAGGCGTGGGTAGCATTATATGATGCATTGAGTGGAACCATCAAAACCGCCGAGAAATACAATTGGATGTTTCTCCTAAGCACTCTGGTGTACTCCGGGAAGATGGAGCTGAAGCTCGTGGAGACATTGTTGGCCTTTGGAACCGAGCCAGCCTTTCGCGAGATCGATCCGCCGAATCACCTTTCCTACGACTTGCAACATGGCTATGAGCCCGATATCGTATTTCTTTCGTCTACCATCTCCTCGCATGTAGTCGACTACTGCGACAGCGAAGAATCTAAGCTGGCCGGCTGGGTCCTCGAAACAGAACAGGAAACCCAAGACAGACGCTTTAACACTTTCAACCGAAACAGAGCTACCCAGATAGAAACTCTAGCAAATAAGATTCGATATCAATGGCCTTGCAGACAACCCGTTATCGACTTCTCGGATGAATATCCGCTCATTCAAGTTCCCAGGGTGCTGGCGGCTCTTGTACCGCGATTCGATAGCTGGAATCGCAACTACGATTTCCAATGCCATATTGGAGGGGTGCAAAAGGCGTTGGACAAAATAAATACCCACCGGCGACCCGTGCTACAGTACTATCGTTTCGAACCTTGCGCGCGCGGCAAGCGCGTACAAGTTCCATGCACAATAAGCTTTCCCCTCCTTCTTCGCAAATGCAGCCCACCAGCACTGCCAGAGTTTCCTGCTGTGCTGGTGGACGACATTGTCCTGCACAAGTCCAGCGCTTCTCACGGGCCAAACGACGACAGTCTGAAAGTCCTGCTCAGTAACTTCCGAGAAGTGCAGGGCAGCAAGAAGTTCCGAAAGAAATATTCAGGAGGCCTTGAGGACAGTTTCGAAGCCTTCCACGCCGAGAACACACCCTCATATGCATTCAACCCCATGAATCTGCCACTTCTGCGAGAGGAGCTGACATACCTACTGGAAACCTCTCGGGCGCACTTGAGGAGGGTATTTGACGCAATCAAAGTGCGGTTAGGTCCATCCCGACTGAGAGGTAACTTCATGACCTCCAACGCCGGTCTATGGCCTCGTGTTTCTCCGGTGTTACTGCTTCAGCAACTGGCTACGAACGGTTCGGTTCCACTATTACCGGAGTGGAAAGCAGTGCTTGTTACCTACGGGATTGCCATCACTACGACTCAGCGCCTGGGACGCCTGCTCCGTCTCCTTCCCCCTGGCAACCATGGCGATCTTGGTTCAGACTTCCTCCGAGAGTTCGAAAACAAGGGGCATCAAAAATGGGACCCCCTTCTGCACCCTGACTGGCTCCTCATTGAGATCGAAAACAATTTCCTTATCCGCAGCGTCCAAGCCGAAATTGCTTCTTCGATGATCGCGCCGCCGGAAAACCACAACTCAATCATGCAGTTGTGCATGGGAGAGGGTAAAACATCCGTTATCGTTCCCATCGTCGCCGCATCCCTTGCCGATGGTGCGAAGCTGGTACGCGTCGTTGTGTTGAAACCACTATCAGGCCAAATGTTTCAAACGCTAGTGCAGAAGCTCGGTGGCCTCGTCAATCGACGGATATTCTTCATGCCTTTTTCGAGAGGGGCGTCTCTCGGGAAAGAGCAGATAGAGATGGTGAAGAGCCTCTACGACGATTGTATGCTGAGTGGCGGGGTACTGCTGGTCCAACCGGAACATATCCTCTCGTTCAAGTTGGTGGGACTAGAATGGTTGTACAACTCGGAGCATAAGAGTGAAAAACGTACCGCCAACGAGCGCGGTAAGGGCAATTCGGAGGTTGCCCAGTTGCTGCTTCGTACGCAGAGATGGCTGGAAGACAATTCGAGAGATATACTGGATGAGAGCGATGAGATTCTCAATGTGAAACATGAGTTAATCTTTACTATCGGAGATCCGGCGCCGATTCAGAACCATCCGGAACGGTGGCTCATCATCCAGGAGATCTTTGATTTGATGCAGGGTCATTTCAAGGGACTCGAGGCGGTCAGCGTACATGATTTTGAGGTGGAGACTCACGAGGAGGCGACGAGGTTTGGCTCAATACGGATTCTGAATCTTCAGGCTGGGATCGCTCTGCTAAGAGAAATTGGCAAGAAGATACTCGACGGTGCGTACTCTGCTGCTTTCAGTGAGATTTCCGCAAGCTGTACTAATCGGGCATTAAGATCAACTCCTCACGGTGTCGTTCCGTCTCTTCCCGGCTGACAAGCGCGAACTTGCATCGCGCTTTATCACCGACACCAAAATGACCGAGGAAGATGCGCGCCCGCTCCTGAAATACTGCGGCGAGAATGATATTTCGAGCGGCATTCTGTATCTTCTCCGAGGACTCATCGCCCATAAGATTATCCTTTTCTCTCTGAAGGAGAAGCGTTGGAAGGTCGATTATGGGCTTGACCTAAAACGATCCCTCCTGGCCGTTCCATACCGTGCCAAGGACTCGCCGGCAGGGAAGGCGGAGTTCAGTCATCCAGATGTCGCGTTGACACTCACATGTCTCAGTTACTACTACGGAGGGCTCACCGAGTCCCAGCTGGAGACGTGCTTCCGAAATCTCTACAAGGCGGACAACCCGGCCTTGGATTACGAACGCTGGACTAAAGGAGTCAGGCTTCCGAAGCCTTATCTTAGTCGGCTTCACGGCATCAACCTCGACGACAGGAAGCAGTGGAAGGAGATAGTTTATCCGACTTTCCACTACAACAAAGCGGTCATCGATTCATATCTATCTGGCGTCGTCTTTCCGAAGGAAGCCAAAGAATTTCTCCACAAATTGTCTACCTCCGGTTGGGACCTCGCCGGCTCGAAGACGCATCCCACCACCGGGTTTAGTGGCACCAACGATAATCGTTATCTTCTGCCGCTATCGATCAAGCAGCTTGACACAAAGGCACAACTAAACACCAACGCAAGGGTTTTGAGCTACCTTTTGCAACGCGAGAATAGCTACAAGCTTATAGCTTCTCCAAAGAATGAACGGATGAGTGTGGAGGATCTGCTAAAAATGCTTGCGGCACCTCCCGTGAGTCGCCAGTTTAAAGTGTTGCTGGATGTCGGCGCTCAGGTTTTGGAGTTACGCAACGATGAGGTTGCGAAGAAGTGGCTGAATCTTGCTCAACAGCATTCGGCGCAGGCGGCGGTGTATTTCAATGACAATGATGAGCTTACGGTGTTGACGAGGGATGGGAACACGGAGCCTTTGATGGTGTCGGCATTCGCGGAGAGTTTAGGAAATCGCTTGATTTACCTGGATGAAGCACATACGAGAGGGACGGACTTGAAACTTCCAGTCGGTAGCAGAGCAGCGGTTACACTCGGGCCTAACTTGACTAAAGATCGCCTCGTGCAAGGTAGGGACATGCCCTCCAACCAAGATGATACCATACTTCTGGCTGAACAAGAAATAGCGTGCATGAGAATGCGGAAATTGGGGAATGGGCACTCCGTCATGTTCTGTGGTCCTCCGGAAATCGACAGGATGATTATGAAAATAGCCGAGGCAGACAACCGTACGACGATCGAAGTTCGTGACGTCCTTCACTGGTCCATGGAAGAAACCGTCGTCAACACCAGGAAGATTCTTCCCATCTGGGTCAAGCAAGGGATAGCGTACCAGAAGCACCTCCGCGCCTGGGATGATATCGAAAGCGGAGGGTTCCCGGAAGGCCTACTTGAGAAGGAAGCAAAGAGCCTCCAAGAGCACTACGGGTTTGCGCTTGCCGACGAGGAAACGGTCGACGCTTATCGCAAACTTGAAACAAGAACTGGCGAGCTGGACGAGATCTTGGAAAAATGTAAGGTGTTCGGGGTGTCCACTTTCCGTGGAGCTAGAATGCTAGAGGAGCAGGAGAGAGAATTGGCTCATGAGGTGGAGAGCGAGAGGGAGAACCAGCGGCCTCCGAAAGTGGGAGCGCAAAAGCCACGTCTCGATGATGATGTCCAGCAATTCATCACATCCGGAAGGCTCCGACAGACTTCTCAACGACTTAGCAACACGATTTTCCCCGCCTTCAGTGTCTTCGAGCGAACATCAGCAAATGAACACTGGGAGCAAAATGCATTCTCCCAACGACTGTTGGCAACAGCGGACTTCTGCGGAGTTGTCGAGACAGGTCGGAAGAAGGATAGTAGGACGGATTACTTTCTCCGGCCGGTCAACTGGATCATCTCGAGTACAGTGGACCGCAGTATCCTCGTCATATTGAGCTCATTCGAGGTCAATAGGCTACTGCCCGAAATTCGCAGGTCCAGAAATGTGCATCTACATATGTACTCCCCTCGAGTCACCCTATCCACACCAACGTACGAGTCCCTCCAATTTTGCACCATTCCCCCCCTACCGCATCTTTGGCAACCCGACCTTCCGTTGGTCGACCAACTGAATATTTTCTCCGGGCAGCTTTACTTCCGCGATTACAAGGCTTACAAGCGGGTGTGTGGATTTTTGGGCCTTTACTTGGACGAACCAACAGCGGAGATGACCACTATGTTACAGTGTGATGGATTTGTCAAGAAATCGCATCGACAGGTTCTCGGGATGAACCAGGACTCGCCGTTCGAAAGGAGTCCCGTTCCGTTTTTAAGGGCATTGGTTGGATTCAGGCGGAAGGGGCAAAGTTCAATGGCGTCACATATGGGGCACGCTTTGCATGGGAGGCTGCTGAAGGAAGAGGACATGGAGATGCCGGGCTCTGATGAAGACATGTTGCAGGACGTGGAGGTGGATATGGAGATGCTAGATCCTGAGGAGGAGGTGGAGGAGCGGGATTTTGAAGAGGTACGATCTTACACTACCCCTCGAGTGCGCCATTCACGGCATCGTTCAGTTTGCTAACTGTGCCGCTTTTGCAGCTCTGTGGGCTCACGCTGGATGATTAGGGTCGTGTTTTGTTGCGGGTAGCCAGAGTTTGCCTTGTTTTCTTGATTTCTGGGGGTTCGCGGTGGAGCACTTTCACTTTTGGTTGACAATGGACATTTGTATCTATGGAAGTCACGAATAGTCTGTCCTGCCGGTCCATCACATGCATGGAGTTAAGCTTAGAGTTGATCCCTGACCCTTGCTCCCCGGATTTTATCCGCTATCAGCAGCTCGACACAGCCACCACGATGCATAACTATCATGCCGGACACTAAGACGGGTCAAGGCTTGGCAAAACTACAAATTGTCCACTCTGGTGACTAATCACGAGTCCTCGCCTATGACCCCGCTAAATAATCCCTATCCTGCCCGAACCCAGAAGATACGCGACCAGAACCTCCACCTATTCTGCCACAACCCACCAGCTTTACAGTTATTGTCTTGATTGCACCCGTTGCCCAAACAGTGTGCACACCCAAGTTCGGCAGTGAAGTTTTACAGCTGTTAATTTGTTTTTAGGTTTACTGAAGATGATGGCCTATATAAATGGTCCGACTGTGGAACAGCGTGAGTATGCTAAAAAGCAGTACAAATCGCACACAGAAATGTTTTTCGTAGTATTGTATGTAGTCATATATTATCACTCGGGAGATGGCCTAATTAGGCAGCTGCGTAGCGTCGAGATCCCTGTAGGCACAGTATCTACAAAATTGGGTGCCGCCACCAAAAATTGCTCCACTTTGAATCCTTATCACGACCACAACACCTCCAAATAGAAAAAGGAAAACACTAAGTTGTTCTCCGCATGCTTCTCTCTAAGGTAGTGTTTCCCAAATAAATTCTTTCTTATGTTGGGTGGTGGAGTAGTGTTTGGGGTGGAGGGCATGGAAAACCGCTCCACCCTGACCCGTCTAAGTGTCCGGCACTCTATCATGCCGCCGAAACCAACGCCTGCCGCGACGTCTTCAGCTTCAGACGGCGGAAAACCTCCTCCCTCAAGTCGCCGGAGATCTCAAAACTATTAATACCCGGTCTGTCTCACTTTTATGAGTCGCCCATGCATGCCTGTCACCCAGAGAGCGGCTGCCCCCAACGCCCGATATCCCACCCGGCAAAACAAGGGCGTACCGTCTAGTTAAGGCTGGCGGGCGAAAGCCCGGATTCTCCAATATTCCTCCGGCTGCGTCGTAGAAGGATCCATCTGGAGACCGAGTCGAGCACGTAAAACAGACCGGAGTCGAGAAGTAATAAAAGAAAAATGAACTCTTTCTCTTCCGTGAACATTGTGTGAGTATCATGGCGGCACCATGACGGCCCCGCTTTTCGCGACAGACATGACGTGAGGGTGAGACATGAGGTTGCGACTGACCAATGATCTTCTTTGTTTACATCTTGGCAAAAAATACGACGACGGATTTCAGTCTGTGCATATTATGCTCAGCCGTCGACTCTGTTCATAGCATAAATCCCTGCAACCCCCCATGCTAGCGCCGTTGCTGTGGTGATATATACACGACGGAAATATGACGGGGTCTGCAAAACCTCGATATTGTAGGCCATATCCATTTTCACCTGTGTGAGCTTAATGGGTTGAAGCGAGCTTCCCTTGTTGGGGGGCGACATGAAAATCATCCTCGTTCGCGGTCTTGTCGCGTTTTCTCGCCCAAGTCCGGCAGGCGAGACCCGAACAGTCACCCTAGTATGTACCTTGCGCTGGGCTGACGACTATCCGATCAAAAAGCGGGGAAGCGACTCTATCTTCATTCACTCAACACACATCGTCGCCATCATGTTTGGAGCCTACCACTGCCCTCCATGCCACCGTTTGCGCACCTCCGCCACACGAGAAGAATCGGTTGTTCACTGTGATGGAGTCGGTATCGCAAAACATGCTAGCAGATCGTTCGAACGGCGGCTTTCTTTGAATGGCATCGGACGAAGGTGCACGGACCCTGTGCGCGGAATGCAAAGAATTACTGCGTCATTTGTGATCTGGAATAGATACGCGCTTGATACGGCTCCACGAACATCGGCAAGTCGGAGTAGCATTAACACCCCCTTCAATGGCTGTGTCCTATTGAGACGCGCCCTCCTTCAGCTGTTGCTAAAGCTCAGACAGTTACGGGTCCCAGTTTCTGCACGGCAACAAACAGCTCAGAGATGCCCACGGGCTCGATTCACATCTTCGCAACTCCAATCTCCACAAGTTCAAGGAGGATTATAACTTACCTCACGACCGCGCCGTCGAATAGAGCAAGCCAGATTCGTCCCTCTCCGTGAGACTCGTCGTGCCTATATCGTCACCCTCCCAGCCCCGACTGAGCCAATCCCTCACCCTCGACGAAACCTACTGCAAACCATGCAAGAAGAAATTTCGGCAATGGAAGGCTTGATCAGCCACTGGCGCGGTTCCAGAGAGCACCATGTTAGTCAAGAGAATGAGGAGGGGTATCGGAAAGAGATAAAGATGAAGAAGGGGAAGAAGAAGAAGAAGGATAAGGGGATTATCGTACCAGCATCGCGGTTCTTTCCTACCACCACGCAGTGGCCCATTCGAACGCCACTGCCTGCTTCAAATCCGTTACTCTTTGCTTCGACCGGCCCCCGCTAATGCACTTTCGTCACCAGGCTTGGACTGGCGCCTACGTACTTTGAAAATGTGTTGCGGTGACCAATCGGAACGCAACGGTGATAAAGACGAAGTGAAGAAGAAAATAAAGAATCGCAGTCAGACCGCCTTGATTCCGCCACCGTCGCGAGCCGTACCGCTCCCCTTACCGGAGCTCGTGCATTCATTCCACCAGCCACAACCGCAACCACCGCTACAAGTGCTCGAGAATAGCGAGACTGCGATATCGCCGTTACTGCACTCTACGGAGCAACGGATAATTGTCACGCGTAGCGAGACAGCAGGCCGCCTCGACGCTATATGTAGACTGTCGGCGCCAGTACAATCAATATTTCATCTCCCGCCACCACTACCACAAGCGTTAGCGCATAGGGAGACTGCCGTATCAACGGCACCACCCGTTCCAAAGCCATAGGCCCGTCTCAATGGTGCCGTCCGCCTCAAACCGACACAGCAATCCGTCAGCCCTTGCCACCGCATGCGGTGGACAAAGTGCTTACTCACAGTTTGTCAAAAACACTTTTCATCGTCGTAACCTAGCATCATTCCGTCGGGTTATGCAAGCGGACCTCGTATTGCTGGTTGGTCTTACTCTAGCTGCTAATGTTGTTTTGCGATTCTAGGAGATGTTACCCTGCCTACTTCAAGGATCGGCCAATTCCGACAAATTCCGGTTGTCGCGAAGATGAGGGGAGGGGGTAGATGATAATGTGGAGCGGTGCTCGCACGGTGTTTTCATCGCTATCTGTGGCGCAATGGGAAGGCTATGTAGGAGTTGGCGAGGGTGGCGCAAGTCCGGGGTTTGGGAAGGCGAGGTAGAATGTTTGGGGGAGAGTTCACGTTTGCACGAAAAAAACTTCACAACGCCCGTCAAAATTGTTTATGCCAATGCAAAACTGTCGTGCTGCAACCGTTCTAAAAACTCAAAATACCTTGGTGTTTGAAGTCCTGGAAGTGCTGCTAGGGCGGAGTGGGGATTCGAGATCATCCAGTACAGCCCAGGCCGGTGACGCCGTCCGCATAAACCGTGAGCCCATGCGGTGCAGTTCATCTGGTGTGGTCAAGATCATCCAGTGCTAACCAAGCCGTGACTCCACATGAAGCCGCGGGCCCGGGTGGCGTGATCCCGCGCTCCGCCTGAGCACCCGAAGCAATGAACCACACCAAAGGAATGACAAAGCAGAGGCAAAGAGGTCCCGGATTCTGAAGTGATATCTCCACGTCTTGTCTCAGCCCCAGCTCGCGTCCAGTGTTCTCTGCTATGTAGGTTTACCATCGGGAGGATTCTTAAACAGGTGCTCCACGTCTGTGTCTTGTACTGGCACCACCAGCACCTGGCGTCGGGTCGGCTAGTTGTCCCTGTGGGCCAAGGTGCGGGAAGAGACGGGTACGGAAGGATCGATTCAAGATGCGAGACCCGATGGCGGATGAGCGGTGTGAGGGCGGTCCTGGGCTTCCCCAACTCCGCGGACGTGGTGCGGAGAGCAGGGCCGGGCGGAGGGGAGACGGAGGCGCAGAGCGAGGATCCAGGACAGGAGGAGGCGGGTGAGGGGTAGTTGGTTAGAAATCTTTCCGCTGTAACGGGACAGGCCAGGGTGGCGGCACGAGGGGGTCGCCGCGGGTCGCCTGCAGACTGGTCGAGGTACCAATGATTCATCGCCATAGGCTAATTGCCCAGTGCAGGTGCTGCCCAGTCAAGGCGTGTCCGGTCTTGAGCAGGAACGAGCGAGAGGCGAGCCTTTTCTTGCTACCTACCACTGACGATTCGGGCCGTTGCGTGCTGGGCAGCCTGTGCCTCTTGCCAGTGACATGGTCTGGTGTCCAGCGCCGGGCCTCCATTCATTTCTTCTCCGAGATCTTCCGCTTGAGGTATAGGGGGGATCTATCTAGCGACATCCTCCGCATTCCGTACCGGTCCGTACAGCGCAGCGATACAATGCTCGGGGATCCGGCCCCTCCGTAGCGAGCTTGACACACTCGCCAGCCTTCTCATTCCCTGGGACACACTGGCGCGCGGGACACTGGTGAATTCCGATGACGATGGCCGGCCAGTCTTTCCGAAGGGTCGCGATGTGTGACCCGGCTTGGATTGCATACAGCTGCCCAGGCGCGTTCGATGCCATGCGGCGGATGGCGGCTTGCGCGTCGGTGAAGTTGGTGATTCTTTCTACACCTCCAGCCTCAGACATCCTCGCAGCCGGTATGCCCTCAACAGCCTTCACAGCTTCCACAGCCGCTGCAGCCTCGGCGTCCTGCGGTTCAGCGTCTGGGAAGGGATCGACGTCCAAGCGAGACTCAGCCCGCGCGGGCTCAGCAGGCGACGCGATCTCAGCGGACGTGGGCAGGGCAGGTACAGTCTCGGCGAACGCGGGGGTAAGGCGTGGGTAAACTCTCGGCGAACGCAGGGACGGCAGGCGACGCAAACTCGGGGGAGGAGCGTCCGGCAGGCAGCGCGTACTCGGCAGCCTCGAACCCAGGAGGTGACGCAATCTCGGCGGACGCGGTGGAGCTCGGCGCAGGGTGATACAAGCGGAAGACTCGAAGGTAGGAGAGCACTACATTCCCGCTGAGGTGTCAGCTGTATAACTAAACCAGATCCTCATCGCACAGCGCATTCAACGTATTCTCAATCACCTCAGTGTCTTCCCTCGTAGCGGCAGTCAACTCATCCCGCTGCCAGCACTTGGGAAATTCGAGGGCCGGCGCCTCGGTAGCATCGTCTCCCATGAGGTATCGTCGATGAGTCAAGGTTACCTTTGCTGCACCGCATAGCTCTGGCTCTGCACTCATTGCCAGAATACTCAGGCAGTCCATCCTCGCAAGATCTCGCCATTGCGTTTCCGGTAACTTCGCGCACATCTAGAATCTCCTCACTGGCCTAGGGTGGATCCTGCTGAACCTTTCCAACATGTCGATAGAGGGTCTTCACACATTCAAAAGCTGATACCGTTCACCACGATCCGCTGAAGGAGTAGATGTACATATGATCCTAGGCGCCGCATTTCCGAACATCTTTTCGATCGTCCGATGTAAGCTGTCAGCCCTCGTGTTAAGGCCGTCCGGTCCAATTCGGTGTTTAACATGGAGGAGCTCGATCGTATTTGCCGTGGTAATCGCAAAGGCGACTGCCTTAGACGAATTCGGGCCTATGAATCGGCGGAGCCAACGACGCGGTAAAGGTTTCGCATGGTATGGAACAGGCACCGCTGGCATTTCCACCGAACACCGTCAATGACTCATTCCACTCCATTCACGAAGCCAAATATGACTCGATCGCACCTGCCTTGAAGACATCCAGGTTTGACGCCCCACCGGGAAATGCAGCCACCGAGTCTGGGGCGAGTCATCGCGGGGTGTCGTTTATTTGTCCGCCACGACGCGATGGAGGGTAGCTCGAGAATGCTACCCTGAAGAAGGTGTAATATGTTTCTTCATCGGTTTATCCCTCTTCTGTGCTCGTGGGTGTGATGGTGGCGTGGGGCCTCTGGGGTGGACGTGAGTTTGTCAAGTGAGCACCAATCTTTGCCATCAAGAAAATTTACATCTTCAACTAGTACCATCATGTGATGTATTAACTACTTACATGACTAGACTTATCACGTGATGCAGAAAACCTCAACGTGCGACACCCATCTGCTCCCGTCATATTGTCGAAGAACTTCAACCCCAAAGCATTTCACCGGGTCATGCAAGAGGCTTCTATAATGCGGGTTGGCTTTTCTTGATGCGATTGATGCTGTTTTACCTTCTTGACAGTGGTTTCTAAGAGATGTTACCCATACTCGAAATTTGGCTTAAGCGTGGGTGAACTATGGCTCTAACTCCGGACATCGAAGGCGCATAACCTCCCGCTTATTTTTATTTTCCACATCCAGCCCATGTATACTATGGCGGCGTGCATTCAGACCGACCTCAAAACTCCGACCTCGATCAGTCTCAGCGTGGCCCGTTGGTTTCCCCTGCACTCCGCCCTTACCCGCGCGTCCTAAGGATGGAAAGCGCACTAAGGAAGAGAACAAAAGAAAAAGACTCCTTAACCCCCTCCCGGCCTTCCGTCTCATATTGCCCTCTTGTAGTTGCGGGCAAGAGGCTCGCCTCTAGGTACTACCAGCTAAAGACAGGGCACGCCCGCACCGGACAGTACCTACACTGGGCCAAGGGTCGCCCCACCGCCCAGTGCTGGTGGTGTCAGTGCCCCTCGCAAACGAGAAATCACCTCTTCAAGGTGTGTCCGGAATGGAAGATGCAGCAAAAGGTCCTGTGGGCAGAGGTGGAGAAGGAGACTGGGAGGGAAGAGCCGGTGGAAGATCCGGGGCCTACTTGCCGACGGGAGGTGTGGGCAGGCGGTACTAACTATACTTCCTCTCGGCTACAGATGTGGGGAGGCTAGTCCCACCTCTGGAAGAGAGCAACGCCGCAAGCGAGGTGTCAGAGTGGGAACTCCGGGAGCGGCGGAATCGGAAAGAAGAGCGGGGGTCAGGGGCGCTGGGTGCCACGGACGAGGTGGGCTCTGGGGAGGAACTTCCGCTGTTCCTTCCCCCCGCGTTCATGGCATCGGCAGGCGAGGATTAGGGGACGGGGTGCGACTTTCCTTTGTTCTGTGTTTTCCTTTGTAAATTTACTTGGGCCGTTTCTACTTTTTTTTCTTGGGACAGGCCTGGGCGGATTGTTTTTGTTCTTTTTTGTTTAATCATACTCGCATTCTTGTCTCGCACCAGCCCCTTACGATTGTGGCGCTGCGTGGTTACCCGCTCGTACCTAGCTAAATACCCACTCCGCCCCTCTTATCGTAAGGGTCTGGAAGAAAAGGCACCCGAAAAGTGACTCCTGTCTCCACACCAAACCCAGCCAAAAAAATAATAAAAATAATAAAAAAGCCGATTCCGCCAACAACATACGTTCGCCAACGCCATAGCCATTCCCCAAAGCAATTCGCCAACACCATAGCCGTCACCTCCACATCTCGAGATAAACACCCAAGCCTGTACAAAATGCCTCGACGCTCACATCACAGAAATTCCCTTGACAATCATATCCTACGCATACTACAGTATCTGCAATGATGACGAACGGTATGTCAATCGCAACCTTTCTGGAGGCTTACTTGCCAGCAGCAGTCACAGAATCAAGTCTAGAGTCGGCTGGTTCTTCAAGCATGAAGGTTTCTGAGACGGCCAGATCTTTTGTAAGGATATTACCAAGGTCTCACAGTACTTCGGTCGAGATATGTTGTTGTCAATGGGGGGTATCCGGTCATGATCAGCCACAGGGCAGCAGCCTGCTGGGCTCGACCACATAAGGTCTCGCCACACCTACTACCATAATATACCTTAGTTTCCGAGACTGCCAGATCTTTTGTAAGGGTATTGCCAAGATCTGGTTAAACTTACAGTACTTCGGTCGAGATATATTGTTGCCAATGGGAGGTGTCCAGTCGAGATTACCTGTGGTGCGGCTCGCTCACGGCATTGCCCAGACACCACACTGGCCTCACCACATCTACCACCATGATATACCTTAGTTTCCGAGACTGCCAGATCTTTTGTAAGGGTATTACCAAGGTCTGGTTAAACTTACAGTGATTCGGTCGAGATATTTTGTTGCCAACGGAAGGTGCCCGGTCGCGACCACCCATAGGATGGCACACTGCAGTGTTCGGCCACCACATCAGGTCTCGCCACACCTACAGCCATGATATACCAGAGTTTCTGAGACTGCCATATCTTTCGTAAGGGTATTGCCGAGGTCTGGTTGAATCCACAGAGTACTTCGGTCGAGATATTTTATTGCCAACGGGGGGTGTTTGGTTGCGATCACCCACAGGGCAGCATACTGCTGGGCTCAACCACATCAGGTCTCGCCTTACCTACTGCTATGATATACCTTAGTTTCTGAGATGGCCAGATCTTTCGTAAGGGTATTACCAAGGTCTGGTAAACCTTACAGTACTTCGGTCGAGATATATTGTTGCCAATGGGAGGTATCCGGTCGAGATTACCTGTAGTGCGGCTCGCTCACGGCATTGCCCGGACACCACATTGGCCTCGCCACATCTACCACCATGATATACCTTAGTTTCCAAGACTGCCAGATCTTTTGTAAGAGAATATTCAAGGTCTGATTAAACTTACAGTGCTTCGGGCGAGATATTTTGTTGTTAACAGGGGGTGTCCAGTGTTATCACAGAGCAGGCGGTGTGGAAGAAGAGAGACGGGCACACGCAAAGGGGAGATAGACAGTAGTGTATTCGGTATAGTCGAGGATGTCTAAGAGCGCACTGTCTAGCCAAGCTACAGAGGAACAGAATATGTAGGGTGCGGCCGGCACACTAGTGTGTGGGCAAAACACGCCCGAACCCTAGGTTCTCCAACCCTCACTCCAACACTCCCCCTTTTGCCTACACCACACTCTTTTCCATCAGTACTCTAGTCCCATCATGTTGAGAAACTCTCGGTGCTTGACACCTCCCAACCCCTTTGTCAATCCATCCGCCCACATCTCGCCAGTCGGTACGTACTCGATCGCAAGCTCGTGCTTGTTGATGCAGTCGACGAGGAGGTGGAATCTCATGCGCATGTGTCGGCAGTCGGTGGAGAAATTTCCGGAGCTTAGCACTTGCACTGCGCTCTGATTGTCGTTGTAGAGTAGCGTTCTGTGACCTGAGGGCCAGTGGCCAAGCTCAGATAGCCCGTCGCGTACCCATTGCATGCACTTCCAAGTCTCCGCTATTGCGATCAACTCTGCTTCCATTGTGGATTGGGCAACAACTCGCTGCTTCTTGGACTTCCAGTGGATTAGGATCCCATCAGCGTAAACGAGGTATCCACTGGTAGACTTGCTTGCCACAGGATCACCGCCATGGTCAGCATCTGCATATGCAACCAGTCCAGTAGCAGAAACACCCTTGTGGACAAGTGGGAGACTAAGGTATAAGGTTCCTTTGATGTAGCGCAGTAGGTGTTTAATCGCTTTCCAGTGGTGTATCGAGGGATCTCCAGCAAAGCGGCCAAGAACACCAATAGGATATCTTCTACGGGTATCGTACAGGACGTGCCCAACTGCCTGATGGTACCAATTGTGATCTGCAGGTTCTCCGCCCTGCCTTCGGGGTACCGGCTTTGACTCCATAGGTGTCGCTCTTCCTTCAGAGGCATGCATCTCGACCTTCTTCTTCTGCAGATAGTCTCGCTCGTCGATTTGAATCTGCTGTCGCTCTGGCTCGCACACCACAGAAAGTCCGAGATGGGAGAATTTGGCAATATTCCGGTGTGTTGACTCAGGGTCTGTGACTGTATTCGTGTAGGTTCGTGGGCTTACAGCAGCCAGAAAAGCCATATCTCCAGGTTCGATGAGATAACTTGCAGCGGCATCACTTCGGCTTGTATGACCTTCGGTATCTCCTCCCCCTGCCGGCTGCCAGTTTATGTCAATTGAAAGGTTATCACCACATCTTCGACAGACTTGTAGCACTCCTTGACTCGTCTCTGAAATGGAATCGCCAGGTGTCCAGGTTGGTTCCTTCGGTTCGTCAGGTTTAGGTGGCAGTATTGGCTCGTTCGGATTTTTGGAGACTGCTACCAGCAGGGAAGAGTCTTTTGGCGAAAATACCAACTCCGTCGGGTTATCCGGGGTTTCAATTACAACTGCCGGCGGGGCAAAGTCTTCAAAGTCGTATCCGGGACCAGTAGAGAGAGGAACAAGCTGTGGAGTGTTGCTCTCGTTGGTAGAATCTGAGTGCCTGTAAGGATGGTAGTTGATAAAGGCACCAACACTTCCGGTAACATGTGAAGTGGCTCCAGAGTCAACAATCCAATCGCCAGGTCTGGGTATGGCCGGATCCAGTGTAATCACAGCAACATCGAGGTCTGTTTTCGGATCTATTTTCTCTCCAATGATGAAGAGCATATCCTCAACTTCCTCGGTTGCAATACTGGCAACTGGTTTTTCCGTAGCGCTTGAATTCTCTCGTCTGCCAGGGTCATTCTTCTCGTTCCTATGTCGATTTTTCGTCCGGAATGAAGTACTTCACCGAGATTCGCCATATCGCAGAGCAACTCAAGATATGCGATGATGTCGTCAGTGAGAGTATGCAGGCCTTTCACATGATGAGAGGATTTCCAAAGACTGCGGAGTGGACTGCCTTCAAGAATACGCTCAACATGACGAAAAACGATACGAAACCGGACGATATCCTAAAGCATCTGGAAGTTTTCGAATCCACACTGCGAGAAGAGCATGGAGTGTCTCGGGATGTTGCACTGTTTGCAAAACGAGGCAATAAGTATGATTACAACAGACACGGAAGATCGCAGCAGAAGGAGAGGACGTATACGGATAATCGCACCCACCAAGAGAAGAAGGAAATCACCTGCTATGGTTGCGGAAAGAAGGGACACAAGAAGAATCAGTGTCGTAGCCGAAAGCAGTTCGAATAGAGGTCAAACGCTCCCGCAGCTGCCTCCCATCATGGAAAACACACGTTCCCGCTCCTTTTTGATATCCTCCCAAAGTCTCTTGGGGTCCGTGGTATATGCAGTGTCAGAATAATCGGCGTCCGGAGATGACGGACCGGAGACGGCGTCCGGAGATGACGGACCGGAGGCGGCACATCCGGAGATGACAGCTGCCCGAGTCTCCCGAGCACCGGCTCAGGGGACAGTCTTCCGTCTTTACCCCTGGCGAGTCCCTCAGGCCCGTTGTATA
>Ga0307508_10001625_pt1 | contig 25041 bp, 34 predicted proteins | sample 9_EM_MG_FD_203089 | JGI IMG/M metagenome (GOLD analysis project Ga0307508, IMG submission 203089) | Populus trichocarpa ectomycorrhiza microbial communities from riparian zone in the Pacific Northwest, United States - 9_EM | ecosystem: Host-associated > Plants > Roots > Unclassified | place... | reverse complement strand
GGTCCTCTGCTCCTCCTTCCACTTCGGACACCTCTTCAAGAGGTGATCTCTTGTCTGCTTGGGGCATCGGCACCACCAGCACTGGGGAGTTGGGCGTGATTTCGTCCAGTGCAGATATTCGCCTGTCCTGGGCCCTTCCCGCGTGCAGCACGATTTCCGTCTCCATGTAGCACATAGAATATCACTCATATCTATCCTAATGTACACTAACCAGTGCGCTAACGCCCTCTTGACGCCCCTGCATTGTCACTCGTTTAGCGCATTTTCTGCTCTTTCTCTTCTTTCATTCCCTTTTGTTTCGGGGGTTCGCAATCAGGGAACTATTTGCGGACGAGCGGTGCACCGGAGCGATCTTGGACTTCTTGAGAACGACGAAGGTGGGGGCGAGGGTGGGGCCGCGGGAGCTGCCACCGGAACTAATGGGGGAGAAGGAGGAGGGCGATATACGGTCCCCTTAGCCACACTCTCTTTTCCTTCCCTTTTTCCTTTCTCTCTCTCCTATGTCAATCCTCGCGAGTCCTATGTCATTCCCTTTGAGTCTTTCTCTTTCTTTCTTTCTTTCTTTCTTCCTTCCTTCCTTCCTTTCTTTCTTTCTTTCTCTTTCTCTTCTCGTGGGACAGGCCGGGCGGGGGCAGGGGGAGTCGCCGCGAGCCGCTGGCGGACTGCTCGAGGGCGCAGCGGACGGCGAACAGGAAAGGACTGTATATAATATCGTCATGTTCCAATAGGGTCGCACACGATTAATGAATCATCATCATCATCATTCCCTTTTGTTTCTCGGGAACGGCCAGGCGGGGGCAGGGGGAGTTGCCACGGGCCGCCGGCGGACTGCGCGAGGTCGCGGCGGACAGTGAACAGGAAAGGAATGTATATAATATCAAGATCCAATAGGGTCGCATGCGATCAATGAATCATCATCATCATCATCTTGACGCCCCAGAAAAAGGATACGCGTCCGATCTGGACATTTGATAGCGATACATATAGTAATATACTGTGTAGTCAGGGGGGGTGGGGGGGGGGGGGGGGGGGTTAAAAAAAACGTAGTTTTCCCACTGTGCGTATCAAAACGGTCGGAAATATGTTCCCGTCGTGACATGATAACAATATGCGTCTAGCGGGCAAACTACGTTTTTTTTACACCCCCCCTGATTATATGTTCATACAGTAGGTTGACGGATGGACGGCTGTGCGCAAGTGCACTTAATGCTAGACGGGATCTGCGGGCGTCGGTAACTCGGTAGCTTTATATCAACCTCGCTGCTTCGCGACTTGCCAACCAATCTAACACAGCGCGGCTGACTACGGACGAGAACGAGAGCCGACCGCACGTGATCACAGGCGGGCGCTGGTCTCGGTCTCTCGCTATCGATAGGCGCGTGCGGGATGTGCGGGGCCGCGCAACTTCGATCTCCTTCCTCGAAGTCCCGGTTTTCTTCAGCCTCGGTGCTTGGGCGGTGTCCCCTCCCCCCAGCCGTCGTACCTTTTGTGCTGTGACCAAAAGGTTGATGAGTCGCCGAAGGCCCTCACGGTCGGCGCCACTGCCAAACGGCTCACCCTCAGGAGGGGAGAACGGACACTGGTTGCCTTACTTATGGTTGGTGCATTATTAGACGGCTTTCCCTTACGGTCGGTACAATCACCGGAGCGATTACCCTCACGGGCGAGCGAGCGGACACTTGTCGCCTTCCTCACGGCAGGTACCATCGCCGGATCGCTTACCCCCCCCATGGATGGCAAACGGACAAAGGCACTGGTCACCTGCAAGACCTCACGCAACTACCTCCACGGGCAGCGCTTCCGATGTTTACAACCGGAAAACCCCACCTCCGCCGAGCCTTCAACCCGATCGGCGACGCACAAAACAAACAGCTCGCAGCGTAGGAGCCGGACCCGCGACGGGTGGGATGGATGCGATTATCGGATCGGTTCAGTGCGCGGCCAATGCCCCTAGCTTGCAGCGTGCCGCCCTCGCGCGGACTGCGGACGGGAAACCCGGGGGCCGGACTGTGTGTATCTTGTCATGATCTAGCTACGTCGCATACGAGTAATGAATATGCGAAAAAAAATAGAATGCAGCTTCCATACGGCATTGCTAAATTTACTGAGTATGCAGACAGGGTGCATACGTACGTGATTACCCTCTGCATACTTGGAACAGACCAGTATGAGTGCTGTTGGCATCTCGTGGTGAGTACCTGTCTTCGATGGCAGAGATCAACTTACGAGACCTTTTCGTATCAATTTGAATCTTATAGAGGTCTATTTGACATACCTTAGGTTGGCCCCTCTGTTGTTTTTGGCTTACTGTGTGATGTGCTGGGAGTTAAGTGATCATCACGGGCGCCCCACACACTTTCTCACTCGGACTGCCCTTTCGACATGATGAATGACTCGTCAATAAATGGAATCACTCGAGTCAATAAATAAAATCACTCGAGTCAATAAATAAAATCACTCGAGTCAATAAATAAAATCACTCGAGTCGCTAATCTGGGTAAGCGGCGAGCGTGCGACATGGTCGCGCGTGAGATTTATCAAGCGGATGGGCGAGCGGCGAATGCGCGGTACAACCGCGCGACGGGATGGTCGAACGAATGAGTCAGTGGCGAGCATATTGCGGCTGGACTTATGGGGCTTCTGGTTCTGTCGATATCTCAGCTCCCATCGAGGATCGGACAAAAGGAGCCACTTCTATGAGGTGTAGTTTGCCATTAGTGAGCGTCATGGAAAATCACCTTTTGCTTCAAATTTCCAGATTTCGGTAATTGATAATTCGATAATTCGAAAAGCATAATGTAAATTAACCTTGCACATTTTGACCCTTCGTGTCGCTACAGGCCACCGTATTTTAGTGGGGTTCGCGTTTGTATTGCTCTGCGAGAATCACTGCAGAATATGGAGGGAACTGAAGTATGGTGGGAGAAATGGGGGGTTTGATGGTGTGACGTAGTTTCGGCAGTGTTACTAATGCGGATCTGCTGTAACTGCATCGTCAATAAATATTAGTTTTATGGTAGTTTTATACGTAGAGGCAGAGCGGTAGTACCGAGGCAGTTTTGTCATAGTACTATCATAATAAGCGCATCAGGCCATCGTCGCACTGCGTAGATACGCCACCGGCCACGATTATCCGGCGTGTACCCTAGGGCCTAGGCGTTTCGGTGCGCACTTAGCGTCAAGGTGGAATAGCGGCGACGCGGACGAATACATGGGGATGGGCCCAGGTTATCTGTGCTTTTCGAGGTCTCCCCACCCTCCGCGCTAAACGGCCGCGGAAAGAAAGCAATCCTCCAACGTACGCGCGGCTCTATCGGGTTACGGCAGGCGATGGTGCCGCGGGGCGTGTCGGCGCGCTCAGTGCTGAGGCCCAACACCTCCTGCATTCGCGTTTGGGAGCAGAGGTGCGCCCGGGCTGGCTGTTTGCATGCGGGGCAGGAGGGTGGATCCCACCCGAAAATGTAACAACCTCCAATTTTGCTGTTCGCTGGTAGGCGCTCTTCCTTGCGAAGCACAGCACATCCCCACACGTTGGTATATCATCTGTGCTGACGCTTTCCAGGCCCAATCTCAGCTCCAAGATTGAGTGCTGCCATAGCCCGATGCGGTCTCTCACTTCTGAGGCTGCTGAGTCAGCTACGTGCAGGGCTTTTCGAGAACAACGTCGGCCTCAGCGCGTGAAGACGGCATGATGATGATGCATCATTGGCCGCATGTGACCCTATCGGATCGTGGTGGTACCATGTACAGTCCGAGCCCGTTCATCTTCGGCCTGTGGAGAGACCGCACGTACCTGTCGATAGGGAGAGACGGAGGCCGCCGAGTGATCTCCTGGGAAGTCCTTGCCTGGTGTCCATCTCGTTCTGCGTCTCGGTCTTCGTCTAAAAATATGCAAAGTGACCGCAGTCGCCAGCTCTTTTGGTCGGTGTTGAGCGAAAGTACTCGGGATTCATCGCCTGCCGGGGCGACGAGAGAAAAACGGCAGAGAGTTGGTGGGTTAGCCGCTGTCAAAAAGCCGGTACGGACTCCATCCGACCTGTGTGCTTTAAAGGGCAGCATCTCCAAGAGAAAGGCTGGAAATCACCGCCATCGTGCGGACTGCGGATAGTGTGTTCTCGCATGATCTTGTCATGAGATGTTGCTCGGGCGGGGCCTGAGCACATTCTCGGAGATGAGACTGATAGTGTCGGCGTATTGTCCGGTGGTCTAGCCACCGAGATAGATAGCGTCGGCATACCATACTTGCTTCCAGTGGACTAGCCTAGGAGACCGATAGATATAGTTAATGGGGCGTTCTGCGCCAGGACGTTCGCTCTCCATACACCGAATATACACAGTAGTTATATCCATCTGCGCACGTTGACATATTATGTGCCTGGACCTCCGATTCTGAAAAATTCCTCCCAAAAACAAACTCCCTATCTATTCCACGTCCACAATGTCCTCTATTATAGGGAGGTTCTGGAACTCTCCATTCTCTAAGTAGGGGACAGCTTTGAAATGTGTGGTGAGTGTAAACATAGAGAGCATGTATGGTCGTCCAACCCTCAGACGCTATTAGGTCAGTTTATGGTATTTGCTTTTTCCCCCCTTTCCCTCGTGGATTTTCTTTTTTTCCTTCCGGGAGAGCTTCAGGTCGGTAGACAGGGGCCGCCGTAGTTATAATCCGTCTCTGTAGTGGTGAGAGTCCGGCAACGAGAGTGTTCAGCAGTATTAACGTTTTACGGGTTGCTAGCGACAGCGGGATTTTGCGGGTTCCCGCGCGGGTTGTCAGCGAGAAGGTTGCTGGTGACGACGAGACTTTTACTGGCGATTTTTTTTGTTTAATCATTACTCGCATGCGACCTATCAAGATTATGTACAGTCCGTTTCCCGTCCGCTGCCCGCGCGGTGGCGGCGCGTTGCAAGTTCCCCCATTGCCCTCCGCCCGGGCCACACCAAGGAAATTACAGAGGAAAAGAGTCTGAACAAGAGTGAACGGCAAAGGAAAGAAGCAAAAGAAAGACACCATCCGTCCCCTTACTCCTCTCCTGCGGCCGCTATGAAGTCAGGCGTGGGAGGAACAGTGGCGGCTCCCCCCTCGTGTCCGGCTCCGCAGCCTCCGCTCCTTGCTCCTCCTCCCACTCCCGCAGCTCTGCTTTCGACACCTCGCTCACCGTGTCCTCCTCAGCCGGCACCCGCCTCCCCACATCTGCAGAAGTGAGGAAGTCCAGTACTGCCCGGCTGCACCTCTCGTCCGCCAGGAGGTCCCAGATCCTCTACCGGCTCTTCCACCTCCCAGTCTCCTTCCGCACCTCCGCCCACAGGATCTTCTGCTGCGGTTTTCACTTGGGGCACTCCTTGAAGAGGTGGTCCCGGGTCTGGGTCCGGTATCGGCACCACCAGCACTGCGGGGTAGCCCGGTTCTTCGTCCAGTGGAGGTACTGCCCGGTAAGGCAGTGCCCCGTCTTGATCTGGTGGAACCGCGAGGCGAGCCTCTTGGTGCTCCCGGCGACCGCGCTGTCCGGCCTCTGGCTTTTCGGCATCCTGTATTTCGCCTTGGAGGTCCGAAATCCAGCCCATTGCCACTTTTATTGGCGGTGATGAGACCACGCGGGTTGCTGGTGGCGGAAACACACCTGAATTTGTTCGATTTCAAGATGGTTTAGCGATGTACCTGAACGGGCCTCTTACCCTCGAAGGAGCATGCCGCTGTCGTTGCTGAGATGAACACCAGGAAGATCAGTGGGGGCCATGGGAAACAGCGCTGGCTACTACTAGAGGCAGAGGAGAAAACTTTGATTTGCGTTGTGATATTCTACAGTGGGCTGGATTTCCACAGACGGTGCAAGATGTTAGGGATCCGGCCCAAACACTCCTCCGAAAACGCGATCCAACAGGAACCGTCAGCCCTCGATGGATAGACAGATGCTTCCACAAGCAACATCCAGAGGTGAAAGCGAGATGGAGTCATGACGCTGGAGGGGTTGAGTGGTAATGAGTCGGAGAATGACTTTGTGTTGGGGGAGGGCACACGAGAAGAAATTGTACTTGATTTTTAGAAGCCTATATTACTTGAATCATGAGAACTCAATGCCTCAAAGCCTAGAAATCAAGAATCGAGCGCAACATATGAGATATGGTAGAGTTGTGGGGGGCATCGAAGATGGGGTAGATAGAGGGACAGGTATCCATAAAAGAGCGCTTGGCAGTGAGCAGCACCCTTTCCACCACACAATGGGCATCTGGAATCCAAATGCCTTGTTCATTCCTGATAAGAAAGGAAACATGTTGTGCCCCCATGCGTTTGTCTTGATGGCGATGATTCATCGCACATGCGACCCTGCCGGATCATGGCGATATTATGTACAGCCCTTTCCCGTTCGTCATCCGCCGCGGCCTCTCACAGTCCACCACCGGCCGGGTGCGGCTCCCGCGCCTGGCCTATCCCCAACGCATTACAATGAAAAGAAGGAAAGAATGAAAAAGTAATGACAAGCAACTTGCATCTCGACCTACTCCGCTTCATCCTCTGCGCCCTTCTCGTCTTCCAGGTCCTCGCCATCCCCTCAGCCCGCGTCCGCGTCCTCACTTCTTCACTTCTGCGCTCCTCGCCCTGGGTCCCGCCGTCCGCACCCCGCCTTCGTCTTGTCAAATCGGGTAAGATATCCACGCCTTTTTAGCACTTGGATACGCGTTGAATGTGCGAAACACAGGCCCCAATGTGGAATCTTCTTCGCGTCCATCGCCGTGCACTCTTCAAACAACCAACCTTCTGACCCAGTAGCCTTATCATCTGCTCAACATCTTCTCGAAAACGCGTTGTTTTTAAAGGAATTCGTTCGTCGGATCGTGGTAGGCCCCGAGCGGCAGTCCGCACGTGGTGCCTATGTATCATTATAATCAATATTTGTGCTTTAGTTTTATTATGATAATTTAACTTACCGTTCTAAATGCTGTCCACTCACAGCATTTAAGCATTCAGTCCCCTGTGGAGTTCCGACTCCTTTCATCACAGGACCTGCGCTGTTCCATATCCCCTTGCCGCTTCTGCGGCTGCTAACCGAATGGCTAGAGATGACGGTGCAATCTCTCTGCCTCTTTCTAGTTAAGTCATGTTGGTGTTCGCCGTCAAGACGCTGGATCGTGACTGTTAATGGGGCTGCGACCGGACGCGTGATCTTCATCCGAACTTGACAGAGCCCAGGTTGTCGAACTGTTGCATTGTACTTCTTCTTGACTCTCTCCCTCGGTGGTGGTGTTTTCCCTCCCTTCTTGCTCTTTCGTAAACGAAATTCATACTTCGGTACCACCACGCCGCTGTCTTGTTAGGTTAACGCGCCTCCAATCGTGGTGTAAACAGTACTGTCGAACTCCTCCGTCGTCACTACCACCGGCTTGTCGAGGTTAAACAAAAGATTCGACCAAAAGATGACGTTCTCAGGAATGGGAATTAATGCTGTCGTCATTGTGATGAAGATGTTGGTGATAAATAGGTTGGTAGTTGGTCGGCGGGGGCCGGTCGAAGCGGGGCGACGAGCTTCTCGGTGGCAGCACGGTTATTGGTGGCGACGCGCTCGAGTGTTGACTAATGGAGGACCTGATGCTACCAGTAGTTACCGACTTGCCCTGAGCGCCAAGATAATTTAATTCTTGCATACTCCTGTGGTGCAGCTATGTCCAAGTTCGGCTAGTTGGAAAGCGGGAGAAGGAAGCGCCGGTGGAAGATCTAGGACCTCCTTGTCAATGGGAGGCGCAGCCAGGCGGTGGTACAAGACTTCCTCTCAACTACGGATGTGGGAAGACTGGTCCCGGCTGAGGAAGACGCGGGGGGCCGAGGTGTCGGAATGGGAACTCCGGGAGCAGCGGGAGCGGGAAGAGGGGAGGAAGGCAGAGGCGGAGGAGCTGGGTGCCGCGGGAGAGTTAGGTTGCCGGGGAGCAGTTACCCACGCCCCCCTCATAGCATCCGCCGAGGATAAGGAGGAGGAGTAGGGCTTTTCTTTTGTTTATAATTTCTTTTGGTAGATACGCATTTCATCTTCTCGGGACAGGCCTGGGCGGGGAGGCAAAGGGGAGCTTGCAACGTGCGGGAAACATGGACAAAAAGTGTGCCGCCGTAGTCTAGATACCCATGTAGGCTACCTACATGCGAGTTGGATAAACAAAAAAACCGCAACCTAACTATCTATCGATGCCGTATCTACCCCGCCGTTTTCCGCCTCGCTTCAGCACCTTATCCCTGTACTATTGTTTGTAAGCCTCAACCATTTGAGCCACATCGCGTCGTGACAGCACCAAACATGGCCTCTACCAGACAAAACATCACGTTCGCAACCGCCGACCTACACAATGCTCGTGACTACCCACTCGTGGAGAACGACATGAGATCATTCCTTACCGCTGAGAGTGTCCTCAAGATTGTTACCCGCAAAGAAATTTCGTCGAACTCTGACACAACGTACTGCCTAGGGCCGTGACTACAATCCATGCCGCGACCGCGCTGCCTCGATGATCTGCCTGTCGGTTGAACCCACGATTCGAACCGTCACTTGCAGTGCCCCCGCGAAGGAAATCGATTCTGCAGCCCGCGCCCGGGAATTCCTCCGCCATGAATATGACTCTGCCTTCACGATATTCGGTCGTCGATCTCGAGCCTTCTCACCGTTCTCCAGGAATTAGCTGCAATCGACGAAGCGATCTCGGATACCACGTCGTTTGCCACTTTCTTTCCGAGCCGTACCACGATCGTTCGAAATTACCGTCAGCGTTCTTAAAAACAAACCCTCGGGGGAGCTGCGTGCGCGCTTGGTGATGCTGGAGCTGCTGAGGCACCCCACGCCGAAGCAGACGTGCGCACTCAGGGAGCTGTGTGCGCGATTGGTGATGACGGAGTAGCTGCGACGCCCCACACCGGAGCTGACGCGCGCGCTCGGAGAGCTTATGTACTCGCTTGGCGATGCTGGAGTTGCTGCGACACCCCACTTCGGAGCTGCCGTGCTCGAGGATGTGGGGCCGATGCACGCACTTGGTGATGTGGGAGCTTCTCGTGGCCTCCGTACCGGAGCAGACGTGCGCGCCTGCCGGTGGAGCTACTATCTACACCCAGCACCGACAGCGGCCAGATTTTCCTACGGATCGGCCTGGTATCGAGGGGGAGCTTCTCGTTGAGCACGTGGTAGGTTGTTAAACGGATTTTTTCTTTCCCTCTCCTTTCTTTCTTTGGTGGATGCTCTCTTTCTCCTATGTCCATGGGTTTCCCGAGAGTTTTTTTACACGGTTATGAGTTTTAACGAGTCATCGGAGGATACTGGGTTATCAACGTTTTTTCTCTGCTGCTGTTTGTTTCTATACTGGCAGTTTCCTTTTCTCTTTCTCGCCTGCCTTCCTTTGCACCTTCCGTATGAGGGGAAGTGTCAGAATGATGGGCATCCGGAGATAACGGCTGCTCGAGTCCTCGGGCACCGCTCGGGGGGGGGCGTCTTCCGCCCCTTTTCCCTTAACGGGTCCCTCGCCCACTCCATATAGAGAGAATGCTCTGCCTTCGACTATGTACTATCAATCAATTCACTATCTTCATCTCTATCGATCACTATTCCAACATCACCAGCAGCTCACAACATGCGAGTACGTGGCAAGAGCCGGAAACCGACTCAACATCGACCAAAGATAAACCCACCGTGGATCGCCTTCAGCGTTTCGGATGCGCGGCGTGAAGGCACATCCCGAAATCGCAAAGACTGGATGCAAAGGTGGATACCCGTGCGAAGGCTCGCATGGCGTTCGGGTTTGTCCGTGATACTACCAACATCTCGTGTATATGGGGCCCCGATTTTGGCAATGCCGTCAACTTCTCAGACCTCTGCTTCGATATTCGCCAGACTGCCGACATGTCCTTATGACAGATGACGAGAGACGGCGATCCACTCAGACTGCCCGAAGAGAACCAGTGGTCGCCGAGGTGGTGGGAGGTCCGGAAAGCCTGAACGCGGCTTCCGAGAAGGAGAGTCATTCGGCCGCGGCGCTAGACGCACCCGCGATAGCCCCACCGACGAGGGTGGGGGCATTGGAAGAAGCACCTGCGCTAGATCCACAAAGCGAGCCCGACGGGGATAAAGCTGCTATTCCCTCTCAGGCTCGCATGCTGATGAGGCACCAGTCAAGACGGGCAGCCAAGGCCGGTACAACCCTGGCGGCTGAGGTTACGGCTGATGACCCACGATCGTACAGCGAAGCTCTGAACGGCCCTCTTCAGCGCCAGTGGAGGATTGCTTTGCAAATTGCAAAAGGAGTACGCGTCTCTGTTTGGGAAACCACACCTTCACCCCGGTGGATCCTTCCCGCAGCAAGCCTATTAGCTGCAAATGGGTATACAAGACGAAGAGGAACACCGACGGCACTCTGAGATATAAAGCTAGGCTCGTCATCAAAGGGTATGAACAGATGCAGGGCATCGGCTTCAATAAGCTATACACTCCGGTCAGTTAGATGACTGCCATTCCTATCTGATGAGTCGTGCCGCCCGGGAAGTCTGGGAGATGAACCAGCTCGACATCGTCACTGCGTTCCTGAACCTAGCGATTGACAAGGAGGTAAACATGTAGCTTCCTGAAAGTATCGAGTGGCTCATCGCTGAGCCAGTTCCCTCGTCGTCTAACTCCACTCACAACTCTACTCACAACTCACTCGCCGAGCTACATTCAGTGAGTAGGGACGAGAATGCATTCGCCTAGCCGGACTGCACGCTGGCTTGTCCACCGGATCGCTCGTCGGCTCGCCCACCAGATCGCCCGTCAGCTGGCAGCTTACAACATGTGAGTACGACACACGGAAACTCACGTGTGGGTACGACAACCGCACCGGATCCCACATCAATGCCAATCTTCATGAATGGCTCTCCGAGACTCAACAAGGCACTCTACGGCCTCAGGCAAGCGTCCCTCCTATGGCACGCTACCATAAATGAATTCTCCTGCCGATTGACTGCACACACGCCGACGCAGATGAGGACCTGCACCCCCCGCCCCGGTGTATTTCTCCCCCTCTACGTCGACGAAACTATGATCCTGTGCCCGCGATCAGCCTCCGAAGCCGCTGGGGACCTCTGGGTGGCACTGGGGGTGTGGAGGATGACGGATCTCGGGAAGGCCAAGCAGTTCCTGGGCTTGGGAGTAGAGCGTGAGGAATCCGGTACCCCATCATCCTTGGACATCCCAAATACACCCAAACCATCAACAAACGCTTCAGGGTGGAAGACACAAACCCAGCTCCCACTTTTCTCCACGACAAAATGACTCGAAGGCGAACCGGAAGGAGAGACGGAAGTGGATGCTGGAAACTACATACGAGGGCATCGCCGGCAGCTTGTCATATGCAGCTACCGCAACCCGTCCGGACATAGCCTTTGCAGTATTGGTACTTAGCCAGCACGACACCAGACCCTCTACATCGCACCTAACAGCCGCCAAATGAGTCCTCCGATACCTCAAAGGAGAACTGTCGATTTCAAACTCGTGTTCCCTCGCATGCCCGTCACATCGTAACCGTACTTGGGTTCGCGGACTCCGACTTTGCAGGAGATATCAACGGAAGAGAGTCCGAGGGAAGCTGCGCCTTCCAAGTCTACAACGGATCAGACTTGTGGAAATCTTACAAGCAGTCGATGGTAGCACTCTCCACCACGGAAGCCGAATACGTCGCTTGCTCGGAAGCCGCTCGGAAACCTTCACGCCACTTGAGAGCTGGAATTCTCCTACGTCTCCACCAACGGTAACTTGGCGGACACCATGACGAAAGCGCTGGAACCGGAGAAGCATAAGTTCTTTACACAACGTATTTGGCTACGGCGTTAGCTAGATTGTTCTGGGCTTCTGCATAGTTCTGGGTCTTTGTCTATCGTGTCGAACTGGTACTCTTTTGTCTTCTAGCAGCAGGGTTTTCTCACGAGGTCTTCCACAGCAGAGGTTTTGGTGATGCTAGCGAGGATTTGTTTTATGAGGCTGACTTTACTGCCTTGCTGGTCTTTGTTGCTTCTTGCTGCTCTGTCTTTGACGGTACGCAGAAATAGGGGAATTGACATGAGGTGTTGCTCGGGCGGGGCCTGAGCACATTCTCGAAGATGGGACTGATAACGTCGGCGTATCGTCAGGTGGTCTGCCACCGAGACGGATAGCGTTGGCATACTGGTTTCCAGTGGACTAGCCATGGAGGCCGATCTAATAGGACGTCCCGTGCCGGGTCGTTCGCTCTACTCCGAATATACATAGTATATCGATCCACGGGAGTTGACAGATCTAGGTCCCGTTCCAGTGGCGAATAAAAAAAGGGCGGGGAGGGCACCCTGGTTGATGCTTAACCGTGACGCAATTTGACCACTCATGGAGACTTTTTATCAGGTTGTATATTGTTTACAATGTAGAGAAAGGGGGCCTCTCGCCGGCCAGCTGCAGGAAGGTCGTGACGGCCTGCATCCAGTCAGTCGCCGTCTTCGGATCGGAGCTGTGGTGGAAGCGACACCAAACCCGGGGCACCGTCAGTCAGGCAAATGGGCTGCAGCAGTTGGTCAACCAGGAGGCGCGCGCAACCACGGGCTGCTTCCGGACAACCAACCTTGGAGCATTGTATATAGAAGCGGGACTCAGACCAGCGGCAGCCCAGCTGAAGAACAGGCAGAGGCGGTTCGGGCTAGCCTCCCGCAGGGTAAACAGGCAAGAGGGAAGCGGCTCGTGAACGATCTCTAGTTCTAGCCTTATTAACTAATGCAAAACGAACCGTCTCGGCGCTGAGAATGCGCGCATGAACGCACACCAGCGAGCTTTGGGACTAGTGCAATATCAAAGCCGTGCCAGTTTCAATTTTTCGTATTTTTCGAACTATCAACCTATCTACTTGCTAAAGAGAGCCGCTCCTCGGTCGGAGGAACATCCCAAGATCCCCCATCCTTCCAACGAAAGTCATGCTCAACACCGTCATCCTCGCCAGATTCCTCTGCATCAGTGATTTGATACCGCTAGCTGAGTCATGGACTGGAGTTGCCTACTTTCTTCCATCGCAATATCTGAGCGACACTCATCAAAACGGGCTAGTGTCTAGTCTCCTCCCTTGTTGGTGCCCTTTGTTTACCTGCCCTGGATTTCACCTGCGTGTGGTGAGCCCATGCAGGGACTTCCAGCTTGAATTCAACTGTATGCGGGCGCTTTGCTCGGGAAGGTGTCGCTGCGGGGCGTGGAATCCATCGTGGAGCTTCAGCGACTGCCTTTTTACGAGGGCCTGGCCACTGCCTGAACTTCGGAGGGGAACGGAGATCCGGCTTGCTAGTCGACTCATCCTCGGCGGTGGACTGTAAGCTGATGGCAGAGAATATGTTTGAGAGTTCATGGATAGGTACAGGTGATAAAAGGGAGTCGAGAACGGAGGTGTGGTGAACACGGGGTGTAGGTGATGGTGGGGAGTCGACAGCAAGGGCGCGCCGGCGACGGGGAGCCATGATCGTGGACGCTGGCCAGGTATATCTGCTTTCCTATCAGTATTTGTGTTCCCATACAGTCCATAGCATGTCCTCGATTGAGTGTCACGATTCAACTCCCATTGGTGGTCATCTTGCTGTGTGGTGGGTTCTGTTGGTCGAGACGTCTACTCTCGGCCGAAACTGGAGTCCCGTGACGTCCAAAAAATTCCAGCGCGTGCTTATTTAACTGGCGCCAAGACGGCGCTTACCGTCAAAAAAACAGTTTCTTCTTTTGTTTCATCATTTTTCACATACGACCTAGGTAGATCATGGCGAAGATAAGTGTGTACAGTCCGTTTCCTGTCTGCAGTCCGCGCGCGGCGGCTCGTTGCAAGCTCCCCTTTGCCCTCCACCCAGGCCTGTCCCAAGAAAGAGCAAAAATCACGAAAGAAACAACAAAAGAAAGCATGACACGTCCGGCTTACACCTCGTCTGCGGGTGCCACAAAGGAGGGTGTGGGTAGGAGGAGAGGTGGTTCCTCCCCAGCACCAAGCTCCTCCGCGGCGCCCAGCCCCTCCGCCTCCGCTCTCCTCTCCACTTCCCGCTCCCTACGCTCCCTACGCTCCCGGTCGGGAAAAACAGTGCGTCATGCATGAGTTAATATCAATACGGTACTCACGAATGGTGGAAAGCACAGTTTTGCTAGAGGAACCAGAGTCCCCCAACGCGGAGCTGTTGCAGGAAGAGGTGGCCGAAGCCAAGGCGGAGCCAGACAAGCGCGAGCCCGGCCTGACCATGTTCACGGATGGGTCGCGACTGGACAATGGAGCCGCCAGATATTCGGTGGTAGGGAAAATCGACCAATCCTAGGTGGGCACCAAAACCCACATGAGCTACAATCAGGAGGCCTACGACGCGGAGTGCGCCGCCCCGGAAAGGGTCACGGTTTTCATGAACGCCCGGGCCGCCATCGGGCGGGCGGCCTCGGAGGAGCCTGGCCCTGACTATGAGTATGCGCTCCAGGCAAGAAAGATCGCGGTGCTGCGGAGAGCCGCGCCGGACATCACCATCGAGATCTGGTAGTGCTCGGCGCACAAGGAGGCCCTAGGAAACGAGAAGGCCGACGAATGGACCAAGCTCGCGGCGGAGGAGCCAGACGCCCGCGGGGCGGAATGGCTAGAATACTCGGGCCGGGCGGAGGTGCGCGCGATGCCACTTCCAAGATCCCTCGCACATCCAAAGCGGGAGATCTCTAAGAAGAAGAAATTCGGGATACCGAGTAGGTAGAAGCTGGACGGGGCGGTCGTGGGTAGCTGCAAGAGCCTCGCCTCTAGGTTCTACCAGCCGAAGATAGGTCACTGCCTGACCGGGTCGGCCCACCGCCCAGTGCCGACAGTGCCCGTACAGGACGCAGACGCAGGAGCATGTCTTCAAAAACTGCCCCTGCTGAAGACCCAACAGAAGATTCTGTGGGCAGAGGCTTGAAGGAAGCCGGGAGGGGGAAGGACCGGTTCGCGATCCGGGACCTTCTTGCCGACACGGGGCGCGGCCAGGCGGCACTAGGCATCCTCTCCACGGCGGATGTGGGAAGGCTGTTCACAGCCTTGGGAGAGGAGGATGCAGGGAGCGAGGCATCAGTGTGGAGCGGAGAGAGCGGAAAGAGCGCGAGTGGGAGCGGAGGGTGGAAGCCGAGGAGCAGGGTGCCGGGAGTGAGGAACAACCACTGTTTCTCCCCACGCCCCCTTTCACAGTGTCTGTAGGAGAGGAGCTGGGGGAGGGAGGGTCGCGGGTTCCCTTTGTTCTTTCTTTTGTCTTTCCCTTTGTGAACATTGGTGCGCACCATTCCTTCTTAGAAAAGGCCCGGGCGGTGGGCAAAGGGGAACTTGCAACGCGCCGCCATCGCGCGGACAGCGGCGGGAAAACCGTACGAAAATTGTGCCGCCGTAGTCTCGATAGGCTGAATGCGAGTACGAACAAACAAAAGAAAATCCCGTCCCCTCTCGTCGCCCCGCTCCCTCCTCTCTTCCCCTCGCTCTCGGAGCTGCCGCCCCTGTGCCTAGCTCTGGGCGTCCTGCTCTTCTGGCTCTACCCTTCGCTCCGCCGGCGTCCCAGCTGCTTGTCTTCCTTGCTTCCACGGACGTGGGGCGGAGAGTTCTGGCTGAGGAAGGGGATGCGGTGAGCGAGGTATCCGAGGCGGAGGTGCGGGAATGGTTGGAGGAGGAGGAGCAGGGAGCGGGGGGTAAGGAGCCGGGCGCCGCGGATCGACAGCCTGTTCTTACCCGCTGGACTTCATGGCGTCCGCAGGAGAGGGGTAGGCGGTTTCATTTATCTCCTGTTTCCTTGGTGCGCATCACTTCGTTTTGGGACAGGCCTGGGCGGAGGGCAAAGGGGGAGCTTGCAACGTGCCGCCACCGCGCGGACAGCGGACAGGAAACGGACTGTACACAACCTCGCTATGATATAGATAGGTCGCGTGCGAGTAATGATTAAACAAAAAGAAAAAAGTCGGCGTCCCAGCTAGGAAATCGGGGATCGCCTCGCTGCAGCGGGTGTCAGCAAATAGGTCCTGGGTCGGCCCGACTTTTCCACCTGTCCGTGCGACCTAGTTATGTAGATCATGGCGATATACAGACTGGCTCTTTCCCGCTCGCAGCCCACGCTATGGGCTTGCTGCAAGCTCCCCTTTGCCCGCCGCCCAGGCCTGTCCTAACAAAAGACGCGCGCAAAATGAAACGGCAATGGAAACCCTACAAAATTATGAAGAAAAAAACGAAGGAAACCAAGACCTACTCCTCCTGCGGATGCCGTGAAGGAGGTCGGGAGAAACAATGGCTGCTCCTCACCCCCGTCACCCAGCTCCTCGGCCTCCGCCCTCTGCTCCTCTACTCTCTAGCCTTCCCACATCCGTGGCGGAGAGGAAGTCCAGAACCTCCTGGCTGCATCTCACATCCGCGAGGAGGCCCCGGATCTTGAACCGACTCTTCCCCCTCCCTGCCTCCTTGCACACGTCTGCCTGTGGTATCTTCTGTTGGGCCTTCCGTTCGGGGCACACATTATAGAGGTGATCCCACGTCTGCGCCCGGCACCGACACCACCAGCACTGAACGGAGGGTCGATTCTGTTGGAAATGCTTCTCGCGCGTTGTTTAGATTTGGCGCTTGAGCCTTAGAGTTTGTTGAGGACACGATTGCGTAAGGCGCAAGCGGGGAAGTGTCAGCGGAGGATATTTGTTCTGCGGGTTCTTTCTCTTCTCCTTCTGTTCTATACTTATCGAATACAACGAAGTTGTGAACCACTCGAACTACAAGAATCGATACGCCTTGTGTTTCCTCATCTCATACAGCATTAAGACTGATCGAACTCCTATCATTCATTTCTATCCTCATCGCCAATTGGTATTCTTTCAACAGATTCTTCGTCTAGTATAGGTACTGCCCGGTGGGGTAGTGTCCTGTCTTCAGCTGGTAGAACCTTGAGGCAAGCCTCTTAGAGTTATCTGATCGCATTTTTAGCGAGCTAAGGAGTCTGAAGTCGCAGTCACATCGAGGGTGGAGTCATTACGGCCATTCGTCACGTGCCAATATCGGTTCAGAACTGGCAATGCCCCTTTCTGCCATAGTAACTTCCTCTATCTCGAAGCATCTTAGGTCGGTCCTTGTCCCAACAAGTTGCACACAAACCTGCACTCCATCTGCGTCGACGTATAGTAACTGGATATACTACCTATTAAAGAAATACCCGCAGAAGGGAGAATAGAATAAGACCACAAAAAACCCGGAGAACTACTAGTAGCCAGCGCACCATTCCTTCGGATCGGTGTGTCTGTAACCGATCCGGCATAGACCTTAACAGAGCCTCAAACTGCTTAGGAGGAATGTCCTCCCAACAGAGAGGAGGAATTTCCGTCAGTCTACTCATTCCCTTCTCCGGCCCCAACGCAGTCATCAATGTCAGGGTAATCTGTCCGGAGTTGTCGTAAAAGTGAAACCAAGCATGCTCGATTAGATTATGGTAAGCGAGTACAGTGCACGGCAAGACCTGAGACGAATGATAGCGTTCGAAGAACGAAAGCATGAGCTTAGGCACTGTTCGGTTCGCCCCAACCGTCCGTTCGCGAGGTCGGAAAACTACTAGATCACTTCAAAAGTATTAGTTTTACGGCCTCAAAGGAATATGGATTTTATAATTGTCTTGCTGGAAAAGAGGATTACCGAGGGCGGCGCGCACATCCTCAAGGACAGGAAGGAGCCAGCGACGTAGTAGGTAGTGAAAGGCCCGGAAGTGTACCGGTCTGAAGGATGTGGAGTTAGTTGTGGTTTGTACCTGATTGACGGTATCGAGGGATAGAGAGAAGACGAACCAGACCAGCTCCCCGCCAAGGGGCTAATCATTTCGTGGCCTGACCACCGCCCCCGGAGCGTAACGAAGTCGATCGGACTTCGTCGATCAACCCGCAAAATCCGGTACCCCGCTGTAACAATCCTGTCCATAGCTCTCAATAAGAAATGTGAAAGAAAAGACCAACTCGGTGGAATAACCAGAGCTGAATCCAACCGCCACCTTCCCCTTCACTGTTTCTCTCTTCCTTTACGCTGCCACCCAGTCCACCCTACCCCCTATGAGCCAGCTCCAACAAATCAGATGTTATTTTTCATGGAGCGAAAACACCCGACAGTCCCCCAAAAGGCATCCTGAGCGTAGGTCATCCCAGAGTGGACAGAAAAGGAGCAACCCTTTGACCGGTCCAGGTAAGCGAGCATGCCATTGATACGGTATTGCTTCTCGGGTCTGGCATCCTTTCGTGATCATTTCCTTTGCCGATATCGTGAAGGGGAATCCCGGTATATTAGAGAAACTTCAGGGAAATCTGATGTAATTTCGCAGCCGGGAGCCACAGTGAATACCGAAGGTCAAAGAAAAACGAGTAGAGTCAACGAAATAGAAGGAGTAGCGAACTATGTGTGTAGCACGAGCACAACGGTAAAAACGGAACGTAAACGTAATCGAAGAGTCTCGGTTTGGGGACCTAGAGATGGTGGAGAGTAGAGATCGAACTGTCACGAGCAGAACGGTAGAAACGATATGCAAAAGTAATGGAAGCGTACCGGCTCTAGAACCAAGATGTAAGGCGGAACCTGTAGAGTAATCGAACTGTCACAAGCAGAACGGTAGGAACGGAACCGGAAACGTAATGGAGAAATCCCGGTCTAAAAGCCGAGAGATGGAGATGCAACGAGTAGAGAGATCGCGCTGTCGACGGCAGGACGATAGGAGGGCGTAAACGATGAAAGCGAGAAGAACTGAAATCTAGGTGAATGAAACGCCTCGGTTTCCCTGCGTAGCAGCAATGAGAAGCCGAGTCAGAGCACCAACTGAAAGACCCGGAAGTGCACCGGTCTGATGAGTGTGGAGGTAGTTGTGGTTGATACCCAACCGGCGGTATCGAGGGATAGAGAGAAGAAGAACCAGAGCAGCTCCCACGTATCGTCCCCCCTGCTCTACAACAAGGCGTTGGCCTTGGCCACTGCCCACAGTAGCGCTTGGTAGGCGCGGGCCATTCACTAGATAAGGCCTGTTCTTTTCGAGCATATATCCCGTAGCGTATATTGTTTGCGGGCGGACTCTGTACTGAGGAGATACTTGTGTTTCTGGAGACTACCGATGTGGGACGGGTGTAGAAAAAAATATATGCTGACAATAACAGGCCCTAAGGTAACTAGTGAGCCTTGCCGATTGTCCCAGAAGCACAATCGACTGCCTCGTCACCCCACTTCAACCGGCGCTCGCTGCCCCCCCCGGTTCGTCCCGCCAGGGGAATACAAAGAAGCGGGGTAGGGAAAAAACGGCCAAAACACGTCCTGGATGGGTATCAGCAGATAAGGAGCGAACTGCGAAAGGCCTTCCGAGGATCTACAGGAGTGCAGTGGGGAGAAGGAGCCAGCAGGATAGCAGATAGTTATGGGTTTCCCCCACACCTCCACACCTCCCAAGAGGTAGGATGAAGGCTGCATTCGTGCTGTGAAGCATCGGCAGGACGGTTTATGGTGCGAGTTAGGCAAGGAAAACATAAAGGGCATAGATACGCCGAATTTGCTTGCGTGTATGTTCTTCGTACGGCTTGTAAGATTACTCGTTGTCGTGTCGGGTAAGAGCTGCAGGCCGGCCGGATCGCGGAAGATTCTCAATCGTGCCGCGATTGTGATACCGATGGAGGAAGTTCTTAACAGAGGACCAGCGGCCAACACTGGTGGATACTGTAGCAATGGCACCGAAGATGAGAAAATGCGATGGTCATGCCATTCTCGGTGCTGCGTAACTCTCTTCGTTTTGCACCGATTTTTATCAGAGTTTGGGGCGTTCCCCATCTGGCTTCAGTTTCCCGCGGGTTTTTTTCTGTATGTAAGTCACAGTGTGGCTGTGGTGGAGAGAGGCGTTACGCGCGCAATGAGGAGGAACTTGAGAGCCATCGATATCTACCAAGGAGCGGGATTGTTGGCTCGGCCGGCCGAGGTGCTTGGTTCCGAAGTGGGCCATCGGCGGGAAAGGCCGCTGAAAGCAAACATGATTGAGGAGGTGTTGTAGGTTTAACGGTAAAATGAGTTTTGTTCTTGTTGCGCTGCTGTGCTTGAATGACTGAACTGAATATCAAAATCAGTTAACATTCGGCGGGCGGTAAGGCACGAAAAAAAAACAGGCTCCCCCTCCACTATCTGTGGTCTAAAGTGACCACTCTCCAACCGGGCTCAATACCGGTCGGCGGCACGACGGTCGACCATCCTCCCGCGATTTAAGCTGGCATCGAGCGAGAAGAAGAAAGTGTATGATTCCACAACCGGCGTCCGCGGGGGGTGCGGCCATGCTCCAGGACCTTCGGAGGAATATGCGCGACGGTTTCATCGGCGAACGGAAGGATCGGTCCGCTTCGACAGTTCATCGCCACGCCGGGGCTACGTATGGACGTGCAGGGCTCGGGCGCTATATGCTCACGGTGATCCTGCTGCCGGATCCATTGACGTTTCTTCCGCAGCACGTGTAGAGGCACAAGTTATCGCGCTGGTTGGGTGCAAACGTTTGCCCTGCTAACTGACGTACTTCTCGAATCAGCCGATTCTTGCGTCTTCAGTCTAGCCTCTCCTGTGGGTCTCCGTATATATGTTCCTGCTGTTATGGTCTAACCGCTTCGATCGGCCGCTTCTCCCAAACAGAACAGGAATCGTTATCGTCGCAAATCGTCGACGCTGTACATACCGCAATATCCGACGGTGCTGAGGCGGAGGGTGCAGAGGAACGTGGATCCCGTTGAGTGGTCAAGTTCTATGGCGCGGACGGAGCAGTGTTGTCTCGCGCAGCTGCCTCTCGGCCGCCGCGGCACGGTCCAAACCGCACCGGAGGCGCCACTGCTCGAGCAGCGGACAACCACGGCTTTGTGCCTATAGAATGCTTTGGATCGAGTGTGTTTGTCTTTTGTGGGTTATGAGGGCTATCAGAAACGGTTCTTCCACGCACGGGAATTCGGGGATCCAATAAATCCGCAGGCATCCGGGGAGAACTGGCGCGGCCCTCGGGATTGCTGCAGCATGGAGGTCAGCGATCTGTCGCGGCGGGGCTGTGGCTGCCGGCTGCCTCCGCGCTGTGGGGTGCTATAACGGCCGAGCTCGGACAGGACTTGCACCACGGCGGGTCGGCTCAGCCTCTTCGTCCGGTTTAGCCACGGCCCAGTCACTGTCTCCAGCTAGTAAATCCCAGAGGCGAGCCTCTTGGAGCTTCTGCCTGCTCGCCATGGAGGCGCGGTGGGTGATGCGGACCAGGCAGCACTCGTTTTGGAGTGGTGTAATCGGCGCTAGCGTTGTCCCCTCTCCTGCCACGACTTTCTTTTTCGCCGATAGTGGGGGATGACGGGGGGCACTACATCTTCCTTCTCCTCCCTGTTTCTTCCACATTCCTAGGGTCAGTGCCGCATCTCGTCCTGCTCTCGTGCGTGCCGGAGAGGAGGGCAGCCCGCACCCTCCTTTTCCCCTTTCTCTTCTTCCGTTCCCGCTGCCTAGGGACAACCTGCGAAGGACCGCCTCTCTCCCCCGCGTGAGGTTGGTGCTCCTGCTCGGAGACAGCTCATTTGCATCCTACGCCGTTACACCGTTATGAATACGACATGCAAAAAGCCAGCGTGGCCGCTTTAAACATCAAACTCGACCCCCGCCCGCGAAATGAGCCAGTGCTGTTCGATTTTGCTCCAAGGTATGCGCTTCCACGGTACCGTCAATGTTCAGACCTTTTCCGACAACTGGATACGGTCACGTCAAAGCTCATGGCTGCAAACCCCCAGACTCCCTCCCGACATGATGGAAGCCTGCGTGTGGAGCGCGTTGAAAAAGCCTGCTGTAGCTCCAAGGCATGGACCTGATCGGGAATTGTTGTCGATACACCTAACCACCCCGAGTGGCTTCCCTGTCCGACATTGATACCTATGAGAAGATGACGGCTAAGCTATTTGAGAAGTTCCAGAAGAAAGCGGACGGCATCCCAGAGGTGATGCATCGGCTACGTTTCACTGAGCGTGGTAGACGCCCGCTACGAGAATACGCGGACGAATTCGATATCGTGAGGATGCATACTCCGATACCGGGCTACTCACTGGCCGAGATCTTTGCCAAACAACCTCCAGAGCAAGTTGTCGCAGCTGTTCGTGCATATGCCAGGCTAACTGTCGAAGCCGTTCGAAGAAGTACGGGACTGGTGTGTCGACTACGATATAGCCATCCGCAACAACAACCCCCTCCAAACGAGTACGACCCGCGACGACCGAGAGCAGACCCCTACCCAGAAGATTACTCAACTCGAGAAAAATAGAATGCAGATATTCGGGAACACAACCGCCATTGGTGAGCAGGCCCAGGCGATGGCCAAATTCGGAAGCTCAGACGCTGGACAAGATGATGATCCGTACGAAGAGCGCCGGTGAAGTCGCAGGGCGGCGTGTTCGAGAAGCAGCCGAACAGCGTTAACGTAAAGATGCCGAGAGACGTGCTCGCGAACAGGAAGAGACGAGTCTCAGCAGAACGCATGCAGAAATCTTGTGGTCGTCCAAGAATCCCACGATCCCTCTACCACACCGATCTCAACACCCTGCCTCCGATACTTATTCTCCAACCTCCGGCGTGCCATCCTCGAGCGAATGAGGTGAGCTTACCACCGTGAGTGCCATGCGTACCCGATTAACCGAACCCAAGGAAGATGCGACTACGTTTTTCGATCCAGATGGTATCTGCGAAGAAATTTATGACGAGCTAATTGACGACATTTCACCCGCAGATGCGAGCCGCAGTCCCGAAAACACTAATACGATGGATCCGATGACGTCCGAGGCCGCTGCACTTTAGGAAAAGGGGTTCGTACCTAAAGGAGAAGATATCGACCCAGGCAGTGATGGTACGCTTCCGGCGCGTGAAACCATGCTCGAAGATTGCGCGAACGATTCCCAGTGCAGTGTTGCGCCCGCGGAACGGGAGTCCGGACCCAGCGGTGTTCGCAACATGACACAGTAGGGCACTGTGCTTGAAGGAGAACCCTGTTTGTTCGTGTCCAGAAGTCTTATGATGGCTGAGAAGGAATCACACCACGATTACAGCATCATCACAGGGCTGCCCCCCCAAAGATTCAGTTAGGATTTTCCACGGGTTCCTTCAGTTCAGCGATCAGGCGGTTACGACGCGGCGCAGGTGGGATCTGGGAACGAATCGACCGTGCGGTATGACCCAAGGATGCGACGCTGTGACGGCAATGCTTCCAAGGCTTCTAATTCCGGTGCTTGGACGGATTACAAGGTGCTGCCGGGATCCGGGAGGAACTTTGGCCCCAGGCTGGCAGAACAGGTCTCAGTGCTTATACTGTGCAACGAGATCACGAGAGCGGTTGAGAGTTCCTGGGTGCGTCTCTCGCATCTCTCGCAAGGAAAAGCTGGATCTTCACACCCAAGGGACAACTCCACCCTCAACCTGGCATACCTACAGAGTCCGACCCTACTATCTCCGTGATGAGAACCGGTTCGCTGTGTGCGGCAAACCAGCTCTTTCACTTCCCCCATCCCCATTTCTGATTTCACGTTTTTTTTTACTGTTGATTGCAATGCTTTGTTGTGATCTCTTCCCTTCTTTGTTTCCTTGTTCCTTTCATTGTTGTGCTGGCTCGCCGTCGTCCTCAGCATCCTCCTCCGGGCTTCGTTCTGGGGAGTCGGATGTTGCGGTACACGCGCCAGCACTCGTTTTCTTGCTCGGACAGGTGGAATGACTGGCGCGGTTTTTTTTTGTTTAATCTTACTCGCATGCAGCCTATTTATCTAGGCTGGGACGGCGTACATTTTTTTTTCCGTTTTTCCCGTCTGTTGTCCGCGCGGCGGCTGCGCGTTGCAAGCTCCCCTTCGCCCTCCGCCCAGGCCTGTCCCAACACAAAGGAAGAGAATCCGAGCGAGCGAGTTGACTGGTTCGGTGCCGTCGGTGCTAGTGTCCGTCCTTTACGTGCTCCCCTTTTTCTCTGTCGTAGTCGTTCCTTTTCTCATTTTTGCTTTGTGGTCGATAATGGAGAAGACAGACAATATATTCCTCCCACCTTCTTCGCTTTTCTTCCGTTTTCAGTTGGCCAGTGCCACATCTCGTCCTACTCCCGTGCATACCGCAGAGGAGAGCAGCCCGGACCTCTTCCTTTTCTCCCCTTTTTTATTTCTCTTCTCCCGTTCCCGCGGTGCAGGCAACCAGCAAAGGACCGCCTCTCTCCCCCTCGTAAAGCTTGCCTCCAGCCCATCGGTGGGCTTCCGCTATTTCTTCTCAGAGATCTTTCGCTTGAGGAGTGCGAGTGATCTGCAGAGCGGCATGCCCGCTCCCGTCCGGTCCGAATATGCTAACCATATCATCGCGCGGGTGTCTGGCTTCTCCGCCGCCAACTTGGCCCACTCGTCGGCCTTTCGGTTCCCTGGAATGCCCTTATGCGCGGACGCAGAAGGAACACCACGCCATCCGGCTAGAGAAGAGGAAGAACGCCATGGTCCAACTTCGCCGGCTCGCAGGGCTGATGGGCCTTGCACTGGCCAACCGCAGGAAAGTCGCCATGATTGGATCGGAGCTGCAGTGGACGGGCGACCAAACTCGGGGCACCATCGAACGGGCAAACGAGCTGCAACTACTGGTCAACCAGGATTTTTTTTTTTTTTTTTTTTGTTTATTCAGTACTCGTGTGCGACCTAGGTAGATCATGACGAGGGGCATGGCCCATATGTACAGTCCGTTTCCCCGCCGCAGTCCGCGTATAGCGGCACGGTGCAGGCTCCCATTGCCCTCCGCCCAGGCCTGTCCCGCGAAGTCGTGATAGCGCACCAAGAAAATCACAAAGGAAACGCACGCCCCCTCCTCCCCTACTCCACCGATGCCATGAAGGACGGGGTGGGTAAGAACAACGGTGTTCCTTCCCCAGCCCCCCTCTCGTCCTCAGCCCCACGCTCCTTCGCCCACTTCTCATCCTCTAGGTTCGCTCGCTCCCGGAGCTCCCCCTCCGACACCTCGCTGCCCCCATCCCCTTCCTCCGCCGCAGGTGGCACTGTCTTTCCAACGTCCGTCGAGGACAGGAAGTCC
>Ga0307508_10001624_pt1 | contig 25046 bp, 45 predicted proteins | sample 9_EM_MG_FD_203089 | JGI IMG/M metagenome (GOLD analysis project Ga0307508, IMG submission 203089) | Populus trichocarpa ectomycorrhiza microbial communities from riparian zone in the Pacific Northwest, United States - 9_EM | ecosystem: Host-associated > Plants > Roots > Unclassified | place... | reverse complement strand
AACCTGTTGAAAGTGATGAACGTGTGTATTGTCTAAGTAAGGCTGAAGCCTCGAGAGAAAGGAGAATATAGGGGTAGGCCCATGCCTGCCGTGACTAAGCAACGAGTGAGATATTGCAACAGATGGCCTCGTGGAGAACGCTGGTGATCGGCGGTGACCGTCGGTGATCGCCGTTGATATACATGAATCCGGCGATAACACCATGGTGATGGTTACAGATAACGTTACCCTCCACAGTCCAGAAGCTATGCACCTCATCGCGTTCGATTCCAGCAAACGTTAGGTAGTGAGCTACGGAGGGCGGAGCAACTCTGATATAGTGGACACTGAAACGGGGGACAGAACTGAGGCACAAAGAAACGGAGTGCACGCTGAGGGTGCTACTGCCGACTGCTCCAGAAGCTCGTTCAAAGCTCGTTCAAAGCTCGTTCAAAGCTCATGGGATGTCACAACTCACGGAACCGCTCGAAAGCATTAAGCAGCATGTGATAGAATTTGTCATAGAATTTGTCATAGAAACCCTCAAAAGCTCGTGATGTGACAGAGGAAAGGGTGAGCTCATGAAAATCGCCGGTGATATTCACGAATCCGGGATGTATTGGAAGCTCATGGATACCGATTGAATTTTAGGTGTGGCAGCCGCTCACATTGTACTAGTGTTGGGGTATGTGATGTCCACCCCTAAAATTCATAGCCGCGATCAAGTAGCAGTGGCTTGGCTGAAAGGCTGGTGTCAAAGGTATATGAGAGAAATGAATGAATATTTGACTTGCTTAATTATCCTCCTCCTGTGCCGAAGAGGGCAGTCTTTATATATCTATCTAAATGTAACTTGAACGTTTCGACGGATCGCTAGTCTTCCAGATCGAGATGCAGCGGTATTGAACTTCTTGTCAAGAGCTTTCCAGACACAGGCTGGATTTTGATCAGGAAGTTTGTTAATTATTGCTCGGATGTTTGGTTCAACTGAAGAGTAAATCATCCCAGTTGCGCGACCGAATCTTTTGATAGCTTTCCTTTTTCGCAAATGTTGCCTTGCAATCAGGAGGATCTTCGCAACCGAGTGCTATATCGAGTGCATTCTCACACCTAAGGAAGATCATCATATCTGCCTTCCATGTGTGGTAGTTGCGCGGATTAAGCATCTGCATAGATCCATGCTTGCAGGTAAACGTAGAACTCATGGCGGTAAGATTGAGCAAAATGTTTTTGGAAAGAAAAACGAGGTAGAGGTATTCAGGTGCTAAAGATATTATGATCGTGGTAGAGGCTCCGGGCTCATAACCTGTCAAAGGTATATGAGAGAATTGAATGAATATTTGACTTGCTTAATTATCCCCCTCCTATGCCGAAGAGGGCAGTCTTTATATATCTATCTAAATGTATCAACTTGAAAGTTCCATCTTCCGATCGTCCCAAGTCAAGAGCGCTCTGGTCAACTTGAGCGCTCCGGCTCAAGTGGCACCATATTCTAACAGCTGGTAACTATGCACCATCGCTAAGCTAGTACAGTAGTACTTTTTTTTTGTTTATTCATACTCGCATGCGACCTACATAATATATCTAGATCATGGCGGCGTACATTTTACCCAGTTTTCCCAGTAGTACTGAGGACCACATCTACTATCATCACCCACCGCCTGTAGCCCACCTATATTAGTACTTGCAATTCGATAGCACATGAAGCAAAAAGGTCGTCGTTCGGCAGCTGCACTCGAAGGGCGTACCCGAGAAAAAACAACGAGTGACGACGCCGGATGGAGTGGAACACTGGGGATCAACAGGAGGATACTTATTATGGAGGGGTGTTAGATTGGTTGACAGTATGCCTGCTCGGCTTCAGGCTGTGGCTGGAGGAGAGCCGAATCCGTATTAGAATTGATCATGATGAAAATTTCGCAGGTGGACATCACGTTTGTTTCTGTCCTAGTGCAAAAGTTCACATTACTAAATCACAGTTATAACTACGTGATGCTGCTTACTTATCTTCTTGAAACCGCCCGCCATAGCCGGAGCAGCTCAACAGTCCGGCCAAGCCAGACCTAGCCTCGACCTGGACTGGTCTGCGAGACGCAGTGTACGCTAGTCTACAGCCCGCAGACCCACTGGCTTTTTTTTGGAGCCGCACTGGTCTGGACTCGGTCGGCTGGCGGACCGGGCAAACGAGGCGCATCTCATGATCCACTAGCGTTTTTCGCATATTAGCAGCTCTCCTATGTACAACTGGGAACATTCGGCCACTACCGCAACGGATGGAAAATATATAGTACTCGCACCGAAGATCACCGGAAAGAGAAGTAGAACAAGATTATCTAAACAAAATTGTTATTCGGAAAAGAGATGGTGGGAGCTGTAAGTGAAATCCGGTGAGCATTTCTTGGGTAGTGAGTGGGTTCAGGATTTTGGGCAAGCGGAGGTTAGCTGGTCGCAGACCTCCCATCTGGTTAACGAAGTGCGAGAGAAGGAGACGCCTGATTGCATTTTTGTTGAGCCGACTCCGAAGGTTGTTTGTTACTGTACGGATAATCGGACCCGCGTCACAATTCGCCAGTTTCTACACATCAGCACCAGATGCAGGGGACTTACATCTCTTACCTCGCCACCTCACTCGTGCACTCCTCTTCCCCATTAATCGTTTGGCACATAAAGCTCCTGCTATGTAAAAAAAACACGATCAATGAGACATCATCATCAAAGCTCCTGCTATTGTGGCATGAAACAAAAGCCGCCAAATCCGCAAACGAGGGTTCACCATGGGTGTCATATCAGTCAGTTGGCTGTTTTACATAAAACTTTCACCTCTATGTAGCTCGGAGGAGGGAGGCAGCTTCTGGGAGCAGAATCATCCGGGAAAGTGTATTATAGTCGGGGAACTCGGGAGGCGCGTAGAGACCACAGCTGGTACCGCTGACTAGCGTCGTGGATACGTAGTGACTGCTGGTTGTTGATGGCGACCCGCTGCTTGGCTACCGTGGGCGGTTAACTTACGGTTCACCGCCATGGAACGTTCTTCATCGGAAGCAGTACGGGATAGACTGCAGGACTCTCTTTGAATCAACAATTTGAATACAGGATTGCGGTGAACGCTAACCACAACATTCAGATATTCGAACAACCGCTCAAGAAGGGTCGCTTTCATATTGGACAGCTTCAATACACGATTTACTCCTTGAGAATTCCCTCTGTTTCGTACATGGACAGTTTGTCAGCTGTAAGATTTCAGAGCCAAATGAGCCTGATACTTGGTGTGAGATCTCACCCTTTCACTCTTTTCCGCAGGTATCGAGCGCTGCTTTGATATTCAATGCTGAATATTTACAGGTTTCCTAGCAATCCCGATGACAACAATCATATCGATTCGCTTCCAAACCCCCAACCAGGAATTTTTCAGGCCGTCGGAGTTGTTTGGAAGACGTTCGACCATCTGGAAAATGATCCATTGTTTGATCAACCCAGCCACTGGTGCTTCGAATTGCGAACCATAGTTTACAGTAAAGTTTCTTGTGAAGGAGCACAGACAACACCATTTCCTCTTCACTGCCATCCGTCCCTACGAGGAAGTTTTAACAATCTACCGGTACCTCAACGAAGTTCACTTCTGTCTCTGGTTGGCGAAATTATTGGTATCCATGAAGAGTCAGGTATGTTGACCATTCCCCTTCACGATATTACCTATCTGCCCTCGAAGAAAGCTGGTCAAAGTTCCCTACAGATGCCAGCCTAGGCCACGTGAGTGAGGAGAACGAATCGCGAGTGAGGCAAGTGAATATACGGGTGTCTCCGTATCGAGCGACTAGTGGATTCGACCCCAACATGTGACCATATCGCGTTGCAAAACTGCACGACTCGGTCAGGTGACTCAGACCCTCTCTGCGAATCAAATGAGGCGAGCAAATACGGTTGTATCAAGCGCACTCAGCACATCGAGCGGATTCGGCGGGTCGAGACCGAACCGAGGGAACCGAGAACTCCTCAAGCGGACGGGCGAAAGGACGGGGGCGCAAGTGTGAACATGCGTGGGTGTACGAGTAAGCAGAGTGGTGTACAATTTTGTCTTTTCCTGTTCATACAGCCTATGCAGACTATGCGGCACACATTTTGCCCGGGTAGAGTGGTGTATGATAGGAAGTGGTGGCATGATGGGGAGTGGTGGTATGATGGAGAGTGGTGGTATGATGGGAAGTGGTGGTACGATCGAGCAAGTGGTGGCGTGGTATGTAGAAGCGTAGGTAGACACCTCTGTACTAGTACATAGCAACACGGTGGAGTGGGCATGGCACACGGACTTAGGAACGGAGAAAGGAGACGCGACTTGCACCACAGAAACGGTATGTAGCATCGAGGTTTTGCTGGGGTGCGACCTTCACTTGTTTGTACCTACATATCAGACGCGAGATACTGGTACATAACTACATATGTACACCCTGTATGCTGACGCCATCACTCCCCACCACCGCAATTTTTCCCCCATTCCAATGTCCGCACCATTCTCCGCCCCGCGACGAGTCGTCCTCACTGCATGGAGTGCTCCCACGTCCTCCGCGGCAGTTCAGCAGCGAGCAAAACAGATTCCACCAGCCCTACCTACTGCAGCCCGACGGCGTCAATCCGATCCGAACCTGACGGCTGCCCGGCCGCGACCAAGAGCAAAGTCCGCATTCACCGGTCGCGATAAAGCCACAACCGCCGATGCGCGCTCGCCTGCAACAGCCCGACCGCAATCGAAACTAGAGCCGGCGATCCCCCCACGTGGGTTGGGTGACACCACAACCAGCACATTTAGCATTCGCAGAATAGAGACGGCTATCCCCCCACGTGGAACGGATGGCACCACAACCGGCACATTTAGCATTCGCAGAATAGAGGTGTCCACGGATCCTCCACGAAGACCAGCTCTCGGCGATCGGAGTGCTCCAGCGCCCTCGACAACGGTTCGGCCGCAACCAAAGCCGCAATCACAATCATTCCCCCGGAGTGGAAAGAGAGATGGAGCCACCATTCCAATCCGCTCCGAGAGGAGCCCAACAGTACCTTCCGTGACAGCTCACCCGCAGCCAATGTCACAAGTCTCTTCTCGAATCCGAGAAAATGGCGGCGTAATAGCTTCCACCACTACTGCTTTTACTACCCCCAGTCGCCTCGGAACTGCCCGCACTCCTAGCACCTTGAGGATCTCGAGTTCTCCCAGCTCAGCAAACGCCCCGAGCGCACCGAAGCAGAAAGGGCCGCCGCGCGCTAAACTGCAGTCGGTGCTGGGATTCTTCCGAACATTCTACCCAACCTTCCACCACGCGCGCGACGTGCCCTTCCCCAGCGAATTCCTCCGACTCCATGAGCGCCTCGCATGGCCTCTCCCGTCGGTTGTCGTGTATCATCCCGAGCGAGACGCCGAGTGGCAGCGATATCACCTCGCCGTCTATGAGGCGTTCGCGGACACGTTCGGGCGGTGCAGGACGAACGGAGTTGCTTGGCGACTTTTGGCGGAGCGCGTGGGTGTTGACCCCGGCAAGGAGCAGCCGGATGAGTTTGTGATTGGGAAGGTGCTGGAGATGGATGTTAGCATTGTGGGATTGATTGCGGGAATGCAGCAGAGAAGAAGGGTTGCCACGGAAGTTTGCCTGACCGACAAGGAGCTGGAGGCAGTGCCGCTCAGGGAGAGGTGTAGGTTCTATCCGAAGGAGTCCGAGTTAAGGGAAAAGGACGGAATAGCGAAACATCTGATTAGGGAGGCGAAAGGGAATGGAAGAGGGCCACTGGGGTGGAAGACGTTTTAAAGATGAGGCGATTTGGGGGTGCCGATTGGACCGGGAAAGTGGGGAGATGAACCATTGGATAAGGCCGATGCTGGCTGCGTAGGATGCGGATTCCCCGATTGCTATTACTCTATCCTCATCGTATGTATGCGTCGAAACTGCACACAAGCGAGATAGTCAATAAACCGTAGAGGAAACCCATGAGTAGCTTGGCACCATTCGCCCCCCAAGTTCGGTACCTGGCCATTTCCGCTTGTTTTTTTTTGTTCTCGCATGTAGCCCAGATAGGTGCATACCTAGACTGTGGCAGCACCATTCTCGCTTGACATCGCTCGGCATTGCCACATGTCAGACCATTCTCGTTCATATTCCCGCCAATTGCCGGTCGAGTCCACAATCAGTGGAATTCGACTGACGTCAACAGAGCAACTTGGCGGAGAACCATGCAACACACAATCGTCATTGTGGTGGCAACATATATAAGTCGGCCAAACCGCCAGTCGCTTGCTCCACGCTATCATATCTAACAGACAAGCAACAACAACAATAATGGCCGAGAACAAACCATCCAAAAACGCTCTCGACGCCCTCGAGCACCCCACCAACGGTCCTGGCTACGACGAGGACGAGCTCTCGTCAACCAAGATCGATCCCCTCAGGTCACCGCTCAAGGAGCACTCGACCACCGAGCACACGCACGGCGTGATCGGCGACGATTACATCATGCAGTCGTCGCACCTGGAGCCGCTGCCGCACGGCGGTCTGAAGCATCCTGAGGGCGTGGGGCATACTAGTAAGTACTCTTGATGCCGGAGCGCGGAGTTAGACTGACGTACGGTGGAGCCGGGGAGCGCCACCACGAACGCCACGGTCACCACGGTAGGAAAGACCACAAGCAGCAGATGCAGGGAGGCGGTGAGGTCGGAAAGGGCGGTAAAGGAGGACAGCATCATCGCGAGGACATGCCGGTGATGGTGGATGAGGGGATGAAGAAGCCGCAAGGCGCTGGAGGCAGGATGCCGCCGATGGTGTAGTCTAGGTCTTGAGCTCTTCCGACCGTGCGATGGACGTTTGTATGGATTAGCATGGTTATGACAAGTGATCATGAGGTGTACTATGCATTGGTGGGTTCACAAGACAGTACTCGACGTCTACCATATGTGTTGTAGGTACCATCAACAGGCGAAGACAGCGAACCCAGTCGGCACGGCATCCCGATGACAGCACTGAACCCGCTATCGTTGCCTCGTCGCCCCACTTTGACCAGTCCCCGCCGCCATTAGCGATATGTAGAAGCTCGAACACTCAGCGGACGCAACCCCGCTGATAGATGTGGACGATCGTTGTATGGGCTTACGACCTTGTGGGCTGGTGTCATCGGCTTGCTCTGCACTGGATGGCCCCCAAAACAACTCTGATCAAGATCAGAGACCAGGCAACACCCAACCCAGGCTCCTGCCCATTGCGAGTGCGTATTGGCACACCACTTCAACAGCCCAACAGTATCTTCGGACCAGAGTATATGTTCAGCACCATACGCGAACATTCCGGTTCACGAGCTGGCCAACTTACGGAGCCAAAACTAACAGTACAGCATACATTAATGGGGGAAACCCATCAACATCGCCATCCACGTTTACTCAGCTCCCGCCACTGTTCACCCTGAGCTTACCACGTCGACTCCCGTGTCCTGACATAGCCACCTTCCTGCCTCACTACGTCGCGCAGAAATTGTGCAGATTCCGGTGGCCGTCTCCATCATCTCCACTACCAACTGGGAATGGCTTGACAACCACGACTCCAATCGAGAATCGGATAGAAAGAGGTAATTCTCTAAGGTGTTATCTATTAGCTGTGAGGGCATTAAAAACCTTGATTGGTTTTGCACCGCTGGCTATGACTCTATCTTGCCTACGGTATGACGGGATGCAACGGGTTCACGAACGGGCCCAAGTTCGCGAACCAGGCAGACCAGTTCGGGAGCTGGCGCGGTTCGCGTACGGGGCAGAATATATGCCACCGATGGATTACCTGGGTGTCAGTAAACTGTCGTGCAATGCGTGTGCGATGTTTATCCAAGCGTCCAACAAGCACAGTAACACGAAGTTTTACGCTCGAGGAAGTCACGGGAAATGGAATTCCCTTGGACTTTCCCATCGCCTGACCATCAGATTTCGAGCACTTTCCGAGATCACATGAGCGGCTACACCGCCTATGTGTCGGTCCACAAGGACGCGGCGAATTGTAGGAGGCTCAGCGAAAGCAGTTGTGCGCCGGCGCTCGTGACACGGCGGGGGCAATGAGATTGAGAGCAGCATCAATGGATAGCAGATAGCAATGATTACCTTTAATCTTCAGCCTCGTTGGTCGTTTGTTTGTCTACTCTCGGCCTGTATTTCTGGCCGTTGTTTGGCTCGTGGATAAACGGTGTTTTTGTCTCTAGCTTCTGGCTTGGTAATGGTGTGCACTTTGCATGAGAAGCTCGAGAACCTTTGACTTGTATGATATTATTCTTCTATGTCCTGTTGGTGGTGATGCTTCATTGGTCGTGTCCGGCCTTGTTAGATCATGGCGTATTACCATATAAGTCTGGTCCCCCGTCCGCCCTGACCTCGATCAGCCTACAGGCGGCACGCGACGTCCCCCGCCCACGCCCTGGCCCATCCTATCACAAAAGAAAAAATAGAGACCACACACTACGGTCCTCACCCGCTTTCTCTTGACCTGAGCACTCGCTCTGTGCCTCTTCCTCCCCAACGTCCGGCCCTACCCTCCGCCCCACGTCCGTGGAATTGAGGAAGCCCAGGATCTTCACACACCGGTCATCCGCCATCAGGTTCCGGATCCTAAATCGATCCTTCCCCTTCCTGTCTCTTTCCGTGGTACAGTCTCGAGAGTAGGGAGTGAGGAGTGAGGTCCGTGGAAGAGAGGTGACTAAGCCGAACGAGTGATGTATTACAGTACGGCTTCCACAGCATGCAGCTGCCCCCCACACACAAAAGTAAGTCCTTCCAAAGCGTCACCGCATACAGAAATTAGCTCTGACTGGGGAGATCTAGCGATGGTCCCTTCCACACCTAGTAAGCCATCTAGGCGCATGCCTGATAGTCCTTTGGTGATGAGTCTGCGCACCAGGCCTAAGCCGGCGGGGATGGTAGGAGTGAAAGTGGTGGGAGCAGAGCCAGAGGCGGTAGGTAGGACTTCTTGAGGCGGTAGTTTTCTTCGAGACTTAGGCTGGAGGTTCGTCAATGCAATATACTGTGTCGCGCGAAATTTGATGGCAATCCGCAGTGTGGTTGTTGAGGTATCGCGCCGCCACTGAGTGGTGGGACCGCCCCACTCTGCAAATCATGGCAATCTGCAAATCCTCCTCTTTCTATCACCGGACTATAAGCCACTGGGCTCCTACTAGAAAACTCTTAAGTGGTGAAGCAGAAGGTCTTGATCAGTTGCTCCGGGGGAGACGGATAGAGCGGGAGGTTGAGGTCATCCAGTTAGACCGAGCCAAATGCATCATGCAGACGAAGAATCGGGGGGGCAGAGAGAGGTGGTGTGTGCGGATTGTCACGAGCGAGCAAAGGTGGGTAAAAGTGGAGCTTGGCCTCGACAAGAACGGGTGAGTAAGGCGAACACCCCGTGCGGCGAGGGGGAGATAACTAAGTATTCTTACAGCAGTGACGATAGGAGCGAGTAGGCGGGCGAGGGGGATCACATCCGTCGTCCCCGGGCGTACCTCCTTGTGCATTCCCCACACGTCGCGACGATGGATGTGGGCCGGCCGTGGTCGATCATTGCCTCATCGCCCCGCTTCGACCGGCCCCACTACTCACGAAAACCGAGAGGTTCTGCACCCAACAACGTGAGCCAGACTATATAAGGTGGGGGCGACCAGTCGCTAACGGCGATATCCCTCCCAGTGCTCGGCAACACAGTGCTTGGGCGATAGTACTCGAGTAGGTCTGTGAAGAAGAGTTGCGATACGAACTACTCTTTGGTGTCGGTCGAACAGGATTATCGGGCAATTGTGGCAAGCATAGCGTGAGAAAGTTTTAGAGGCACCGTTATTCCGTATGCTGCCAAGATCGAGGTAACACGTCTAGAGCCTCATAAGAAACATGAAGTGAGTTGAGTGACGACGATTTGCTACGAGCCACCAGCAACGGATTCGCTATCTAATCCTTCTCGGAGACAGCAGATGGCCCCACACAACCCGTCCTGGAACCAAATGAAGCGAAGGGGCAGAGCGTTCGATTCATCACGTACGGCCATCGCTACGTGATGGCTATCACGAACGCTGCCTTTCTATTATTTCCTCATCAACCGCATGCGACCTATCCAGATCATGGCGATAACCAGGTGACATTCGTTTGTCGAGCGACTAAACAGAGAGTGATGAATGATGATGCTTACTAAGTAAAGAATGATCATGTTTGTAGCGGATGCGGCTTCGTGCCCACCGTAGGCAGCTCACATCAAGCTGAACTTCGCCGCGAACCATTGCCCACGCTCAGAGACGCAGCGCACCCTTCCTCCCCACCAGCACTCGCGACCTGTCCCCGCGCTCTCGCACGCGGACGCGACCATCTCGGCGCTGCCAACGACTGCACTAGGAACCCCGAGAGCATCAAGCTACCGCGGGCAGACTAGCTAATGTTGCACGACTGCGAGCTATTTGTGAGAGCTGTGGCGACTTGTGAGCGTCGAGGGGACGGAACTCAAGCGGGAGTGGCTCGCGGCGAGTGATGAGGCCCGGGGGGTAACACAGCCACGAACGTTCACGACCAGGCAGGATATTTAGACATCAAAACGTGAACAACTGTGAAGCGCCGGTAGCCGCTCGAGAACGTGAGCGTCTAGCTCTGTCTCGGTTTTCGGAATGCTGTCGGTGGCTGGTGTCTGCTGTGGGCCAATGAAAGCACCGTGGGAATCGGTAGGGGTTGCGACTAAAAAATTGAAAGCAGCGGGAATTAATGATTAAACGAAAAGAAAAAATACGAAAAAAAAAGAACGAAGCTGGGGAAACTATTGTTGTATGAAACTGCAATTATCAGTGGCAGCTCGACCTTACCTAGAGATAATTCGCCGTCGCTGTTAAATACTTCGTCTTGCACAATCGATCCGAAATCTTGATGAACTAGTTACATAAGTAGTTACAAACCGAGTGATCATTCACGTGGGTGGCAACATCGCCGTCGTTGACGAATTACTAAAGCCTTTATGTACAGTTTCGGACTCGAATCGCTTCGGGCCTTGGCGTCGGCTTTGCTTTGAGCCGCATTCGTAAACCCGCCAACCTCCCCTCCACAACGTCTCTCCAACACACCCCTTGGCGGCAGCCACTACAACCTACACACCTCTATCAATATACTACACGGCACCGACCCGTGCCTCCTATAGAAATCTCACTTACAAACTTCACGACCCTTACCTTGCACCCGTAACCGAGTCGTCAAGATGTCCAACACTTGTCCGAACTGTGGCTGTTCGAATCCCGCCGACTTCGATGATTCCTCCGGTCTGGTGGTGTGCACTGGCTGCGGTACCGTCGTCAACGAATCGCATATCGTTTCGGAGATTACTTTCGGCGAGAACAGCGCCGGTGCAGCGACTGTCCAGGGAAGTCGTGTCGGCGCGGGTCAAACCCATGCCTCTACTGGTGGAAGGTATCGCAGCGGCACCAGTATCGAGAGTCGCGAGCACACGATCGCTGAAGGTACGACTTCTTTTCCTTGCTCCCCCCCCCCACCTTTTTTTTTTCTTGACTCATTGACTAACATGCGCGCATCTTTACAGCTCGCCGAAAAATCAACAACATTGCCGCTGTCCTCTCGTGTCCGGACCATTATGCCGAGATCGCGCAGCGCAATTATACCCTCGCGCTCACTCACAACTTTACGAAGGGCCGCAAGGCCAAATTGGTTATCACCAGTTGTCTCTACATCGCCTGTCGCATGGAAAAATCGTCGCACATGTTGATCGACTTCTCGGACCTCCTCCATGTCAACGTCTTTGCCCTCGGCCAGACGTATCTCAAGCTTCTGCGCGCGCTGAACTTGAAGCTCCCCCATATAGACCCCACCATATATATCCACCGTTTCGCGAAGATGCTCGAGTTCGGAAACGACCAGTACAAGGTCGCCCAGGACGCCCTGAGGCTAATCAAGCGTATGAATAGAGATTGGATCGTGCAGGGCCGCCGGCCTTCGGGTATCTGCGGCGCGGCATTGATTCTTGCGGCGAGGATGAACAACTTCCGACGGAGCATCAAGGAAGTTGTCTACGTGGTCAAGGTTGCAGACCTGACCATCCACAAGCGCCTGCAGGAGTTCAAGGAGACTCGCAGTGGGGACTTGACTGTGGAGGAGTTCAGGAGTATCTGGCTCGAACAGGAGCACGACCCGCCCAGCTACGGCCCGAAGGTGAAGAAGCGCAAGAGGGTGCGAACCGTGAACGACGATGGCGAAGTCGTCGACAGTGACACCGAGGAGGAGACCGTCGAAGCTGGCGTGGCGAAGAAGGCCAAGACTGGAGAGAGCCAGGAACTCAGGAGAGATGGGGACGGCTTCGCGATCCCCAACATCCCGATCGATCCCGCCCTTGTCGGAGACACAAGCCCACCGCCTACCACCCCCGTGACCATCCAAGGCGGGTCGAAACACCAGAAAGACTCGAGCATCTACATGCCCGATGATCAGAGCAACAACATTATCATGTCGACCATCGAGGCCGAAATCGCCGGACTCGTCAACAACTCCGACTCCGCAGCAATCGTCGAGGAACTCCGCCTTGCCCATGAAGCTACGCTCGCAGCGCTCCCCAAAAACGTCGTCTCGGACGATCCTGAAAACCTCGCGGACGTCGATGACGATTGGGAGGTCAACTATGCCCTCCTGAACGACCACGAAGCGGACACGAAAGCCGCGATCTGGACGGAGCACAACAAGGACTGGATCCGCGAGCAGGAGATGAAGCGGCTCAAGGCCCTCGCCGACGCGAAGATGGGGATCGTCAAGAGCCAGCGCAAGAGAAAGAAGAACAAGCCTCGCGACTCGAGTGCGCCGGATCTCGCCGCTTCGCCGGCCGAGTCCGCCAAGGCCATGCTCAAGCGGAGGACGTATAGCAAAAAGATCAACTACCAAGCCATCGAGGGCCTATTTGAATAGTGATGGCTGGGGGAGGGTGCGGGAAATAGGTCTTTTTTTGACTTTTGTTCCATATTCTTTTCACTTTGGATCACATTGGCTCGCGGGGATAACTACATATGTGTGTAATTTGTTTCCTTTTCGTTTTCAGTGCATCATGTGTTCCCGTGAGAATATCGGCTCCAGAGGCTACTGCTGCCATATCTGTGCGAGTTGTGCCGGACGTCACAGCAGGAGTGCAATTGGCCATTGGGATCGCAGCAGAGTGATCCCATCCATCCACCCATTGCTGTGTATATGCGTTCCACCACAGCCATCCATTCATTTCCCACGAATCTCAGCACTGGGGGAACACCACGCTCCATCCATCCATCCAACCAGTCATTGATCAGAGCACATAATCTACAATCCTTCCCATCGCACCCGTTCCATCTTTTTTTCAAGTCTAATGCTTAGCCTTCGCCTTCTCCTTCTCAGCACTGGCAAGGAACTCCCTACGCCCAGTTAGCCCCCCTCCCACCATCTTCATCCCCCCCTCCCACACATGAGAAAGTCGCACCGGATAAACTTTTCCTCTTCGCCGCTGTCGGCGCGGATCGGCGGCGTGGCCTTGTTGGCGTCTTTGCTGCTTCCGCCCAGGCCGACGTATGCGATCGCGCCGGTCGCGCCGAGGGTTGCCATCGCTAGCTTTTCTGGCTGTTAGCCGGGAAGCGGAGGTACATGGAAGGAGGGGGCGAGGGAGCACGGACGATATGCGAGCCGACGCGGCGGCCGGCGATGTTGAAGTACTGGACCATTTGGGAAATTGGAATTGGATCGGTTGGGTGAGTGCGTTGGGTGCGAGCGGGGTGGTGATGTTGGTGATGGTGGTAGTGGCGGGTTCGGTTGGAGCTGCGGTTGAGGGAAATGTCGGATTGTCGTTGAGCCGCATGCACCAAACCGGTTTAGTGCACGAGTGCAGCATAGATAGACATCTGAATTATTTTTTGTTTATTCATATGTATCTACTCGCAGACATACAACCTTGCTAGACTATGGCGGCGCACTTTTTATCCAGCTCCCCTTTGCCCTTCGCCCAGGCCTGTCCCAAGAGAATGGAATACGCACCAAGGAAAAGAAGTCACAAAGGGAATGACAAAGGAGAAACAAAGGAGAGAACAAAAGGAAACCGAGATCCGTCTCCTACTCCTCTTCCGCAGACGCCATGAGGGAGGGCGTCGGGAGGAAAAGCGGTTCCTCCCCTCCAGCGCCCAACTCCTCCGCCTCCAACCTCCTCTCCTCTTCCCGCTCCCGGAGCTCCCACTCAGACACCTCGCTCCCCGCATCTTCTTCAACCGGGACCAGTCTCCCAACATCCGTAGTGGAGAGGAAGTCTAGTACTGCCTGGCTGCATCTCCCATCGGCAAGGAGGTCCCGGATCCTCCACCAGCTCTTCCTCATCCTACTTTCCTTAAGCACCTCTGCCAACAGGATCGTCTGCTGGGGCTTCCACTCGGGGCACACCTTAAGAGGTGATCCCGAGTCAGTGTCTGGCACCGGCATTACCAGCACTGGGCAGTGGGGCGGCTCTTCGTCCAGTGGAGGTAATGCCCGGTGAGGCAGTGTCCTGTCTTCATCTGGTAAAACCTCGAGGCGAGCCTCTTGGAGCTACCGGCAACCACGCCGTCTGGCTTCTGCCTGTTCGTCATCCTGTACTTCTGCCTGGAGGTCCGGCCTCCAGCCCACCACCGAGCTTCTGCCCACTCCTTCTCCGGGATCTCCCGCTTGAGGTGTGCGGAGGACCTGGGGAGCCTCGCGGTCTCACCCGGTCCGAGTATCCTTGCCATTCTACCCAGCGGGCATCTGGCTCCTCCTCCACGAGCTTGGCCTATTCATCGGCTTTCTCATTTCCTGGGGCGCCCTTGTGTGCCAGGCACCACCGAATCTCGATGGTAATGTCCAGCCTAGCCCTCCGCAGCACAGCGATGTGCTTCCTTGCCTGGAGTGCATACATCTGGCCGGGGCCAGGTTCCTCCAATGCCATCCGTCTGATGGCGGCTTGGGCGTCTGTGAAGATCGTGACCCGCTCCGGAGTCGTCTGTCTTCGTGAAGCTGATTCCATCGTAGGCCTCCTAGTTGTAGCCCATGTGAGTTTTGATGCCCACCCAGGATTGGCCGTCCTCCCACACCACCGCATAGCCGGCGACCCCACCGTCCAGTCGTGACCCATCCGTGAACATAGTGAGTCCAGGCCGTGACTTCTCTGCTTCGGCATTGGCTTCGGCCCCCCCTCCTGCAGCAGTTCGGCGTCGAGTATCTCTCCTCTAGCAAACTGTGCTCTCCGCCCCCGCCCACGTATGCGAGGGCATTCGCGACTCTTCGTCCGCCTGCTGTTGGGCACCAACGATCTCCCTAGCCTGGTCGCCCACTGGCAGGCTGAGCAACCGTAATCCTAACCGTCGCTGTCTGTTCTCCAGCTGGGCTGCCGCTGGCCTGATTGGTTGTCCGAAAGCAGCCTGTGGTCACGCGCGCTTGATTGACCAGAAGCTGCAACTCATTTGCCTGACCGATGGTGGCCCAGGTCTGGTCGCCCTTCCACCACAGCTTCGACCCGAAAGTAGACATCTGAATGGTCCAGTAAATACATATACATACTTCCCGACTTCTACTGCTATCGATCAATGGGGGGCGGTGAAGTTGTCCAGCCTAGCCCCCAATTCTGTGTATTGTATTGTAATGTATGTAAATCCAAGCTTGCCCGTGTATCAACACAAGAGAAAATAGCCATTCCACAATCCACCCACCGATGTCTACACCATACCAACGGCACCGGCACCGCTCCGCTTCTGGATCCTGAACGGATGCGCCTCGGTGCTAAACACCCACTCGTCCAGACTTGCCACATCGTCGTCGCAAAAGATGAGATACAGGTATTTCAAAGTTTCCGCTGTTTCCGCCGTCATCGTCAGTCCGATACACAGTGGGACGGAGGAGACCACGAACCACCCCAGAAGCTCTCCGCTTGGTCCTTCTGGTTGTTCGCGCCCGCGGGCAGCGTGACGTCCTGGACCTCGGCGTAGCCGTGGTCCGCTTTGGTGGCCTTCATGTAGGCTTGAAATGCGTCCCAGGCCCAGGCTTGGTACATCTTGTCTCCTGTGATCCTGTACGCGTAGAAGTAGCTCTCGACGGTCTCCGGGCGCAGCATGTAGCGGGCGTCGGTGGCCCACCACCCCCACTTCCGGGCCTGCCGCCATTGCTCCTCCGTGTTCGGCTCATGCACGGGCTCGGTGTCCATCGGGTACCAGCGCCAGTTCTCTGGACCGATGCCCGTGGCCGTCTTCGCGTACGTGTCGCGACACGTCTTGACGAGCTCGGCGCCCATGTTCATGATCGACGGATTCCGCAGGTACGCGCCGCCCAGCATCCAGTTCCCGCCCGCAAAGCACGCGAGGTGGCCCATCTGGTTGATCAACCAGCCGTTGTGGTACTGGTGCAGGAAGTAATGCGGCTCCGCGTCGCCCGAGTCGTGCGATGTCTGGATCAGATGCTTTGTCGTGCTGTCGACCGCTGCGAGCCAGCGGTCCCGGTATTTGTGCGAGTGCGGGTCGGACGGGATCATCACGTGCGCTTTGATCAGGTATTCGTAGTAACTTTGACAGGATCGATTAGTGGTGGTGCGGGGTGGGAGGGGACAACCTACGAGTCATGGCCAGCGCCCCAGCTGCGGTGGTTGTCGTAGGGTACACCAGTCATTATGTCCCACGGGCCACTATGTCCAGTCAGCCGAAGCCTGGTGTCTTGAGTGTACATAGGGGCATACTCAACCATGCCCGGCCACTCCTCTACCCACCTGCGGTCCGTCAGTCCTTGCTTTACACAACCTCCCAACCGCAAGTGCTTACTTGCTGTACACTAACGGACTGCCAGCGAAACGATTAGCCGAGTGACCCGTCATGCCTGGTCGAAGACAACGCACCTCCAAGCCCTCGTGGCGTTGACGCCGTACTGCGGCAGGCCACTGAGCCTGCTCAACGCCATATTCTCGAGCCAATTGCTGCCCGCCCTCGCAGGGCCTATCGTAGCATGGTCGTAATCCGGATACGGCCTCTCGTCGAGCTTCTCCCTGCAGCCCTTCGCGCTCGTAAAGTTGATGCGGGGCCACATCATGCCCGTGGGACTATCGAAACCGGGCGCGAGCATATCGGCGAGTTGCAGCGCCTGCCGGAGCAGCGCGTCGCGCGCCTCCTTGGGGACGGGACGCGAGAGGGTCGTGAAGCCGGCGTCGAGCAGGTCGACGGTCGACACCATCGCGCCGAGGTAGCGGATCGTGGTCTCGAACGGGTCTACCAGGTCACTCGCGCGCGAGAAATCCAGACTGTGGATGGTAAAATCCAACTCCTATCCGCGCACGCCGTCAGCCCCCCCTTCCCCCTCACTGCCTCCCCGATTCCCGCGACAGAAGGCAGGCCGCGTACGAGCAGGAACTCCTCCTCGAGCCCCACCATCAGCGTCGTGGTGAGGGTGTCGACGACGGTAGCAGCCCAGTTATTCCGCGTGGTCCGGTTGCCACCGGTGATCGGGCGGACCTCGTCGCTGCCCCACGCGGCGGCGCGGTACGTCCAGAACGTGCGATTCATCGCCGCCTTAACGGCGGCGGCTTTGTCGGGGTCGCCGGCGACCACGCCCTTGCGCTTGAACGGATACTGCACCTGCACGCCCGTCCCCGTCCCGGACCGGAACGCGCCATCCGGAAGCAACGTGTAGAATATAAACACCACCGCAAGCGCCGACAGCGAGAGCACCCGCAGCCGCGCCGCGCCGCGCCGGATCGGCCTCATCGTTGTACGGAGGGAGTTGGATCGGAGCGATGTCGTGAATGGGCGGATGGCGATACGCAGTGTTGAGGTTGCTCTGTATCTCGCGCTGTGCTCTGCTCTGGTCAACGAGAACTACTAGTAGGCGAGTACGTACTATCTGCTCCATCAGGTGTCACTCGGGTGTCTACGTATTCCGGAATCCATGTCGCGGTGCGGGAATTGCCGGGCTAGTTATGCCAGGGCCTTTTTCGATGGAGTGGACAATGCGGGGAGTGGAACCATATTCTTTTTTCATGGCGCCAAGATTCCACTGGAGCACTAGTGTACTCTAGGATAGTTACATTTGCACAGGAGTGCAGGCATCTTCGTCGCGTTATGTAGATAACAGAATCCATGGTTGCTCAGCCAGTTTCCACCTCCCGTCGCTCAGGGGGATTCAGCTGCAATGCTCAGTAGGGGGAGAGATATTGTACTCTACTTGTGCAATAAATCTACCTATGTGGGCGGCTGGGCGGCCCCCCACGCGCACACCTTACCTATGTACCGAGCCCACGGCTGGATTCTCCCTCATATTTTGGCCTTACTTTAAGTCAATAATCAGAGCGCGGCGAAGATGCATGGGCTCGCAGTGCATATCTACTTCTTATGTATCCTAGAGTACACTAGTGCGCTAGTGGCATCTTGGCGCGCCGGAAAAAGAACATGGTTTGACTTCTTACATAACTGGCAAGTTCGACTCCGGGAAAAAACAAAGCAAAAAACAAATCAAACAAGAAAAAGGTCCCACACCCCGATCAACAGCCTCAATCGATCGCAGAGGGGCAGAGGAGGAATCCCCCCCACCTCAACAGCCCCTGTCCCGTCTCCGCTCTTACGTACTTCGCAACCTCTCGTTGCTCAAATGGTACATTGTCCCTCACCCATATCTGTGAACTGGATAATATTCGGCGTGCATATGCCCGGCGGCGGCGGGGGAAGTTTCAAACGATATCACATCGTTAAATCGGGTCCTGCAGAATTACTTCTTCTGCAGATATGGTATCCAGTGTCCACAATCCCTAATCCCGTGTGCTGGAAAACACTCAAAGCAAGAAAGAAAGAAAAAAGACTCGCCTGAGAGTACGTGAAAACGCAAGGCAAAGAAAAGAAAGAACCCCCAGTAAACACCGTAATCCAAACCGTCCCCCACGCCCACCCCCGCGGAAAGCCAAAGCAGGACGGAATTCTGTCGCTGCTCGATTCTATGGGGCTACTACTGCTACTCGGGATACTGCTTGACGACCTTGTCGATAGCGGCAGCGACGTAGTCGATGTTGTGAGAGTTGAGGCCAGCCTGATGGGAGGAAACGAATTTAGAATTTAGTATTCTCTCGATTCGACGGGGGGAAATAATACTCACCATCGATATCCGACCGTTCTTGGCCATGTAGATGTGGAACTCGTCCTTGAGGACGGCGACGTGCTTCTCGGTGAGGCCCGTGAAGCTGAACATGCCGATCTGCTTCGTGACGTGACTCCAATCGCCGGGCGTGCCGAGCTCCTTCAGCTTCGCCACCAGCGCCTCGCGCATGTCGATGATCCGGCCGGCCATCTTCTCGAGGTTCTCGGTCCACTCCTTGAACAGTGCGGGGTCGTTCAGCACAGCGTCGGCGATGCGAGCGCCGTAGGAGGGGGGGTTCGAGATCTCGCTGCGCTGGATGATTGTGACCTGGCTGGCGACCCGCTTCGCCACGTCGACGGCGTCGCCCGACGGCGACGACACGAAATGGAAGACGCCAGCGCGCTCGCCGTAGAGGCCCAGGTTCTTGGAAAACGACTGCGCGATGCACAACTCAAAGCCCTGCTCGACGAAGTAGCGCACCGCCCAAGCGTCGTTGTCAAGGCTGCCGGAGGCGAACCCTTGGTAGGCGCAGTCGAACCACGGGAAGAGCCGGTGCTCCTTCATGATCACGGCGATTTCCTTCCATTGCTCGCGGGTCGGGTCGACGCCGGTCGGATTGTGTGCGCACGCGTGCAACAGGATGATGCTGCCCGCGGGGGCGCTCTTGAGCGCGTCCGTGAGACCGTCGAAGTCGAGACCGCGGGTGGCGGGGAGGTAGTATGGGTACTGTGTGACTGGGAGAGAGAGGTTCTCGAGGATCTGCTTGTGGTTGGCCCACGTCGGGTTCGAGAGGTAGACGGGTTGGTTCTGGGGCCGCGAGTAGAACTTGGCGAGGAAGCGGCCGCCGGTACGCAGCGCTCCGGTGCCGGAGATGGTTTGGACAGAGGTGACCTGCAATGCGGGGTCAGTGGGGGATGGGTTCCGCGCTCGGCGCCACCGCAATGGGAGGACATACCCGCTTCTCAGCCAACGCGGGACTATCGGCTCCCAATATCAACCGCGCAGCAGCAGATGTGAAACCAGCAAGTCCGGCGATCGGAAGGTATTCGTGATTGAGCTCCGGGTCGTTGTAGAGGATCGCTTTGGCCTAAAATACAGGGACAGTCAGCCCCGAGAGGCGAGTCGGATGGAATGGAACGACGAACCTTCTTGACCACGGGCAGAACCCACGGCATCGCATTGTCGTCGCGGTATGCTCCAACACCCAAGTCGACCTTCCTGTCGAATGTGTCGGCTTTGTGTGCTGCGATCAGACTGAACAGAGGATCGGCAGGCGCCAGAGGTACAGCGGAGAAAGCAGAGGCAGACATCGAGAGTTGCGGGGAGAGGTGGTTCCGAATAGAGTCGAGGCGGGTCTTTGCAAGGGAGGAGGACGAAGCCGAGGAGGAGGAGGAGCGCGAGAGTAGCGGTGGCATTTTTGCTGCGACGGTGGGTGGCAGGGTTAATATGTAGACTTTGGTCTATTTTGCTTTTGGCTGGCGCGGTCGTGTCGTTGCTGGCAAGCTGACGGGCACTTCCCTGTCTTGCACAGCGTCTGCTTGTTCTTTCTCCCACGTTTCTCTAGATATCTGGATTCCGCGCTCCGCTCACTCTCTTCCGCTTGTCCGCCCAATACGAGGCGATGATGTTGACTGCTGACACCGATGTCGCGAATGTTCTCTCTGCTGCGGTGCTTGCCCCTCTTTAGTCAGCCCTTGGATGTTTGCATGCAATGCAACTTTACCACTGGTGCAGGGTCAGGATGGGGCGAAAATCGGAACTCACCGGCCGACGCTCTGCTGCTGACGGATCGGAGACGGCGGACGCAGAATCGAAAGCTGTTGTTGTGTTTGCGTTTGCTTCTTGCACGACCGTGGGGAGATGCGAACGAGGAGGAGGGGAAGGAGGAGGAGGAGGAGGAGGAGGAGGAGGAGGAGGAGGAGGAGGAGGAGGAGGAGGAGGAGGAGGAGGAGGAGGAGGAGGAGGAGGAGGAGGATGATGAGAGCAGAGCTTCGTACAAGCAGGGAAAGCCCTCGAGTCTGCGCCTATGTAGGAGGACTGGCCGAGGACCAGCGTCCGGCGAAGCCGACCTCAGCCGCAACCGACCGACAGCCGCAATGGCATATGACAGCAGCCGAGGGTTAACTACAGTAGAGCGGCGGACATCGCACTCTTCATCATGGATTATATCTGTCACGGGCTTCAGACGTGCACAGCTAACCACCCTACATCCTCGTCGTGATGGTCACGGCCCCCGGACGATGATGGAGTCCAGTGTCATGGGTGAGTCGCGCTCATATCCCGGCCGTCCCCCCCCCCCCCCCCCCCCCCCATCACGCAACTTGGAGCTTCTCTCTCTCTGCCTTCCTCTTTTGCCGGTTCAACCAACATACAGAGCGAGCCCTTGGCAGGAAAGCATGGGCCGCACCTCTGAACACCCCACGCCTCAGCCGATCGTATGTTGATATTTGCCAAGGTGCCGGAAAGAGAACGTGGGGATGTGGGCAGTGTGGGCAGGTTACAGAGTATGTAGCAAGTAGAGAGTTGTAGGCTATGTAGTGTATAGATATACGGGGTAGCAAGTGGGGTAAATGAGGTAACAATGTTTAGTGCGGATTGGAGAATGTCCATAAGTAGCACGAGCGCCGCCGGTTGAGCAATCTCAAGCATCGTCTCATGCTCGTCAAGTTGTTCATCGTAACCTCCGCATCTCGTCTGCGGCCAATCGCGAGGGGGAACTGTGGTGCGTAGTCAGTACCTATCTCAACGACTAGATATCACATTAGTATGTATTGGTATGTATCTCTATCTAGCGTATCGCACCTTTGGATGTTCCGCGAGTAGATTTCACAGCTGCTATCATCTCGCCCAATCGGCTACAAAGCTGATTTGTCCAACGCCAGCTCGCTCACATGCGTGAATTTATGTACATCATATGCATGTATGTACCACTGGAATAATCCACCAAGCTTCCCCGCCGTTACACTGCCGGGCTGACTGATCACCGACCGGGGCTGGGCTAGCATGTGCAAGAGGTTTAATCTGTGCATGTGGCCGACGAACGAACGAGCGAATTGTCGACGAGTGTGGTACATACACTTCTGGACGCCATCTCCTCATTAAGACCGTAAAAAACTCGAGGAAAGGTTCTGTATACATACATGTACCATGAACGACAGGGGGGGTAAGGTTTAATATGCCATGAATACCATCGACAAGGGTACAAGTTTCACCGCACAGTTCTCCATCACCGCTTCTGTTGTGGAGTGCAGGCACAGAACCAACAAGGGGAGTATCTATGGGGGGCTGGTGCAGAACGAATAGGGAGAGTGGGTATAGATCCAAAGGGAGAGAGCGGGCATAAATTTAATAGGGAAGGATTAGCAGGGTCGCAGAGCCAATACGAAGAGCGGGTATGAATTTATAGGTAGAATGTAGATGCTGCAGTATCGCGGGCTGCGGTGATAGGTGTCACGGTGTCACGAGGAGGATGTGATGTTGCGCGCCACCGGGAAAATAGGTGACGGCTTAGAGGTAAGGGAGCTACGGTATCGCCGCACCAGGTTTCGCGGCACCGCGGGAGAATGGGATAGAAGCAGAAAATAGGTGCACTTCTAAATGAAAACACATACAAAAACAAAACCGAAGAGCCATTCGTTTCAAGTGACTTGTCAATTGTCTTCAGCGACTTGTCAGCAAGTCTCAAGGACAGCAAGTCAATGGGTTGGGTTGGCTATCTATGCAGCTAAAAATCTTTGAATGACGGAACAATCACCTTAAAGGAATACCTAGCGAACAAATACTGAAAGCAGTGATGGATCGGGAATTGTAGGATGAAAGATGTAAATACCTGCGGTATATGAGAGCGTGTTTTTAGGCAAGCCCGTAGTCAGAGTCGGAGGCTGCTGCGGTTGGCGCCGGACTCGGGTCGCGAAAACTAACCAGAATTCTGAATATCAAACTGTTGACAAGGCAAGGGAGTCAGAATTCAGCTGAAACTTTCACAATAGGTATATCGATATCTTGGGGACCGATTCCAACGTCCAAATCACCTTTGCTCTACAGTAGTTATGGCCTTGAAGGGTGAATTCCACATTAGTCACTCGAAACCCCGAGTGATGTGCAATGAGCATGCTTCACGTGCCCCAGCCATATGTACACACCCAAAGGGAAAGAGAGAAAAAAATACATGTAAGAGCTAGTCATTAGACATCTCTTGACATCTCCATTTGCAATTCGTTTTCCCCACTATCATGGAGCGGGCAACAACAATTGGTTTTGCGCCCAAACTTATGCCCGCTCTCCCTATTAATTTAATTTTATGCCCGCACTCCACAAGAAAAGTGGTGATGAAGAATTGTGTGGTGGAACTTGTCCCCCGTCGGTGCTATTCATGGTATAGATTAGATATTAAACCTTAACCCTGTCCTTTCATGGTATATGTATGGAACCTTTTTCTCCTCCGCAGCACTGCGATGTGCTTCCTTGCCTGGAGTGCGTACATCTGGCCGGGGACAGGCTCCTCCGAGGCCATCTGTCTGACGGCCGCCTGCGCGCCGGCGAAGATCGCGACTCGTTCCGGAGCCGCCTGTCTTCTCGAAGCGGTCTCCAGCGCCCTGGCGGGGGTGGCGCGCTCCGCGTCGTGGGCCTCCTGGCAGCAGCCGATGTGAGTTTTGATGCCCGCCCAGGATTGGCCGTTCTTCCACACCAACCGCGCAGCCGGCGGCTCCACCGCCCAGTCGTGGTCCACCCGTGAACAAGGTGAGTCCGGGCCGTGTCTTTCTCTGCCTCGGCCTCCTCCTCCTGCAGCAGTTCCGCGTCGAGGGTCTCTGGGTCCCCCAGCAAAACTGTGCTCTCCGTCCTGCCCATGTATGAATGCGAGGACAACCGTGAGTCTCCGTCCGACCGCTGTTTGGGCGCCGACGACCTCCCTAGCCTGGCCACCCTGCGGCAGGCTGAGTAACCGTAGTCCGAATCGGCGTTGTCTGTTTGGTTGATGTTGTGCGAGATCAGGAGACACCGGGCGAATTGGTGCTGGAGCTTCGTTGTACTGTACTGTACTGTACGGTGTATAGAAACGAGAGAAAAGGAAAGAACCTGCAGGACAAAAGATCAGTCACCCTCTCTTGCGACTTACGCAATCGTGTCCTCAAAAAAAATAAAAAAATCTGGGGCACAGGCACCAAATCCAAAAACCACACCGGGGTGGCAATCTCTCGGCGAACGACACACCAGTACATAGTAGTGCCCGTCGACAATGGCTGCAGCGCTAAGGCATTTCCACAGAGAAGTGCGCGGTCTCGTAGCCCCATTGCAGGTCCTCCGCACACTTCGCGATGACGCGCTGTTGGCAGCTGGATAACGATCGATGTCGAGATCACTACTTAACTTGCGTGATGGCTCGAGCGCTGGTCACCCAATCGATGGCCGCATGAGTTTCAATGCCTTCAAATCACCATCTCGCCGGCTCCGTGGCTTGTTCTGCATCGGCGCGGTTGCGGATTTCCATGGTTGGACGTGGTAAAGTTGCGTGCGCAGGGTGTTTCCACTGGAGCGCGGGTCAAGTGTTGTGTCGTGTTGGGTGTAGGAAGTTGCGGACACTAAATTCCAGGTCGCATTCCAAACGAGCGGTGGCTGTGGCAGCTCAAACAAAACAGGTCAAGAACGGCGGTAATTTAGGGGTTCGCCGTTATTATTATTTTTGTGGGAACGTCGCTTCACGTGCTATCACTCGGCCGTGGCCTTGATGGATCGTGCCAACTACAATTCCGTCGTTTCTTTGTCTTCTTTCTGTCTTTTCCTACGTCCCTCGGAGAGGGGACAGGGCAGGGGGGATTTACCGCGTGCCGCCTGAGGTCGGGGGGGGGGGCGGACGGTGAACGGGTAACATAAACCGCCATGGTCCGACAGTGTCGCATGCGATCAATGAACCACCATCACCACCGCCCCAACTCCAAAAAAACTGGGGTCACGGAGGGCAGCCAGCCAGCCAATT
>Ga0307508_10001623_pt1 | contig 25066 bp, 36 predicted proteins | sample 9_EM_MG_FD_203089 | JGI IMG/M metagenome (GOLD analysis project Ga0307508, IMG submission 203089) | Populus trichocarpa ectomycorrhiza microbial communities from riparian zone in the Pacific Northwest, United States - 9_EM | ecosystem: Host-associated > Plants > Roots > Unclassified | place... | reverse complement strand
ACTTGTTGTTTTGTTTTGTTTTGTTCGGCGGATTGGAAAGATGGGAGCCCCACGGGGGTGGTATGGTGAGGAGGAGCGCAAGTAGCCTGTAGTGCTTAGCGTAATTGATCTAAGTTGCATATTATCTATCTACCTTGACCTACCTTCACACATCTCTGAGCGGCGTGACGAGAGCAGCGCCGAGATCTCGGATCACGCGCGCCGATGACCACTGGGTCATCCGGCAGCGCGACGAGTAACCCGGGACCACCTATGACGAACCCGCAACACCGCCGCGCACACCGGGCCGCGCCAGACAGAACGGAACCGCGCCGCGTATGCCGCGCCGAGCAGAACAGAGGACCGCCGCGCATATCGAAGGCCACGCCAGACAGGACAGAACACCACCACGTAGGCCACGCCGGGCAGAACGAAACACCGTCGCGTATGCTGCACCGAGCGGAATGGAAGACCGCCACACATACCGATGGCCGCGCCAGACAGAAAGGAACCCCGCCGCGTATGCTGCACCGAGCGGAACGGAAGACCGCCACGCATACCGATGGCCGCGCCAGACAGAACGGAACCCCGCCGCGTATGCCGCGCCGAGCGGAACAGAAGATCACCGCGCATACCGAAGGCCACGCCGGGCAGAGCAGAACACCGCCGCGTATGCCACGCCGAGCGGAACGGAAGACCACCGCGTATACCGAAGGCCGCGCCGGGCAGAACGGAACACCGCCGCGCACACTGACGGCCGCGGTGAGCGGAACGGAAGAACGCCGTGTACGGCACGCCGGGCATGAGGAAGACGACAAGCGACGATGCCACAACGGGCGTGAGGAAGACGACAACGGAGATGCCACGCCGGGCATGAGGAAGACTGGGAGCATAACGCCTCACCAGCACTAAAGGCTACGCCGAGTGAGCTGAACGAACACGCCCCGAGAGCCGAACGAACGAAAGACCTACCGAGTAGGCGCGAAGAGGAGCTACGTTGCCTGTCGAGCCCAAAAGACAGAGATCGGAAGTTGGGGTGAAATTTTTTGACAATACCATTTTGATGATCTCAAAGTCTACGTACAATGACATAGCGACGACCCTACTACGAGAGGAGTGTCATACGAGCGATCCACAATGGCATCTCCATTCATCTCTACCAACTCGATCGGGCAGCGAGCATTCCATCTCTCCATATGAGCCGTCGGGGCGAGGCTTGGAAATAGAAGGGGTGGTAGTGAGGTGCAGTGGGAAGTGGAGCGGAGCCAGAAGCGAAGGGAGGATGAAAAGAAGACCGAACTAACACACTGTTTACCTGCTAATGAATGACCTGCGTGGATGACTGGATGTTGCCAGGTAAGTCGCTCGATTATCCATATTTTTCGGGGGGGGTTTTGTAGAGAAAAGTTTTGCTTGTTTTGTGCTTTGTGCCTTTTGTTACGGTTTAGGTGAAGCGCGAGAGATGGAGAGGGAGCGTGTCGGAGGGACTGTTGGATACGTCTTGTCAGTTTCTTGCTATTCGTTGGCGCGCAGTGGAGAAAGTGATATCGGTAAGGAAGGTGTGTTGCTTGCTTTGTTTTGACTCGGCGTGGCCGGAGAGACTGTACGGGGTGACTGCATTTGGGAGAGACGAGGGTGACTACATTTGGGAGAGACGGGAATGCATGGGCTTCGCCCTTCTGCACGGTGGCAGAATTACTTAACTTGGGGATCCTGTAGAGCTTAGTTTTAGTAGTTGTGTCACCGACAAGGGAAGTAGCTCGGCGAGCAGGGAGGGGCGAGCGGGACTGTGTTGCTCTCTTTTTGTTGTTGGGACTTGCTCTTGTGTTCATGATCATCGATACCAACACACCGAGAATTGAAGATACTTTTTCTCCCGATCATCATCATCATCATCCGTCTTCATCCCTCCAAATCGTGAACCATCATACGACGTCAATCAGCAGCACGAGTGAGTTGGTTTTAGGGTTTTCAACGGGGCATGTAGTGGCAGCAGCAGCAGGTGAAGAGGATCGAAGCGAGGCGCCACTTGCCTAGGCTCAAGACTCAGAAAGCGAGGAGGATTTTTAGGAGGCCGGGAATCGCCACAGCCCAAGGCCTCAGTGTTAATAGGTGGCATAACCAGGAATCCAGGCACGGAGAAGGAGGACCAGCAACAAAGGAAAAAACCACGACCGGCAATACCTATTTGAGGAGGATGACCGATTGTGAAAATGATGATACACTGGGACAACCAAAAATATCGAGCCCGCGTCCTCCTCGATACTGGCTGCTCCACGCCACTAATCAGCAAGCAAATCGTGGAGAAACTAACGCTCCCCTGTCAACGGCACGAACAAACTATAGCCATCCGCAACTTCACCGGCGAACTGGTACCAGGCGCCGGACAGGAATACACCATACCCATCACACTTCAACACCGAGAACATTACTCACAGGAGGTTTTTGAAGTAGCTCCACTCGAGTCAGAAGTCGACATCTTTCTACCCTTCTGGTGGATCGCCAAACATCCACCACAAGGAGCGTGGAACTCAGCGGCACTTCGTTTTAACGCGCCGAGTTGTGTAGAGAATTGCACCAAACAAGCTACTCAGTTCCCGTTAAGTATTGACCAGTCCGTACTAACCCACCCCAAGGCACGGGTTATTGGATATATTGCAGCTGTATCAACCGCAGACGACCCCCTCAGCTTAGTACCGAGGGAATTCAGGCAATTCCTAGACATCATGGGTAAAGAAGCGGCGGACGCGCTCCCTAAACACAGTGCATACGACCACGAAATACGGCGAAAGGATAGAGAGAAGCCGCCGCGGGGACCCATCTACCCACTGTCCAAAAACGAACTAGAAACGCTCCGATAATACCTCAAGGAAATGTTGAAAACAGGCAAGATTCGTCGGTCAACATCGGGTGCAGGCGCCCCTATCCTCTTCGTACCGAAACCGCATGGGCGCGGCCTCAGATTGTGTGTCGACTACCGAGGCATCAACAGAATCACGGTGCCCAATCGATATCCGCTGCCGCGATGCAGGAACTGCAGGACAGAATCCAGGGAGCGCAATTCTTCACCAAAATCGATCTAAAAAACGGTTACCACCTAGTCCGAATGAAGGAAGCCGAGGAATGGAAAACCGCCTTCGGCACCCGCTACGGCCTCTACGAATTCCTGGTAATGCCGTCCGGGTTGACCAACACGCCGGCGACCTTTCAGGATATGATGAATCACACATTCCGCGATATGATCGATCTCGGTCTACTCGCGTTCATTGACGACCTGCTCATCTACGCGAAAACAGAAGAAGAACACGACAGAATTGTCAAAGAAGTTTCACAGAGGTTACGGGCAAATAGGTTGGCCATCTCGCCGGAAAAATGCGCTTGGAAACAAAAGGAGGTGGAATTTCTGGGCTATGTAATCGGAAGAGAAGGAATCAAATGGCCGAGGAGAAAGTGAAGCGCTCGCTGGGGAATTTCAAGCGGGAGATCTCCGAGAAGTGGGCCGAGGCACGGCAGTGGGCTGGAGACCGGACCTCGAAGACGAAGTACCGCATGCCAAAGAGCCTGAGGCCTGATGGCGCGGTGGCCGGCAGTACCAAGAGTCTTGCCGCCAGGTACTATCAGCTGAAGACAGGACACGGCCGCACCGGACAGTACCTGCACTGGGCTAAGGCCCGCCCCACCGCCCAGCGCTGGTGGTGCCGGTGCCCCTCGGAAACGAGACACCACCACTTCAAGGTGTGGACGGAATGGAAGATGCAGCAGATGATTCTGTGGGCGGAGGTGCTGAAGGAGACCAAGAGGTGGAAGAGCAGGTGGACGGTCCGGGACCTGCTGGCCGATGGGAGATGTGGGCAGGCGGTGCTGGACCTCCTCTCCACCACGGATGTGGGAAGGCTGGCGCCGCCGCTGGCGGAAGGCGATGACGCCCGGAGCGGGAAGAGGAACGGGAGGGAGAGGCGGAGGAGCTGGGTGCTGCGGAGGAACTGGGGGCCGGGGAGGAACTGCCGCTGTTTCTACCCACATCCCCCTTCATGGCATCGGCGGACGAGGAGTAGGGGAGCGCTTTCCTTTGTCTCTCTCCTTTGTAACTTCCTTGGTAGGAACTTCTCTTTCTTGGGACAGGCCTGGGCGGAGAGCAATAGGGGAGCTAACAGAGAGTTTGCGCTTTGCATCTAGATGCAAAAATCAGGCTGTGACCCGAATTTCTTGGCGATCTAGACCCAGAAATTTGCATCTACACCAGACGCAAATTCAACACCCATGCAACACCTCCACAACTCCAATTATGAGTCGCCGTCACACTCTCCTCCAGCGCCGGAGGGAATTAGTGTATCGCCATGCCCAAATTGTACGGAAAATCCGTCTCGGAAACACGAAAAAAAGAGGGTGTCCACCGAGGACTGGGAGAGTGCGACTGGATACGTTACCAAGTGAAAATTGGAAAACCTACTTTCGGTAAATATTTTCACATACTGAATTTATAGTGGAGACTGATGTAAGGTAGATTCACACGCTGTGAAATAGATGAACTTGCGATGCGACTGGATTTACCGCTGCAAATCCATGCTGAGAACCGAATCACAGAACCGCGACGTGATGCACTCTGTATGCTTCTCGCACGTTTTACGTTTCCGAAACTATACTCTGATTTAAACCTTGAATTTGGCTGGACGCCTGAGCGTGTGTCACCTATCACCTCCGTCCTTTGTCGTGTTATCGTACATCGATGGCAGCACTTGCTCACGTTTGACCACCACCGCCTGACTCCACGAAAGCTACGCGAATATGCCAACATCATACGGAAGAAAGCTAGCCCACTACATAACTGCTGGGGATTTGTCGATGGAACCGTCAGACCAATCGCAAGGCCAGTTCGCATGCAGCGGACAGTCTACAATAGTCACAAGCGTACATGCGCTAAAGTACCACGCAATCGTCACCCCCGATGGTATCATCGCGCACTTCTATTGACCGGTGGAAGGACGGCGACACGATAAAGTTCTCTGGAATGAGAGTGGCATCATGGATCACCTTTTACGACATTCACACGACGAAGATGGGACACCTATGCAGATTTACGGTGATCCTGCCTATGGGGTGAACCGTCATCTCATGTCTCCCTTTCAAGGTGCGAGATTGGACCAACGGAAACAGCTTTTCAATAAACGAATGAGTCGTGTACGAATTGTTGTTGAATGGGTCTTTAAGGAGGTTATCCAGCAGTTTCAGTACTTTTCGCTGAAGACAGGACAGAGCGTTCTCCTATCAAACATTGGATTGTAGTTCAAGGTAGCTGTTCTGCTCCACAACGCCCATGTCTGTCTCCGGAACCCCCAGATACCACAGTACTCCCAACGGGCGAATGGGCATATGGTACGTCCATTTGACGATGGAGCTCTATTTCATCCCCCAACTCTTCGTGAATACTTTCACAATTGATTTGTAAACAAATTATTCTTTTCTTGCACCTGCGATCTCTCTTAAAGCTGCCAGAAACTCCCCTCTCTCTTCTCTCCTCTCCTCTTCCCGGCGCCTTTCTACTTTCTTTGCCTCCTGCCGTTGCTCTTTCATTTCTTCCACAAGTCCAATAACAGCACCCACCACCTCACGATGCCTTTCCTCCTCCAACTCAGCTAATTCCTTATCTTTTTTCTCGTACTCTTGCCTTGACTCCTCCATCCTCTCCAGCATTGCTCCCACACTGGTCTTAGAGGCCTTTCTCCTTCTCTTTTGTTGCCGCTCTGCATCCGATAAATTGTCGTCGAGGCCAGCCTCTGCAGCAGCATGCACGCGTAGCCCATCCTCTTCCAACTGTCTTTGCTTGTCTCTTGCTTCTTTTCTTTTTCTTGGGTCCTTGGCTTGAATGGCAGCAAGCTCAAGGAGTGTATCTAAATCGGCGGTAAATTCGGTCACCTCTTCATCAGTACCGGTCTTTTGTAAGGACTTTGCACTCCCTTTCTGTAATTCTGTTAGTATTCGGTCTTTTCAGTTCACAGTGAAAGTGGTACCTACCTCGTGTTCTCTCCGCAACTTGTCGATCCGCCCTTTACTGAGTGCCCACTGCGGTGACTGCCCACACGTTCCATACTCGCACTAACCTCCCTCCACTTCTTTTCTGTGCTGCCCCTCTCGCAGCTGAACGGATCCACAGCGAGTACCTCCTTGACTAATGCTCGATCTTCCCATGCTTTCCATTGGGATCCCCGGGTAGAAGTACGCTGTGTTGTAGACTCCTCCTGCTCCTCCTCCTGCTCCTCCTCCTGATCCTCCTCCTGCTCCTCCTCCCTCTGCTCCTCCTCTTCCTCGATAAGGTCTTCCATATCCTCACTCATTTCCGACATATTTTCCTCCAGGAGAATTGCAGCAAGCTCCCGGTTGGGCCTGGAGTCCTCCACATCGCTATTTATTAATTGGTGGATGTCCATGGTGGCACGGTATGGATAGGATACGATATGGACAGGGCGCGGGGTGGATAGGAGAGGGCACAGCGTGGATAGGCGGTTGAACGGCATTATTGGGGTGCCGGCCTTTTTTTTTTTAACAGAGTGCTAAACAAAGTTTTGGCTACGTGTTCTCTCTACCGGGAACATCCGCAGAGCCTCTGCAGATCTTTCGACGAAGTCACAAACTGCGCAAACTCTTCAGCCGACTTTAGATGAACTCACAATGACTAAGCGAAAATTACGCTAAATTTGCATCTAGATGCAAAGCGCAAACTCTCTAATAACCAATTTTTTTCAAGACTCTAGCCTGCTAGTAAGGTGAATATCCCCTCGCCCGTCCACCGAATCTGCCACGGTACCCACCACCACGAGGACCGTGTCCTCCCCGGTACACACGCGAGTAGCCGCTTCGACCTCGGGAAGCAGGGACTCCGTTCTGCCGGCCAAGTGACATGCCGGGGAAGTTGGTCCGCTTCGGAGCAACCTGCGCGGAAAAAACGTCAGCGACCAACAAGTCGGACTAGATAGGTTACCCATCACCTTCAGCGAGCGGCCGCGTAGGATAGTCTCGTTGAGAATCATCGCCCGAGCGACCATGTTCAGCTCGGCGAATTCGATGTAGGCGTAGCTGGAGTAAATTCAGCGAAGTGAGTCTCCAGAAAACCATCAAAACAGCCTGCGTAGCCTTCGAATGCACCATCTTACCCTTTGTGATGACCAGTAATTTTATCGAACACAATCGTGACGCGCTTGATGGAACCACAGCTCTGAAAGTGTGCCTGGATCTCGTCGGTAGTTGCTTCGTGATGGATATTTCCGACAAAGATGCTGCGGTCGTCCATGTTTGATTGCTCCTCGCGCAAGTGGTGCAACTGCCTGCTGAGATTGGTTTGCGTATCTCTCATGCCCTGGGCGTCGGCCTCCATTTCCGCGATTTTTTTTTTAAGGGCCGAGATTTCCTGCTAGATACACCGTTGAAGCTCAGGGCCCCCAAGATCGTCAGCATTTTTCATCCTTTCTCTCCTTTAATCAGCTTCGCACCCCTCCGTCGACCACTCGACACAACTATGATTATAGAACGCCACGCAACAACTGACGAGGGGTGTGTTGTTCGATGGGTGGGGAGCTTGGATGGCACGCAGCAAGGGAAGGATAGGTACAACGCTTCTGTAGGAATCCGACGTGATTGCTCGCGCACCTCGCACCCCCATCACTATCCCCTCGTCACAAGAAAGGGGATTCCCATACCTCGTCCTCATTCTCCGTGCTCTCTTTGTCTCTCATCTCGCGTTTCTGAAAGCGAACACTATTCGATGGGGTGGTAGTGGTGGTCGAAATTGTGAAGCCGCAATACTAAAAGGTAGGTTTCGGGGTAGCCACGAGCCTAATTTCCGCAAAATGGCACTCAGCACTATCGTCGCATCGTTTCCTGCCATCTCCGAACCCAGGTTATGTTCATACCCTTTGGACAGAACCCCTTGTGCAACTTGCGAACAACTAAGCCGCAAGAATTCGCGATGGGTCGTGGCGCGGTGTGCTGTGGTTGTTGTTATTGTTGTTGGTGGGGTGATGGTGAATGGTGTGGGAGAAGTGAAATTGGTAGCCCAGAAGAAGTGGAAGAAAGCGACTCCACTCAGCCATCACCCACCCCCAACCCGAAAACTCGTCGCTAAAACCGCCAAGACATATTATCTACACACCCCACGAAATCTGGATAAGAGACCGGTTCGATCGAGCCCGCGGCGGTGGTAGCTGCCAACTTCGAGTAAAATGAGAATTCGCTCGTGAGAGGTGAGTATCACATGGCGTTGGAATTGGAGAGCGAGCCCAGTGGCCTGGAAGGCGGGATGGCGAGGAAGGTAGACTTTACAGGGTTCTAGCTTGCCGCACCTGGCGTGGAAAAGGAGCTGAGAACGGAGGAGTTCTTCCGGCGGGGCAACAGACAGAACTTCACTAATGTCGAGAATAGCAGCGACGGCATATTCACCACGCCCGGAGTGCCAGTCAGTAGAGTCGCACTCTCCCGCTCCTTCCCAGCGGCGGCAAGCAGTTCACTGTCGGAGGGAACAGCGCAACCACAGAATCCTGCGGAGACTTAGGAAGAAGCTAACAGAATGACGGGAAGCAAGAGGTGGAAGGAGGAAATCGAAGGGATAGACGTCGTGGCAGATGAACGGGCGGAGGACTCGGCCAAGGGAGTGAGAGCGACGGGCGTGGGGAGACTAACACCATCGCCACCACGCTTCAGCAGACCCCACGTCACACCCCGGACGAAACTCAACGCCAGAAAACGCCACGACTTCAACCGACCCACCAAATTTTGCGACCGATAAGACTTCACGGACTCCCCGATGTCCTGCGAAGCGACCATGCCGAGCGAGATAACCCCGGTAGTGGCCGTTAGCGCCGGCCTGGCCTGAGTGACGGCTCCCTCCGGAGGGAGCTCGTGGGAGACTCAGGGAGCAACAGGGAGGAGGAGATGGAGGAGGACAGTGGGAGCGAGCTCAGCGAGCTCGAGAGCAGCGAGATGGAGATGAAGGTGGAGGAAGAGTGGGAGGGAAAGGGTCGGGGCAGGCCAAACTTCAAGTGCGCCACCATCGGCTCTGGGCAACAGCAGAGCACGCAGGACTTTTTCCAGCGGTGAGGCGACAACATTTTCAACACGCCTGGAAAGTCGGTCATGGGAGGAGCACTCGCCCGCTCCCTCTCAGCGGCCGCAAGCAGCGCACAGGAGGTGGGAACTGCGGAGACCCTGAGCTCTGCTCAGAGGTTCTGGGAGGGGGTTGGGAAATTGGATGTAGGGGCGGTTGATTGGGTGGAAGAGGTGGCCAATGAGATGGAGATGGAGGGTGTGGCGGACTCTGAGAGGTCGAGGACCTCGTCGCCCACCCCCATCAGGTGGGGGAGCGGAATGCCAGCGCCCCCGGGGAACCGCGTCACGCCGACACCAGTGCCGGTCCCGCCGACCAAGGGCGGTAAGAGGATGGCGATGGATACTCCGAGGCCCACCAGACTCAACCTGCCAGTGGTGCGCCCGATGCTCGCTGGCTTCGCGGCACCCTCAGCGCTGGAACAGATCCTTGCAGCCATACCTGGGGTTGAGCGGAAGTTGGAGAAGGTCGCAGCGCTGGAAGCGAGAATGGTGGAAGGAATGGAAGTGCTGGCTACCGAGGAGAATGAGAGGGAGAATAGACTGGCAGTGAAGCTGCTCGCCATGGACGACATCGAGTCGGACCTGGTGGATAAGGGACGCTGAGAGCTGAAGCAGTGGGAGGACCTGGCGCGACTGATGGACGCGAGGGGGAAGGATATTGGGGAAGTCAAGCGGAACTGCCTGCCTTGCGCCGCTCGTGGTGCCTACAGAGGAGGCAGGCGGCGGTCGACACGGCTAGCGTGGGGAGAACGGAGGAGGCGTATTGGAAAAGCTTCTCGGCGCTGGATGTATGCGGGCTGCTAAAGTTGAGAGGGTGGTGTTACCACGGGAATGGTTTGTTTGTTTTTGTTTACTCATACTCGCATTCGACCTATGTAGAACATGGCGGCGCACATCTTTTGTCCGTTTCCTCGCTGCTGTCCGCGCGATGGCGGCTCGTTGCAAGCTTCCCTATGCCCTCCTCCCAGGCCTATCCCATGATGAAGAGAACGACCATGGGAATGGTTTTTTTTTTTTTTTTGGTTTATTCATTACTCGTGTGCGATCTAACCCATGGGAATGGTGGGGCTAAGCGGGCAGTGTGGATGTACCTAGTGTTCTCCGTTCGGCGGGCTTCTTCTGTTCTGTACTCTTACAACCAACATAGCAACTGAGATTGCCCCCGTCCGAACCCTACCACAACGTGAAGAATCTCATCTACGCACACCTACGGCCATAGCCATTCAACAGCTTATGAGCCCGGAGCCGTAACCGCACGCACAAGAAGAATCGAAAGACGACCGACAAGAAAAGACGCCCCGTCGCCACCCTCACCTCCTCCCCTCCCTACTTGAAGGACTACACGAATCCATCAAGAAACAGTCTTCCCCATCAAAACATCATGTCCTCCATCGAATCTACAAACGAGAAGGTGTTCAAGCATCCGCTTGGAACAATCACTCTCCTCAAAGACACCAACGTCGCCTCCTGGAACGCAGACTGTGAACAGGTCTTGCACGGAATCAAGGCCTGGCGTATCGTCATGGAAGAAGAAGCAGAGCCTGAGAATCCTGAAGGGATAACTATAGCTGCCATTCAGGGGTGCAAGGCCTATGAGAACTTCACTATCAAAATCTCGAAGGGACCGAGACCGATCGGATGCGACAATCAAGGAGCGATCAAACTCATCACCTCGGGAGTTGTGAAGCAGAAGTCGAAGCACATCGATGTTAAATACCACCATGTGCATGACGAGCAGACGAAAGGATCGGTCCACTTCCAACACGTCACATCCGCAGCGAATCCGGCCGATGTGCTCACCAAACCGCTTGCCGCGCCCCGACGCGACGAGCTAAGTTACTGCAACTCTCCCCGAACGATCTCCCCCACCCAATTAGTCACGACGAAACGTCTGACCTAACGCAAAACACGACGAAGGTGAGACTCTGGGAAGAAAAATGGGGTGCCGGGAAGAAAGCGTGAGTTGATACTGTTTCCCCTACTGTCTGATGTTTTCCCCACAGGGTTTTCACTGCAGAGGTTTTTAATGAGGTCAACAATGATCGCGGGATTTGCATTTCTGTTCTCTGCTTTGCTTTTGTCTCTGTCTGTACGAAGCGCGAGAAGAGGGGGTGTGTTGGAAGTGCTTCTCGCCGCATAGCGTACGGCGCTGCGCCGCGCTGGCTAGAGTTGTGTTGAGCGGGCGCCGGCAGAGCGAGCGGGGTAAGCGACCCATTTGGGATAAGCGTGGATGTACCGAGATACTCTGTACTCTGTTGATTGATCTTTCTATCTTCCTCTTCTTTTCTTGATACAATACACTTAACAATAAGTAGAAGTTGTCACGTCTTTCTCCTCGATCCTCTCTCGCTCGTGATCAAATCTCTCTCTCTCTAGGATCTTCTCTCTGTTGCTCGTGATCTACTGTATCGTTCCTAAAACTCTCAATCTCTCTCTCAAGCTTGTCTCAAGATTGTACGGACGGCCATAACCATTCCAATACCTCTCCAAGGAGTGCCCGAGTGGAAGTCGCAACATTAGGCCCTGTGGGCGGAGGTGAAGGAGGAGACCGGGTGGTGGAAGGACCGTTGGAAGGTGAGGGACCTGCTGGTCGACGGGAGGTGTAGCCGGGCAGTGCTGGACTTCCTAGCAGACACGGACGTGGGCAGGCACGTGCCGGTGGAGGAGGAGGACACCGTCAGCGCGGTTTCAGGGCTGGAGGTGCGGGAATGGCTGGAGGAGCAAAGAGCGTGGGCGATGGATCCGGGTGAGGGAGGGACTCCAATGTTCCTACCGAAGCCTGACTTCATGGCGTCCGCAGGAACGGTGTAGGCAGTGTCTTTCTTTTGTTTTGCCTTCGACTGCCACGCTTGCTTTTCTTTCCTTTGTAATTTGCTTAGTGCACATCACATCTTCGTGGGACAGGCCTAGGCGAAGGGTAAAGGGGAGCTTGCAACGAGCCGCTAGCGTTTTTTTTTTTTTTGTTTATTCATTATACTCGTGTGCGACCTATAGATCATGACGAGTTTATGTACAGTCCGTTTCCTGGCCGCAAACCGCGCGAGGCGGCACTGTGCAAGCACCCCCTTGCCCTCCGCCCAGGCCTATCCCCCGAACAATGTAGATCGCACTAAAGAAAAGAAAGAAACAAAGGAAAGACCCCAAGGAAAGACACTTCCGCCCCCTACTCCGATTCTGCCGATGCCATGAACGCCGGGATAGGAAGGAACAGCCCATGTTCCTCCTCCCCTTCGTTCTCGGTGCCAAGCTCCTCTGCCCTCCTCTCCTCTTCCTGCTCCGCCCTCTCGCGTAACTCCCCCTCTGACACCTCGCTGCCTGCTTCCTCGTCGGCTTCCACTTCCACGGCCGGCACTGTCTTCCCTACATCTGTCGTGGCCAGGAAGTCGAATATCGCCTGACTAGCCCCCGGCTCTGCGAAGAGCTCGTGGGCTTTTAGTCTTCCCCTCCCCTTCCCGGTCTCTTTTCACACCTCCTTCCACAGCACTCTCTGCTGTTTTCTCCACTTCGGGCATCCCTTTAAGAGGTGCTCTCTTGTCTGCCTGGGGTGCAGGCACCACCAGCACTGGGGCGTCGGGCGGGATGTCATCCAGTGCAGGTATTCTCCTCTACGGCAGTGCCCTGTCTTTAGCTGGTAGAACCTCGAGGCAAGCCTCTTGGTGCTCCCAGTAACCGTGCTGTCTGGCCTCTGGCCTTTTGGCATTTTGTATTTCTTCGTAGTGGCCGCGCCCCCAGCCCACTCTCGTGCCTCTGTCAATTTCTTCTCTGAGATCTCCCGTCCAATGTTGGCGAGGGATCTGGGGAGTGGCAGCGAGCAAGCCCCATCCAGCCATTCCACCCCTGGGGTGTCCGGCTCGTCCACCATGAGCTTGGCCCATTCGTCAGCCTTCTCATTTCCTTCCTCACCCTCATGTGCTGGACACCACCTGACCTCAATGGTGATATCTGGTGCCGCTCTCTGAAGCAGTGCAATATGCTCTCTCGCTTCCAGCGCATATTTCTGTCCCGGTCCTGGTTCATCAGATGCCATCCTTCGGATTGGCGCCTGGGCGTCAGTGAATATGGTGATGTGATTGGGAGCCGGGTCCCTTCTTGCTGCCGTCTCTAATACGCGTGCTAGAGCTGTGCATTCTGCATCAAAAGCTTCCTGGTTGAACCCCATGTGGGTCTTGATACCTTCCCAGGTTTGGCCAGTTTTCCACGCTACCGCAGATCCGGCAGCTTCATTTTCCAACCTGGATCCATCGGTGAACATAATAAACCCTGGTCTTTCTCTTTTGGCCTCCCTCTTTGCCTCCTCTCGCTCTTCCTGGATCAGTTTCGCATCGAAGGACTCCGGTTCCTCTAGCAGCACTGTCCGCTCTGTCTCGGTGTAGCTGTACTTGAGGGCGGTAGGCAGTCATTTTCCAATCGTTGTGTCAGCGCTGACGATATTCCCTGCCATCTCCCCCTGCGGCAGGCTCAGGAGTCGTAAGGTAAAGCGGCGCTGTCGGTTTTCCAGCATTGCTGGTCTCAGTCCGGATTCCATTCAGAGAGCCCCTAGGTTGGTGTGACACTGGGACGACCGGTCAACGTCGGAGTGACGGTAATATTCAACTAGTCAGGTTTCTCGATAGTCACGAAGGAGATGGGGCGCACGCAGTCTTCGCCGGCGTTCAATTATTATACAAGAATAACTTCCCCAATGACCCTCCTTCCAAGTTTGCCCACTGTTAGGGGATTCACAGCGAATAATCTAAGGGGTTCGGTTCGGTATCTGCGGCGGCGGCTTGAGCGCCGGATCTCACGCGGCTCCGCGGCAGCGGCTTGCTTGCCGGATCGCTCGGTATATGGCGCGGTGTGCGTGGCGACTCGCGCGGCGGCGCATGCTTCGAGACGGGCCCAGCGGCTTGCCAGACAGCTCGCTCGTGTATCACTGCGGCGGATGGTTCGAGGCGTGCCCAGTGTCTTGCCAGGTGGCTCGCTCGCGGCGCTTCGGCGGAGGATTCGATTCGAGACGGGCCCGGCGTCTTGCCCGATGGCTCGCTCACGGCGCTTCGGCGGATGGTTCGAGGTGGGCCCGGCGACTTGCCCGACGGCTCGCTGATGGCGCTTCGGCGGATGGTTCGGCCGAGACGGGCACGGTGTCATGCCCGGCGGCCCGATCGCTAAGGTCTGGTTCGGCGGATCGTTCGACGCATTCGGTGCTTGCCAAACGGCTCGCACGACAACTGCCTCACAGGTAAGATAAGGAAAGGAATACGCTCACACACCAGACCCCCCTGGGTGCGGGCCGGAGCCCGAAGCTACAGGTCCTGGTCGGTCTGACAATAGGATCCGCCCAATGGTATCACGGACCGCGCCATTCCCTCAGCTTATAGCTGGGTTCAAGTCACGACCCCACGTCAGCCCTTGGCTACGGCCTCAGGGATTATACCTTCAACGGGGGTCCTATCCGTGTCGACTGACGTGTTGCCCATCAGGCCCTGCCTATCTCCCGCCTAGACTCTCGAGCCCCTCATGTATCCTTCCGTCTCCTTCGCGATCCACTGTCGTCTCACTTGCCGTGCTTAGGCGTATCTGCGCTTCGGCGGATGGTGCAACGCATGCCCGGCAGCGTGCCAGACGGCTTGCGTATATCGTTTCGATTCGAGACGGGGCCCGGCGGCTTGCCCGATGGCTCGCTCGTGTCGCTTCGGCAGATCTGCGCTTCGGTGGATGGTTCGATTCGAGACGGGTACAGAATATTCGCCACGTGACTCCTCTTGGTCGAGAGTTGCCTCGGGTGTAAGAGCTCACCGGTCATGTCACGGATAGTCGTAGCCCATGATCCCCGCGGGATCAGTCCACACATCCTCATTGGTCCTGGTCGGTCTAACGATAAGCCGACTGAACCCCGCACCGCGTATTTCCCTTAATGAGGGATTACCGGCCTATCTAAGTCTGGCAGGTTTATCTGGCCTCAAGGGTCCAGGCCTCCTCGCTCTGCATAGTTGCGTTTGCAGCCCGACCGGAGATAAATCCCTTACGACTGGTACGTCCGTAAGGCTCTAACTCCGGGCTTATCTCCCACCTAGACTCTCCGAGACTGACTAACTCGTTCTCTTTCCGATGGGTACGTACCCCTTGTGACTGTCTGTCCGCTTGCGTGTGTATCGTCGATTCGAGGCGCAGGCCCGGCGGCGTGCCGGGGACTTGCGAGTATCACTGCAGCGGTTCGTTCGACGCAAGCCCGGCGGCGGACTGACGGCTTGCGCACCTCACCGGTGCGGCTTGGGTGTTGGATCGTTTGCGGCACCGTGGCGACGACTCGCTCGGCGGATCGCTCGTGGTTCCGTGGCGATGGCGCGCTCGATGGATCGCTCGACGGATCTCTCGTTGGGGGAAGGTCGGTGACTCGATGTCTGGGTCACCGGTAGGTGGTCCGTTGATCGTTAGACGATTCAAGTGGTGATTCCGCTGATGATGTCGATGTCGTTTCAATGATCATTCCGATGATCATTTCGATGATGATTCCGATGATCGTTTCGATGATGTTTAGCCGATTCAGGTGATGATTCTGCTGATGATGTCGATGTCGTTCCCAACCACTCGTCGGCGGGTCGTCGTATGTATCCGGCTCGGCGAAGTCACGTGCTGCGGGGAAATTACCCCGCACCGCGACGTGAAAACTCTTCGCCTTGGCACTAGACTTCATCAGCGTAAAGAGGATAACTCGATTGGATTGGACAGTAGCGCTTCCACGTATCCTCCGGAGAGTGGCCAGAACAGGTGCCTCAGTTATCTCGTCGTCATTGGGTTATACGATTGGGTTGTGTGCGGGGTTGATTACGTTACTCGACCTGAGCCGGAGCAACGAACCCTCAACTGTACCAGCTATCCTTTCTTCGGCCGCGACGGCATCAAGGCATAGCTCCGACCCATATCTTTCCCCATAGACTCTCGAACCTTGAGGTGCGGTCCTGTAGCGGTGTTTGCACTTTCCCGAACACGAGCTGGTACTTGGTCTGGGGGCTGCCCAGCGCTACAGGATTGGCATGCGGACAAGCCTCCGCTCCAGTTTTCGTTCAACTCGACGTCCCTCACCTTGGTGCGGCGTATGCCCTGCATCATAATCGCTGTAAGCTTCTCGGATAAGTGGGGGACACGCTCACGCTCCCTGCGCTGGCAAAACCCAGAGTTCAGTGCCCTAATTGGGTGTCAATGACGAGGATGCAAGTGGTAGCATGATCCCTCATGTCTCCTGACAACGGGGTGCAGCAGTATCGCCTCGGGCCCCAGGCCGTCTGCAACGATACAGCTATTCCCGACTCGTGGTGATGTTCCTCTGGGCCGCGCCTCTAGAAACAACCCCGCTCCTATTCCGCGATCTAGACTCGCAACTCCTTGCGTTCCCGTTTCCTTCCGATTGCTTGTCCTTCTTATGATGACCACCAAGGTTGTCTTCCTCCGCGGCAGCGCTTGCGCTTTCCCGGTCTGCGCCGGTACTTGGCCCAGGGACCTCCTGGTGCCGCAGAGTCGGTTGACCCGAGCCGAGCCCCGACGCTGTCGGTTGCCCGGTCTCGGTATGCCGTCCTAAGACCGTGTGACGAGTTTCCAATACCTTCCTGCCTGGTCCGTATCCGTATTCCAACCCTGTAGTATTTAGGGTGTAACACTCTGCGGCAGCGTTTGCGCCTTGCCGGTCGGTGCCAGTACTTGACCCAGGGGTTTCCTGGTACTGCAGAGTCGGTTGACCCGAGCCGAGCCCCGACGCTGTCGGTTGCATGGTCTCATTATGCCGTCCTAAGACCGTGAGACGAGTTTCCGATACCTTCCTGCCCTGTCCGTATCCGAATGTCCGACCCGTAATATTTAGGGTGTAACACTATCCGCCCCTTCCTGAGCTTCGTCCCGAAGCTATAGGATGGTGTTGTGCGTATAGTCGTTCAGCCCTATACTATTGCTCGATTATTCAGATAAAAACCGCGTGGGAAAAAGTCTCTCAAATCGGTGAGCCCATAGTCCGTTGACGTGTTAGGATCATATACCCTGCTACCGCTCGATCCTTGAGACTGAAAAACCCCGTGGGAAAAAGTCTCTCAAATCGTTGTGAGCCCGTAGCCCTTTGGCGTTTCAAATCGACGAAACACGTGACGGTTCTGTAAGGTGACCTTAGAACCTAGCCTCCCAGCCTACCGCTCTGGTTATCGAGAAAAACCCAGCAGGAAAAAACTCTGTAACCATTCCTTGAGCCGGTAGCTGTCGAATGGCATGTTCGTCAGATCGTATCGGTCATGACATCGTATTGCTGTCGATGCCGTCCATATTCCAAGGGACACTTGACCTCCTGAGTCTGGTGCCCGGTGCTCACCTTCCGGTGAAGGCATCCCATTTCCATCCTCAAATTCCCGGCCTTTCGTCTCATCCGTCCCGGCGCTCGGCTCGGGACGGCGGCCTCCCTGACCTTTCGGTCAACCCATTTCGGCGCTTCGGCACGGAACGGCAGTCTCACTGACCTTTCGATCAACCCGTTCTGGCACTTCGGCACGGAACGGCATCCTTCCTGACCTTGCGGTCCGTCTGTTCTGGCGCTCCGGCACAGAACGACGTTGTGGCCGTATGTTTGGTACCGCACGTACGGAGCATTTGCCGCCAATGCTGGCTGAGGCTGCCATACGAGCTTCATGTGACGGATCACCGAGTTCGGTTTGATCCTTATCTCCCCCTTTCCAGGACGGGTTTCCGAATGCCTTGAATAAGCGTCAAGTTTGCCATTCCGGCTACTGGGCCAACGAGAGGCATGTTGGTGTATTATGCATCGTCGATGCCAGCGGGCTGCTGTACTATGCTCAGCGAGCCTGGCGTCGGTTGAATACCCCATTACACGAGGTTTGCTCGGCGTATGTTGTCCCGTGGGTTCGTCGATAGACGCGTAATTGCCCGGATGGCATGCGATTGGCGTTACGCTCTGCCAAGGGTCTACCTCGCAACGGGTCGGTGAGGGCGATGTCGAGGAATAGCTCCCACATCAGCAAAAAATTTGAGAATCCCTAGGGAGCTCCCGTAGCTCCCGTAGCTCGCGTAAGCATCGCTAACTCCCGTAAGAGGAGAAGTTATATTTTGCTCCTGTAAGGATTTAAAAAAAAAAAGTGCTTTATTTTTAGCTGAAACCTTGAGAAATACTAGTTCAAATTTATGCCTCACCTGTAAAAAAGGCAATATACTTCAACTTTTGATTTATTTGCTGATGCAGTGCGAACTCCCGCACATTGAACGCAGTGAATGCCAACCTCCACGGCTCGGAACAGCTGGAATGGTGCCTGGAACGTATATTCTAATGTATCCGGAACGACCTTACCGCCTTCGAGTGCGGATTTCACACATTGGATGCAGCGAATACCTGTTTCTGCGGCTTGGAGTAGCCGGAAAGTTGCCTGGAACGTGTATTCTAACGTATCCAGAAAGACTTCACCGGCTTCGAGTGAGAAAGAGTGCTGGTTCCTTGGTGAGCTGGTGGCCGCCGGGACCCAAAAGGACTGGGTTTTGGGGATTTTCGTCCGGTTTCGGTGAAAAAGAGGAAACAAGGTCAGCGGAACTCGAGGCCTGTAGAGGCCCAAAACGAAAAAATCTCGTCGTTTGCTGGCCCTGCAGCCATTGTGGACTGCGTCTCCGGCGGGATTAGCTGATTCTTCGGTGCCATGCACGTGGTGCTGTGGACACCGTCGTCGGAGCTGTTGCAGTGTGGTTCAGGCGGTTTCTGCGGTTATCGTCGACCTCTGCTTGGACCGGCTCTCAAGGCTCCTTTCTTGACCCGACCTCCCAGTTACGGCTCATAGGCCAGCTGGGGGTCTTTCTCTCCCTAGCCTTTTGGCTTGACCACGTCTGCTCGGCGTAACGGCCGGCAAGTGATCTTTCCTTCCTTGCCCTTTCGGCGCGTTACCAGGTCCCATCGAGCTTCAACTCGACCCCTGGCTACCCAAACTTCCTTGCTCGTCGTTGGCGTTGAGCAGGACCTTCTTTCTCTTCACACATCTGCCTCGTGTCGACCAGAGGGAGAGTGAGTGGCTGACAATCGACGTCGTCTGAAGGTCGAAATTCTCGAGAAAGGTGACTTGAACCCTAGATTATAGTGAGACACTGGGACGACCGGTCTGTTACACTGGAGGGTAGCGAAGGGAACAAGGAACAAGAAGAAGAAGTAGCAACAGTAAGTCACGTGGACTAGGAATACCCAAAGACATCTCGGGACCCCGGAAAGCAGTTTGGCAAGAGGTAGTAAGGCAACGGTAACCTCGGCATAAGCGATGGCTAAGGTGGCGTACTAGGGCACAAACTGTCTAATACCACTACGTCATCGTAGCCGGGTAGACCCGACGCACTACCAACTCTTGTAGCCACTGCATATGGGAACGAGATAAGGGGAAAACGCTAGCATCCTACGAGTCGCACGCCATAAGCGGGGTTCACGTCGCAAGACAGGTCTGAGAGAGTCTAGATGGGAGATAAGATCCGGAGTTAGGACCTTACGGCCAAGACGAGCGGATGTAAGAATAACTCCAGAGAGGGGCCCGCGGCAAACTAGGAGGATGATGGGTTCCAGAAGAACCACATCTCATTCCAACTAGGACCTTGATAGGAATCCGGCATAGTCTGAAAGACTAGCGTCTGGAGGAATACGAGGTTGACGACTGATAGCCCCCACCCTAATCGCTAGAACAAGTCAGGATCAATCAAACCCACGTGCCGTAACTCTGGGGCCACGCGTCTTGAGAATAAATCCCTGACGTGACGTCAGGAAGAAACAAAGAGCACGTGACCCGAAAGAGTTGCATATATACCGCTCGAAACTCCATGGACTACCTTCCATTCCCCACTCACGAATCACCCCGACACGACGAACCTGAGATTATTCCGCTGTGAATAAAGACCAATCGAACCTGACTCAACGATATCATTACCCCCACCTCCGTACTCGCGTACCCAGGTGTCACACTATAATCTTGGTTCACAAGCCACCTTCGATAGACCACCTTTATGCCCTCGTTCGAGCAAGACCACTTCTTCCTTCGCGAACTTGCGACTATCTTCGAACCACTCTCCACCCAGCACTTCGATCAGAGCTACCAATCAATCGAGGCCCTGCTCTACAAAGTTCCCTGGAACGAACACAGTGACGGCCCAATCCCTTCGGAAGCCATCGATTGCACACCCCAGCATTGGTATACACAATACTGGTACGACTGCGCATTCGCCCATCAGTGCGCAAACCTCCCAGGACTTGACTTTCGGGACATCTGTGACTACGAGTTCACAGACGACAAAACCCTCTATACCGGGCACCCCCTCAACCTATACTAAGGAATGACAGAATCCAACGTTGATATGCTCCGACTGGAGTACCCCCGAACTGCGATGGAAGTTTACAATGACGCCAAAACCGATCAACCCACGATCGATCTGCCAAACCCTACCACAAGGGTTCGACTGCTGGTCACCCAACACCAGCAGGCCCAGTGGGACCTGGAGCAGCTAGACGGGCTGTGTGGCGAAGCGTACGACCGAGCCGAAAGGCGAATCGTGGCTATCGAACGGAACTACCAACTGCTCACCCAGGCCGTGGAATACGTCTACAAGACGGCCGAAGCCAACACGACCGTATCCCATGAATGGGTGCAGACTGAGCTGATGCGCACGGCCAGCGCAGCTCAAAAATTCACCGTGGACGTGTGGACGGCAATCACTGCCCGCGACAAGGACCAGGCCGAAAAAGAAGGACATCAGGTCACGCGCATGACACAGCTGAATGACGCAATACAATTCCTCCAGATTGCCGACTGAAAACGAGCGGAGGAACAGCAAACCTGGAACAATAACTGTGAACGTTGGGCCAGAAAACAGCAGGAAGAGACAGAGCGGCTGGCCCAGGAACAACAGCAGCTGCGGACCGAGGTAAGTGCGATTCGGCGGGCGACTACACCACCACATACCTACAGTCGGCCCTCCCCAAGAACCTCCCGCTCCCGGCCTCCAGGGAGGGAACACTGAGGTGGCAGCAGGAGGATCCGGGGGGGGCCCCACTAGACCCCCCCGAACAAGGTTGGTACTCCGGTCCCCTTCCCCGCAACCGGCTGGGCAAACAGCGAAAGGAAGCCCTGACAATGACGACGACATGTACACGGTTCCGGAGAGACGGCGAGACCCGGTGGCAGGAAGGCCCCCACCCGCGGCCATACCACTCCAAGCCGAGCACATCGCCACCATGCTCACACCAGAAGAAATTGCTCGGCTGGTGGGAGAAGGCATTGCAGCGGCCCGGATCGACCAAAGGATCCCGGAGGTAAGGACCAATACCTCTCGGCTTACAAGATCCTGCCTCGACTTCTCTGTTCTGGCTCGATAGGCAAAGTAGGCTTGGGTCTGGGGAGCGAGCGCTTCTACTCACACTTCCGGCGTACTCAGACTTCCGGTGTATTCACACGTCTGGTGTGGGCTCGTTGTTCTCGCGGTATCCGTCACGCCAGGCGTGGTCTCTTCGCGGCTCTTCTCACACGCCTTGCGTAAGCTCGTTGTTCTCGCGGTATCCGTCACGCCCGGCGTGGTCTCTTCGCGGCTCTTCTCACACGCCTCGCATGGGCTCGTTGTTCTCGCGGTATCCGTCACGCCCAGCGTGGTTTCTTCGCGGCTCTTCTCACATGCCTAGCGTGGGCTCGTTGTTCTCACGGTATCCGTCACGCCCGGCGTGGTCTCTTTGCGGCTCTTCTCACATGCCTTGCATGGGCTTGTTGTTCTCACGGTATCTGTCACGCCCGGCGTGGTCTCTTTGCGGCTCTTCTCAGACGCCTTGCGTGGGCTCGTTGTTCTCGTGGTATCCATCACGCCCGGCGTGGTCTCTTCGCGGCTTTTCTCACACGCCTTGCGTAGGCTCGTTGTTCTGGGGAGGGATGGTCGCAGCGCCGGTCATGTGGATAGAGAGGTAGGTCTGTGGAGAGAGATATTAGATTGCGTGGAGAAGAATCTCCAGACTAACTACCGCGCCCTTCCTTTATACTTTTCCTTCCCTCTGTGGAATCACAGCTTGCCCGCAAGACCGACACAGTTCCTCCATAGCTCATCATGACTCAATGGCCGCGCCCAAGGAAAACACATGATCGCACTCGGCCGCCGCGCGGCCAACACTCTACTCGCGGCGACAGGAGAAAGAACGCGCAAGCAGTAACGGTAAGACAAAGGGGAGAATGACGTACAACATAATCAAGGGAAAACAATACTCGTAATGATCATAGGAGAAGGACGCGCAAGCTCAATCAACGGGAGACAACAAACGTAATGGACAGGACGACTGACGCGCAAGCATACTCAACAGGAAACGACACATGTGACAACGGAGAAAGGACGCGTAAGCAACCTAACGGAGAAGAGGGAGAGAGGTCTAGACCGGCCCGCGGTCGGAGGATATCGCTACCGGAGCGATATGATCGGGCTAGGCGCGGTTAGGCGCGGAGGATGACCGTGACTGTGGCAGCCATGATGAGGCCCAGCCATAGGGCGGCAAGGGTGACGGCGGCCCCGGCAGCGGCGCTTACGAGCCTGTCGCGCGAGATTCGTGACAGTACGTCCCCTGTCCAGACCGATGCTCCGGCAAGGTCATGTCGGGTAGTCACGGTCTGTCGGCGGATGGGCGTGCCGTGGATTCGGACAGGCCGGCTAGCCTGCTGCCGGGCTTGGAGTTGTTCGTTCATTCGCTGCTGTTCGGTGATGATGGCCCCCAGGGTATTGGCCATCTGCTGGAGTTGCTGTTGGTCCGTGTTGTGGAATTCATTCATCCGCTGGGCGAGGGTCCGGTGTACGACGTGGTTGCGGCATGCGTCTCTGGTAGTAGTGTGGTGGAGCATGGTTACGATGTCGTGTAGCAAAGATATTTGTTCGTCTCGGAGGGCTGCTGGGGTAGCGGCACGGGCCTCGTCATCGGCAGCGACCTCTTCCGGAGGTGCGATGTTTTCTTGATCCTCTTGAGGGGTAGTGATGTCGGCCAGGGGGTTCTGCGGGGCTGCCGCGCTGCAGCGGAGGTGGTGTTTTTCCATGTTGACCAGGAACCGGCATTCGGGGCAGACCCGCTTATCTCGGTGCCAGTCTGCGTATGCTTTGACGGGGTTGAGGTGTCATTCGCGGGTTGCTTCGAGTAGTTCGTTCGGGTGTGGGAGCGGGTAGTCGCATTTTGTCGTTCGTCGGCGGCAGCGGCTTTGGCGAGGGTAGTAGTTGTTGTCCTTGCTCTGGCGGGGTGTGTCGCAGTAATCGTTGTAGCAGGCCGTCCAGTGCAAGAAGGCGTGATCGTCGGTACGGGTTTGTCATACGGTGGACATTGGTGGCGAGGGTGCGGCTGGCGGGGCATTTCATCCGTCGGTCGTGGTGGCGGCAATGCCCCAGTCATTGGGGTGTTTGGTGGGTTCGTTGTCAGGCTCGGTTGTGATGGGAAACTCAGAGGTGCCGCTGCGGCCAGCGAAGGTCCAGCCTTCGTTGGTGTCGACCGTGGCGGTGGTAGACATGCTGCTAGTTTTGGGGGGCCGGCTTCTCCGGATATTCCTCATGGAATTGGAGGATGAGGTCGGGCGACTTCTTGAAGTTGCGGGACGGATACCAGGTACGATCGGGGTCGTAGAAGCTGGTCCACTTGACTCGATACTGGATCTGGTTTCTATGGCATCGGGAGTCGAGGATCTTCTCTACTTCCCACTCTTGCTTTTCTTGGATGATCACGGGCGGTGGCGGTGGTTGTTGGTGTCCTGGGATGGGTTTGGTGCTGGCTGTAGGTTTGAGAAGGCTGATGTGGAAGACTGGGTGGATCTTGACAGTGGCCGGCTGGTCCAGTTTATATGCTCGTGAGCCCACCTTCTCGAAGATGGTGTATGGGCCTATTTGCTTACGGTCCCGTTTGTTCGATGGTCGGGTTGTTCGGATGTGTTTTCCTCGTAGCCAGACCTTGTCTCCTGGGTTCATTACCGGGTCCGGATGTCGTGCATGGTTGGCTTGCTCTGCTTGAGACATTTGGGCTTCCTTAATCTCTGCTCGAAGTTCTTCATGCAACCTTCTTAATGCTGCAACATATTCTGACACTTCTAGGGTTTCATTGTTCCGGGTGCCGAGGTCTGGCAGGAATCGAGGGTGATATCCGTAGTTGCCAAAGAAAGGGTTATTCTTGTGGTTCCGGTTTGTGTGTTGTTGTAGCAGAATTCGGCAATTGGCAACAACCTTTCCCAGTCATCCTGTGGTAGTTGCAGTATGCCCGAAGATACTGCTCGAGGGTGGCATTGGCTCTTTCCGTTTGTCCGACCATCTGTGGGTGGGAAGCTGTGCTGAGGTTGCGTGATATCCCGAGTGCTTCCGTTACTCGTTTCCAGAAGTCTGAGGTAAACAGGGACCCTCTGTCTGTAAAAGTTTGCCCGATCACCGTTTCTCTTAAAGTCTTCACACGAGCAGAGAGAGAGAGAGAGAAAGAGGTTTGACGAGATGATTGTATCGTTGACGTGTGATGATCTTCTATTTCTTTTTCTATATAGAAGTATATAAAAGGAAAGAAGAAAGAATGCCGAAGACGCTGCTATGAGAGAATGCCAAGCCGTCGTTGCCGGGATCCCCTTGCCACTGCCGTTGCTATGCCATTGCTCTCCGCAGCGTTGCTGTCGTCGCCGTTGCTGTGGTGACGCTTCCACCGGCGCGCCACACCGGAGCGGCGAGCGGCGAGAAGCAATTCCAACACACCCCCTCTTCTCGCGCTCCGTGCCAAAACAGAAATCCACCAAATCAAAAACAAAAGAAAATCAATCCCATTAAATCCTCGTCGACCTCATTAAAACCTCTGCAGTGAAAACCTCGTGGGAAAAACACCTGCTAGTAGGAAAAAGAGTGCCAACTCACACTTGCCGACAGGATGCAAGAAAAGAGGAAAAATGCTTCAACAAAACAATCCTTTTTCCAACTCCTTATCCCCCGCACCCCCTTTTCTTCACGGAAGAACTGCACCCCCTTTTTCCTTCTC
>Ga0307508_10001622_pt1 | contig 25082 bp, 17 predicted proteins | sample 9_EM_MG_FD_203089 | JGI IMG/M metagenome (GOLD analysis project Ga0307508, IMG submission 203089) | Populus trichocarpa ectomycorrhiza microbial communities from riparian zone in the Pacific Northwest, United States - 9_EM | ecosystem: Host-associated > Plants > Roots > Unclassified | place... | reverse complement strand
TGGTGGACGCCGTACTTCGATCTCCGATCTCCAACTTCGAGCCGAGCGACGTCGGTGGGATTTCAACGCACCGGAGGGAAAGCACCGTGCTGATGCTGGGGGGCGACTTGTGCCACGCCATGCAGTCACTCGGCCGACAGGAGTCTGTCAACGGCTGCCAATGACGGCTGTCATCGGCAGATGGGATGGCGGTGTCTGGGAACTCGGACTCCGAAGGGGTGTATTTCTAGTGGACGCAATGGCATCCCCCGCCTGGAGGACGACAAGGATTCTGCTCCATAACCGACCGCACAGTGCACTCTGTTTCCTGTCCACCCATCCAAGCCCCCGGCGGGAACGGACTGTACATAACCAATATCTATCACCTTGATCCGACAAGGTCGCATCCAATCAGTGACGTCATCACCACCACCGTCCAAGCCCCGCCCTCGCTCGGTCCGCAGTCTCGCGACGCTTGCAGGGAGCTCACCGAGAGAACTGCACAAGGAAGGACAGAGGTCCCCATCCTCACCACCTACAGTGCGGCTGCCGAGGAGCCGGGGGGGCAAGGTTGAGGAACAACGGCAGTTTTCCCCCACACCCTCCTCTCCTTCGTGGCCTCGGCAGAGGGGCGGCTCTTCCACCTTCGCGGCGTATGTACACCTGCAGATAACGCAAGCGGAATCGAGTGAGCAGCCGTGTAACGCCGCTATTGGGAGTGCCAAGTGCCAAGCCGCCATCAGGTGGCTGGATCGTTCTGCGAGTGACAAAACCACCCACATTCTGTTGGAAAAGAACCACCACCGCCCCCCCCCCCTCCCGGGCATCGCGAAGGGGAAGGGCGGTTCGGACGAAAGCTGGGCTGGAAGCACAAGGGGGGGGGACCCTCAGCGCATGTCTGTCGGCCGCCGCCAGCTGCGCGTATGTATGTAAACTAGATGCGAACTGCAGGCATGCGCAGACTGCATACATACAAATCTACCCACACGGATTTTTATATTAATCCAATCGTGCGTTCGTCCGGGTTCATCTCGGCCGTCATCGCCATTGACGGAGGCTGGCCAACAAAGACGCACGGCGGCGCCCATTGGCTGGGGGAGCGAGATTGTGAGTGCGCACAAGTGTCCGGCGACCGCGACGAGCCGGCTCCAGGCGGCGGCGGTTACCGAGCGCCTTCCGGTCCTGGTCTGTGCTTCTACTCTATGTAGATATCTACACATCCACATACGGGCTGTGCGTCGAGAGCGCGGATCGACGGCCGGGATGGGCTGGGCTGGGTGGCTGGTCGACAAAGTCGCATGGATATATACATATCTATGAAATGTATGCAGATGGCTTACAGCTGCGAATGCGCATTCCGACGACCAGCCGCAAGCGTCGCTGCACTCGCGATTCGCGGCGCCGTCGGTTCCGTGCGGGGCCAACGAAGCCAGTCATGCATGTGCGGTGGGTGGTGCGAGTCGATTGAATTAAGGAACTAGATACTACATACATAGACACGAGTACTAACGGATCCCCCCGGCGATTACCAACCAGTACCGATTCCACCCCCGCAAACAGCACATCCACTCGGTCGTTCATTACGCATAGCCATTAGATTCTGTACGTGTCCCATCGCGTCGTGCCATTATTGCCTCCTCCGTCCGTCTACTTCCTGGCGCCGCGCGGCTTGAAGTGGTGCTCGACGTCCTTCTTCTTTCCGCCGTGCTTGGGCTTGGGCTTGGACTTGACCTTGACCTCGACGTCCAGCTTACTGTAGTGGCTGTATTTGAGCGGCTGTCGGGGCGGGTCAGCCTGTCGGCGTGGCCACCGCACGGTGCGAGTTGGGTGTGGGACTACATACCTTCTCGATGATGTGCACGACGCCGTTTGTGGTGCGCACGTCGGACTTGACGATGCGGACGCCGTTGACGTAGAAGATGCCGGCCTTGAGGGTGACGGTGAGCGTAAGGCCGGAGTCGCTGCGCAGCGGGCTCTCGTCGAAGAGCTCCGGAAGGAAAAAGAAGCCGGAGGTAATGATGTGGGCGTTGACGTCGATGTGCATGCCGTCGTGGATGGACCCGTTGACGGGCGCGAGGATGGTCACGCCCGGCGTCGAGCTGAGCTTCTTGACTTCGCCAGCGGCGGTGATGGCGTCGAGGAACGTGTCCAGGCTCAGCGTGCGCAGGGTCTCGACCAGGCCGCGGGGGAGCGTGAAGAAGCTTCGGGCACTGTCAGCCGCCAATCGCAGCAATCGGGCGATTACGGGGGGGGGGGGGGGGGGGCTACTTTGCGACGGCATAGATCATGCCGTTGTCGAACTTGAACGGGCCGGCGATCTGGTTGACGACGGCGCCGAGACCGGAGCTGATCTGGATATTGGCCTGGTCGGAGCCGGGCCGCGGGTCGGTGTAGCTGCTGACAATACGCGCGGGTTGGTCGGGGCCGAGGTTAACGAACTCGGGGTCCTCGAGGAACGTGCGCAGCGTCTGGAAGTTGCTGGCGGGGTTGGAGCCCGCCTGGCGCTTGCGCTTGGCGGCCGTGGGCGGCTTGCCGTAGTGGCTGATGGAGTCGCTGATGGCGGCATCGTCCTGGCGGCGGGCCAGACGGTGATGGCCGTTCGGCACGGCCCACACGGCTAGATCGTTGCGGCCCTCGAGCTTTTCGAGCAGAGCCGGGTTCGCGCGCACGCTGGCGGCGTACTCGGTGAAGCCGCGGGTGTCGAGCACCTGCAGCAGCGGCTGGCCGACGGCCAGCGGCAACACGAGGCAGGAGAGGGAGACGAAGAGAGGGGCGAGCTTCATGATGCTTGGTCGCGGACGGATGGCGGGAGAGGAGAGGAGAGGAGAGAAGAGTCGGACCGGACATCGACGTTAAGTACTTCCTCGCGGCGGGCCAGGGCCGCTGGCTGCGGCTGGCTGGGTGCCTGCATGCATCGCATCGAGGCGCTCGCACGTATCTCCGTCCGCACCGCTCGGTACTTGTCGTTCCGCGGGCTGCAGGAGTCGCCAGCCAGCCAGCCACAGAATAAAACGGGAGCCGGTGAGACAAAGCCGCCAGGAGGAGAGGCGGCGTCGTCGTTGTTGTTGTTGTCGTCGCGGTTGAGCCGCACAGCTGTCTCACCCAGAACGGATTGGCCGGAGCAGCAAAATCGCGCACACGGAATCCCGATTCGAGCAGCCTCGCCGGGCTGAGCGGCGACGCAGGAGAAAAAGAAAGAAGAGAGAAGGGGGGGGGAAGCGAAGCGGAAGAAGGAGAAAGAAAAAAGAAAGAAACCCACCCCCAGAAAAAACCTGGGTCTCAATCCGTCCAGTCTCTGCTCTACAATCATCATACATACATGAGCAGCAGCAGCGTTTGCACACTGGCTGCATGCCGGGCAGGGAGCCTCTGGATCGCCCTGGCATCAGCTGCGGCACCACTCCTCCCGTCACCCAACCCACCCCACCCTGCCACTGCCACTAGCTGCGCAGGCCGAACACCGCACTGCACCCAGTGACTCACGCCTCCGCTTCTGCCAGTCTGGCTGGCTGCCGGCGGGGCTGGACGAGCGGGTGAGGTGGCAGAGGCGTGTATCTCCTCTGCCCCACTGGTCTGTCGCCGGTTGATGTCTGGGACTCGCTCACGCAGTGCGCAGACTGCCACGATCGCCACGGCGCCCCCGAACGGCGCGGCTGCCGGGCGAGCATCACATGCCGCTGCTGGAGCCCGGGAACGAGCGAGCTCGGCGGCGGAAGGGATTCCCCATTCGTGCATTCGCCTGCTCGCCGATGCGCAGATTCGACAGCCAAAGCCAACCCTGCAGGGCGGCTATCCAGCAAGGACGGCGGGGACGGGGCTGGTGGAGACGCTACTTATGGTCTCGACACACACCGAACGCCGGCCAGCACTCGCATGCGTCCAGCTGAGCTCCAGACGCAATACCCCCGCTCCCCCCCCCCCCCCCCCCCCCCCCGGACCGCATCACATATCGCGGCCTTCTGGCGTCTCCCCTCCTCCGGAATGCCCTAGACCGTCGGATCGTCGCGACCTCCACCCGCTTCGGGCTGGCGGGCCTGCTGAGGGTGTGCGGCCGATGCGATGAGGTTCGCCACCATCTGCACCTGCAGATTCGGCTGATGGATGCTTGGCATGTCGACACGTTGGAGGATCGCCAGTAGTGGCGGTCCGCTGCGTTGCTGCCTGCTGAGTGGCCTCCTCCGCGCCAACACAAACTTGCGGAGCCCCACGCCCTCGCACTGCGGGCGCGGAGGGGGTTCCAGTATTAATAGCCGGCCAGGCGAAGGCAGAACCGTCGCCGCTGCTCGGATCGGATCGCATCGCATCCCATCGCATCGACACTCCTCGGCCCCCCCCCCCCGCAGAGTAAACCCGCCGTCCGCCATGAGCGACTTCTACAGCCAGCCCGTCTCCGGGGCCTTCATCACCTCCCGCCTGCAAGTGTTCGACATCGCCCGGCCCGGCGGCTCGCTCACGAGGGTCATCGCCGTCAGCGCCGAGGAGTCCGGATACTGGATCATCGGGTACGCCATCATCGTCAGCATGATCTTCGTCGCCGTCGCGAAGCTGGCCACCAGTCTGATCCTGGCCAACTTCCCGCTCGAGAGCCGCGGGAACCAGTACGTCATGCTGGTGTCGTTCTACAACGCCAACTCGCCGACCACGGCCATCACGCAGACGGCCGAATACGTCTGGCACGCGCTCTTCAGCTGCCGCCGCGAGGGCAAGCACGCCGTCGACTGGCCCACCGTGCGCTCGGGACTCTGTCTGGCGGCGCTGTGCGTGCTGATGATCGGCGGCAGCGCGGCCGCCAAGTTCCTCGTCAGCGGCAACCAGCTCATCGTGCGGCGGGCCGCGCGCGCCAACCCGGACACGATGTTCTTCCCGAACCTGCAGGTGGCCCCCGCAAGCGATGCGTACACGCTGATGCAGCCGGTGCGCGCCGCGGCCGCGTTCCAGGCGCTCGGCCGCGTCGCCGCCGCCCAGGCGCGGATCAAGAAGGCCGTCCACGTCCGGTCCGAGGCCACGACGACTGCGGATGGACCGTCGCTCTCGTTCTGGTGGGACTACTCGCTCACGGGCGCGGACATGGGCCTCCAGCGTGCGCCGCGCCTGACGTTCTCGGTCAGCGGCCAGTGCCACACGCGCTACGACTGGCTCAACACGACGCAGCCGGAACGCGACATCTACGAGAACTTCAACGACCCGAGAACGCGCGACGATGCCAGCGTCGACGAGGAGAAGATCCGCCCGGCCTGGGTCAACATCGTGCCCGGGCCGGACGCGCTCAACCGCAGCCGGACCAACCGCGGGTACGAGTTCACGATGAACCCGAACACGTCGCACCGCAAGAGCAACTTCAGCAACACGGACGACGTCTGGTACCTGACGGAGCCGAACCCGGAGTACACGCCGCCGAACGGCACGGTGGTGGCGTTCCCGCCGGTACGATACCAGGTGCGGCGCGGACGGCCGCCGCTGCACTGCTGGCAGAACGACACGTGGGCGCTCAACGGCTTCGCCGTGCACGACGTGCGGCGCCTGGGCGAGCTCCCCGGCCTGCAACTGGCCGAGTTTATTCGCGTCACCCTGTTCCGGACCGAGTTCGCCACGCCGACGCCTATCGCGCTGGGCAATCTGCTCGGGTTCGCGGCGCTCGAGTCGTCGCTGTACGGGCTGCCCAACACGCGCTCGTTCAGCGCGCAGTACGCAAACACGACGAGGGACCTGGAGCGGCTGGTGCAGATCAGCTTCGCGGCGTCGCGCGAGGTGGTACGCAACCTGGTGCTGCTGTACAGCTCGCTCGCGGACCGGACCGAAGTGACCAACGTCATCGCGGGCGCCGACGGCCGCGTGCCGCGCGACGCCGCCGACTTCATCCTCGAGAGCCAGGACGTGGCGGCGATGTCGGTGGTGACGCTGGTCGTGACGCCGTGCGTGTGCGCGCTGCTGTGGCTGATCGTGCTGATCCGCAGCAACATGGACTACGGCGGCGCCAAAGCGTCGAATGTGGGCGTCGTGTCGCGCCACAACCTGCGCGCGATCGCGCTGCAGGCGTCGCAGCTGTACCGCTACCTGGACGAGGAGCTGTCGGGCGGCGGGCTGCGCTGGTCGGGCCGCACGTCGATGGCTCCGTTCATCAAGGAGCTGCCGAAAGAAAACGCCGAGCAGCCGCTCGCGCTTGCCAGCGGCCGGTCGCCGTTCATCCAGCCGAAGCTGGTCCGGATCGACAGCGGCGGCGGCGCCGACGCACCACTGCTGGCCACATCCAGCAACGGGAAGAACGCGAGCACGAGCGATGTCCGCGACGAGGCCGCAGCGCCGCGCCCGTGGTGGGCGAGACTGGCGTTCTGGAGCAGCGGGGAGCACACGCCGGACCACCGCTACGAGATCAAGATGACCAAGGAGTGGAATCCGACCGAGGTGCGGTCCGACGGCAACCACCTCACGTTCGACGATGTGCTGAAGGACCTGGCGTAGCGCAGGAAGGTTTCGGGGGCGGGGTTGCGGGGTTGGGTGTTTTTTCTTTTTCTTTTTCTTTTTTCTTTTGTCTCCACACAAGTATCTACTTTATCGGGCGATGCGACTGGTACGATAATGGGCCGTGGCGGGGTGGGTGCGATTAATTGGCGTTCTGCATGTGCTTTGACTCTACATATGTGCGGAGAGCGGAATTGTTTTTGTTTTGTTTTTGTTTGTTTTTTGCTTGCTTTTCGTTGTGCGTGTCGCTCTGGTGCTTCTGGGTTGGTTGGGTTTCCCTTCGACACACTCTACCCAAGTATCTAGCGCAGTGCGGATTCCCAGCCGTTGGCGATCTGGTGATTTGTCGTCGTGTCTCTGCCCGTGTTTCCGCGGCCGCGACAACAGCTGATGATAACGAAAGTGCGACATCTTATCCGATCGCCCTGCATGCGCTACCCGCGGAGCAACGGGGCGGTCCAGCGGTGGTGGCTGGCCCGCCCGTCCGCCCACACCCAACGCCGATTCGGCGGAGCAGGCGAGTTGCACGATGTGCTTCTCAGGCAACAGCCGGGTGGGACGAGAATGCATATGCAGCCATGTCTCGGGGCGCGTGCCTGTCAGGCGCTGCTGTGGACGTCGGACGTTGTCTCGGAGCGTCCGAAATCCATCTGTGATGCTCTGCATCCAATTGTGGCGAGTTCGTCCAGCCTCGTCGCTCGCGGAGCCTCCAGAAAACAGCGAGCCGCGCACAGGTGCCGGCCCCGGGGGGGAAGAGGGGCTGGGCTGGTTGGCGAAGTCTTGTTGCGGGGAGCCCCCCCTTCCCAGCTGCGAAGCGTCTGTCCGCTGGCTGCAGATCCACCGTCCCCTTGCCATCGCGCTGGCCCCTCGCCGGATCCGCGAGATTCCGCCGCGCTCGTCATGCGAAGCCTCAACGGGACTGGAAGGCGACGAGATAAGCAGCCGGCTCGCGGCCAGCGACACCCCGTGGCTGGCAGCTGACGCTGTGAGACATGCAGCATGCGGACTGTCGGCAGTGCTCTGGGTGTGTGGATGTGTACATATGTTGTGTGTATGTAGTGTGTACAATATGTACTCTGTGTATGTAGGTATATAGTACATATCGTGCAGCTGCTGGCTTTCTGTTTCTTTTTCTTCTCCCTTTCTTTTTCTGCGTATGCATGTGGCCGGCGCGGGACGCGTGCAGCGAGGTGAGTGGTGGAGGCGACGGGGCCAATCGGACGGCGGAGTTGTCCAGGGTGGATGGCAGCACTCGCGCGCGGGGCGGATGCGGCAGAGCCGATTCCGGCAGTCCGTCTCGGCATGCCGAGACCAGAGCCCGTCCGGCCGCTTCCGCGCCGAGCGCGGTCGCCGCCAAACACTGCGCCCCAGCCCAACGGCAGCCCCGCAAAGGAGTGCCGAGGGGCGCGTTTCTTTGGCGCGCTAACCGACGCACGACGACGCCGGCTCCCGGGGCCGCATCCGACACGACTTGTTGCCGCATTTCGAGCCAAAGAGTGGGAGAGATGGGACGGACCGCCTCGCTGCATGGCTGCATGGCTGCGCTCTGCACGGAGGGAATGCTTGTTCCGTCCGCTGTCAGCGCTTCCCGCACGCACTTTGCACGTCCGCGTCCGACCACGTCATTGGACAACGCCCAACCCCGACCACAGTTGGAAGAGCGAATCTCACCCTCCGTCCCGGCGTCCACTCGGGGTGCCCCCCTAGCAGTATGTAGCTGACCGGAGCGCAGCCCGGGAAGCGCGGACGGCGCGTGCTGCCGAGAACCGTGGCGGATGAGTCGATCCGCCGCCACAGCCCTTTCGTTGCCGAGAGACGCTGCCACGGAGGACTGTGTGGCGTTGGAGCGCAGGAGTCGCTGGGGGCCGGGGGGGGTTGGCACGGATAGCGCTTGGGAGGTGGAGTGGTCGGGTGGGAGCGGACGAGGCTTGGAATGGTGGGACCTGTCCGAGGTCCGAGAGAGTGAACGGAGGACCCGACCCGGAGTCGAAACGAACAGTGCTCCCGGATGCACCGGCGCTGCCGATCGGCGGCAGAATGGCTACCGAGCTCACGACGGCACCCGCCCTGGAGAGCCGGTCGTCCGTGCATGGGGCGCAGTAGTGCGCCGACTCATGGGCGAGCACTCGCCGCGTGACGTCACCGATACGAAGCCGGGAGAAAGCACACAAACAGGCGGCTGTTCCCGGGGCGGAATGGCTGCGGTTCTCCAGCCGTTGCAGCGCGTGGCCAATGCCCTTGCCCGTGTCTCAAGCGGGAGATATCGGAGCAGAAGCGGGCCGCCCCGGCTGAGGAAGACGCACAGAGCGAGGCGTCGGAGTGGGAACTTCGGGAGCGGAGGGAACGGGGAAGCGCAAAGGAGGCCGGAGGACGGGGGGGGGCGCTACAACGGGCCACCTGCAGTCTGGTAGAGGTCGAGGTCGAGGGGACAATGGCCCAGATAGGTCGCACTCAGTCAATGGCAGAACAAGAAGGTAAATTTGCCACCGTTATCACCATCTCACACGGACTGCGACCGATGTGTCCCAAACCCCAGAGAATCACCCCTCACCTGCCCCGGAGATAATACAACGCCACCTTACGACTGTCGCCGGTTTTAGCGCTGGATGGAAGGAAAGCATTCGCGTCCGCGGACGGAGGGTTACAGATGCTCGGCGTCGAGTCATGTCGGCGTTAGCCGTCCGGGGGTGAAGAGTGTATCCCGCCGGCTGATGGCTGGCTGTGAGATCGCCCAAGTCCGACACGTTTTCGTACCTTCTGCAGGTAATCCGTGCAAGAAGAAGACACCGACCCGAGCCTATGCAGTCCCGATACATACCAGCAGCTCACATTCCGCAGTTCGGGCCCTCGATATCGATCCAGAAACCAACCCTGACCACTGACCACTTCCATCCGTGCTCTCTGTAGGCAAGGCAGTTGGCCGTCGAATGCATCGAAGAAGTAAGAGAAGCAGCATCAGCAACAGTGGGGCAAAAGAAAACGTCGTGGTCGCTGTCTTTTTTTCTTTTTTGGTTTGTTTTGTTTTGCCATTCTTCGCATTATCCGCATGCGACCTACCGGTATTTAGATCATGGCGACACACACCGTCTGTTTCCGTCCACTGTCCTTCCGGCGCGTTGTGGCTTCCCCCCCATTGCCCTCCGCCCTGGCCTGATCACAGAAAAGAGACAGAAGCTGAGGCGAGCGAACCGACCGAACCCCCAAAGCACCACATCAACGCACAACAACACAGGCCGGGGCCACCAAAAGGCATCTCGTCCTGCTTGATCTTCCTGTAGAGCGTTTCTGCTCGTCACAGAGCCGAGGTTTGACGTGGCGCCAACCCTGCTTGTCATCGGCCGCGCGGCTATATTTTGCTTCTAGAGTAAGTATGTGCAAAAGCTCTTCACTTTTACGCACGTCTGCCTGCCTGCCATCCCACGACGGCCGTGAACAGCCGCGAGGCCGCTTCGCCATCTACCACATCGTAGCAGCAGTAGATAATCGGCAAATGCCAGAAGAAGATAAAAGGCCCGTGGTGTCGAGAAGAGTCGAAATCCCGAAGAAAGCTGCGAACCACGGCCGGCATCAAAATGCTGGCGACCACCCGCCCTGCGAGGCAAGGGAGTCATTGTCCCCCCCCCCTCCTCGTTGACCATCTCCTCAGCCCAATCGTCATTCCTCCATTTTCTCCCGTCGCATTCTTCTCGCCACCTCCATCCTCTGCAAGTTCCATCTCCCGTTTTCATGGTCCGTGTGTGTGTGGGGGGGGGCTATCGCCTGGGCCACGTTGATTGGTTCCGTGCGAGGGTTGTCAGGATCGTGAACCCGTCGAAGCCGAAGTGCCTGATATGTATGAAAAATGTACTCTTAGATAATTGAAGATAACCTAGGGGTTAGTTAGCGCGGAGGCGTACAATGCGATCGGTTCGAGTTGTCGGGAGACCCACTTTTTTTTTTATATATATATTTTTATTTAGTCATTGATCTCACCAAGACGATATCTACACACTTTTCCACGCCAAACATGCAAAACACAAAAAAAAAAAAAACAATGCGCGCGCGTGCAAGGTCCACCGAGCGATATCCCGTGACCCACCCTCGCTGCGGGCTGTCCATCCATACCTAGATACAAGCGTCGTCCCGCGCGCATCCATCCAATCCGTCCATCTACATACGCAGTTCTCTGGCGTCCTGGGCTGCGACGTCACGCCAGGCGAGACCGCGGTCAACGGACCACATTTTAGCTGCCGCCAAGTACGTAGGTATGTATACACATACGGCCTATTGCACGCTGCAACAGCCGCAGGTGCAAGCGCAGATGAGAAGAATGACCCCGTCGTCGGAGAACCCACTGGCGGCTTGAAACCAGCGCCAGCACTAACCCGGAGAAGGCAGTCGGAGCAGCCTCGCATCCCGCAGCCGCTAGATGGAAGAAGAAAAAACAGCCCCCGCCAGACAAAGAAGATCGAGGAAGAAAGGTTTCTGATTCTTATGGAGCCAGCGCAAGGCTCGAACGAAAGCATCCCAACGTAACTCAAGGCACAGAAAACTTCCAGCACTTCGTCACATCGTCAACGGAACTACAACAGGCCAAACGGAAATCCCCCTACATCGGTACCGCGGTTACATGGATCCTCCAGCAAAACACCCAGCACAAGACAGATCGTTGTCATCACTTCTTCTAGGTACATTAATCGTACAACATACAAACAACACGACCCCCGCACGCGGAACCGCCTCCACTAGTCCCTTCCCCGCTCCACGAACGGGCTCCCCAGCCGCCTCGGTCCAGCGCCCATGCCCAGCTCGCCCTCGAACTGCACATCCCGCATCGTCGTCGGACTGCCCAGATCGCCGTCGTAACTGACCGGCGTGACCGTCAACAGTGGCGCACTGGGCCTCAGCGCGGTCGTCGGCCTCCTCCTCGGTCCGAGCGGATTCGTGCCGGCGGAGACGGTGTATCCTCGCGTCCTAGTGCGTGTGGGCGCGGCGGCGGTGGCGGCGGCAGCAGCAGCGGCTACGGTGGGCGACGGCTTCTCGTCTCCGAATAGGTCCACCAGTGTCTTTCTTCTCGGACGCGTCCGGGGCGGCTGGGGCACGGCGGCGGGTTCTGTTTCCTCGTCTTCTGCGCGTTTTAGTCTTCGTGGCCAGGTACCATACAGCGACCAGGAGGATTCAAGTTCCAGCGGTGGTAGGAGGGAAGGGGTGTTACTGTCGAGCGAGAGGTGGCGATGATGCCGTCGCACAGGGGAGCGATCCCGCTTGATGTTACTGCCACCGGCAGTCTTGTTCAAGGCGAAGGCACTGCTGATCTCGAAGCTGGGCGTCGAGGGCACTTTCCGCGGGGTCTCATCGGGTGCGGTGGACGAGCTCGCGCCCGCGATGCGCTCGGCGATGCCTCCGAACTGGAAGCCCGGGCGGGTGGGCATGTGGACGTCGCGGCCGGCAGCAAGGGACGCCAGTGCGCCGGTCGGTCGCATCGACGACGCGGTGCTGGTGGCTAGCGAGAGCGCCATGTTGCGCGTGGTCGGGAACGCGTCGCGGGGGGCAGGCGCCTGGAAGCCGGAAGACGGACGTGCTTTGGTATCGACGCCAGCAGTGTGGCGCTGCTGGTGGTGGTGGTGATACGGGTTCTTGGCAGCGGGGCCGTAGTTCTCCCTGCAGAGCTCGCGCAGTCGTCGTCGCGTGGCGGACTCGGAAGCCGGCCAGGTGTGGGGCACGCTCGTCCGCATGGCATCGCTGCGATTGCTGGTCTCGCCCTGGGGGACGGGGGTGCGCTGCCGGGTGCGGGGCCTCGGCGTGGCGAAGTCACCGCGGAGTTTGGCGTCCTTCCAGCTTTTCTTTGTCTCACGCGCGACCTTGTAGCAAACGCCCAGCGGGGGGACCTGGCCGGGGAGGACAAAGAAGGGCGTTCTCCTGGGATCCTGTTGGTACAATGCGTACGTCCTCCACAGGTGGGCGTCCATCGCTTCCGTCCACTTCGTCTTCCTCTTACGCCCGGCACGCCCGGCCCCACCGTCGCCGCTCCCTTCGGCCACGGTCTGTCGTTCCGGCATTGGGAGGCCCGCAGTCACTCTTCCGTGCTTCCTCTTGGGCGTCTCGTCTACGGGACCGCGTCCGCCGTCGTCGTCCTCGATGCTGGTGCAGCTTCCGTCGGCGGTGGTGTGCGTGGTGTTGCTGTCGACCGAAGAGTCCGACGAGCACGAGTACGACGAACAAGCCGAGCCGGGACGCGCGATCGCCATTCCAGCGCGGAGCATGGACGCACCCATCTCCTCGTCGACGTCGGACTCCTCGAAGGATACGTTCGCCCGTGCAGACGGGGTTCGCGGAGGGTGCGCCGCGCGACGCGGCTTGGGGGTTCCGGGCAGGGGCGATTCCGCCGGTGGCGGGGTGGAAAGACGAGCTGCGGATCCAGCAAAATCCTCGGCGAGAAACGACGGCAGAAGGGACGATGCGGCCTTGGGGGTGACGTCCCCGGAGTTCGACGGCGCCGGACCTGGCATCATGGGCGAGAAGGTTTGGGCTAACGGGCGGTGTTGTTGTTGGGGGCAGGTATCGGAGCGCAGGGTATTATGTGGGACGAAACGAAACGGAAGAAGAGAAAGGAAGAAGAGAAAACAGAAAGACAGAGCGTGTCGCGAGAAATACGTGTACCAGACGCGGACAGACGCTGGGAGTCCGAAGAGTCCCGAGCGGTGTCTTTGTTGCTGCTGCTGCTCCGGACGTGCCGAGAACACAGACGTGAAATAGAGTGGCGGCAACAAACACGAGGCAAAGCGAACAGCAGGAAAGCGCGACGCGATGTTACGCCGTCGATGGGGACGGCAGTACGTGTTGTCGAGCGCGAAAAGCCGTCAGGAATCGTCAAGCAATGCGACCGGTCCGGAACCGCAAGAAACCGAGAAACAAGTGTTGTCCGGGGAAGTGGATATATTTCGGGATCGGTTCGAAGCGAGGGGGCGTTATCGAAGCCGCTGGGGTGAAGGCGCGCGCTCGCAGCCAATGGCGGTGGGTCGGCTGGGTGGCTGTTTGTTGTTGTTGGTGTCCCTGCGGTCGCGTTGGCGAAGCGATTGCTCTCGCGTTGTGCAGTCACAGCGGATGCGGCGAACCGGCGGCGGGAAGGGAAAGCAAAGGAAAGCGGGAAACGAACGAGGGGGTGCGGCGACGGGGAGGAGGAACGATGGAGAGAGGAAGAAGAAGAAGCGAGTCGCGAGGAGGCGCGTTGCGGTGGAGTTGGACGGGGACGTGTGGTTGCGGCGAGGGCGCCGGGGGGAGCAGCGCAGGGCAGGGGGAAGAGGCGTGCGGACGGACAGCCGCTGAGCACCGCTTGGAGTCGCGATCGTTGCGGCCGGACAGTTGCCGGAACCGGATGCAGACGCGACGGGGCGCGGCGAAGAAGCGGCCGGGGCTGCGCGCGGGACTCGGAGCGAGCGAGATATGGTGTCTGCGACCGGATCGGCCGGCTGAGTCGAATTCGCCGGACAGAACAGCTCTCGCCGGCCGAACGAATGTGCGGGTGTGCGAGGCTTGGCGGAGAGAGCGGGACGGGTGCGAGGTGCGGTGCGAGGCGAGGAGGCGAGAGGAGGCGAGGAGGAGGAGGCGAGGAGGAGGCGAGGAGGAGGCGAGGAGGAGAGGAGGGGGCGAGGTGCGATGGCAGGAGAGGGGAAACCGGGTGGGACACAATGGGCCCACACCGGCCCGATGCGGCGCGCCAGACGGGGACCGCATCGAGACAGCCAGCCAGCCGTCCGTTCCGCTTCGGGCAGAACACGGTCGTGGCCGCAGTGTCTGCTTTTGATTTTTCTTCTTCCGTCCGTCCGTCGCTGCGGAGCGCGCGGAGGGGGCTCCTGCGCACGGCGCCTCACTCGCGCCGCAGCCAGCTCGCTCAGTGCTTGCATCTCTCCATCGCAACGTGGTCATCGCCACCGACGGGCGCGGAGAAGAATCATCGCTCGCTTGCGCCGCAGTGGGGCCGGCTGTCTTGGTCCGGGAGGCCCACGCGCAGCAGCCCCGGGAAAAGCTGCCGACATGCCGCAGCCAGTCCGGATCGGGACGCGGACACAGAAAACAAAAACAAAAACAAAAACAAAAACAGCGGTCCGCATGAGTCTCGTGCATGGCACATGCATGCGGACGCGGAGAAGGCGAAAATAAACAAGCAGACAAGCAAACAGACAGATGTCTATCTAGATGATAAACAGATAAATACATATATAGATGGACCAAAAAAACAAATATATCTGGATACATACATACGCGGAGAGAATCGGGAAACGGAGGTGGGGAGTGGGAGGGGAACCGCTCCCATATCTCGTGCCGCACACACATCGCACGCCACAGTCTCAGCCACAGCTCTAGCCCTAACTAGCTCTAGCCCTAGCTCTAACGCGGCCGTTGATGTTGGTTGCACTCACGCGCGGAACGAGGAGCCGCCTGCGCACGCACGTGGTGAGGCGGGGGGGGGGGGCTGGCTTTCCTAGGCATTGTCTAGATATAGTACGGCCGCCGCCCTGCTGTGCAAGACTTTCCCGTAGTCGACGGGCACAGATTCTCACTCGATGCCGCATTCGATCGCGACGGAAACGGCCAGTCTCTACATGTTCAAAGAGCTGGTGGGGTCCCGACGGCTCCGGGGTGGAGGCCGAATCAGCGCGGGCATTCTGGAAATCTTTTGGGAGTGGGGGGGGGGAAAGCAAGTGACGGGCACAGTCCTATCGGACGTCCAATCTGCCTTCAATAACGCGAGCAGAGTCTTACTTGCAAAGCGCACGAAGCAGCTGGGAGTCGAAGCGGACCCGATACGGTGGACAGTAAGCTTCATGACAGACCGGAGGGTGAAAAACTGGTCCTGGATGGGAGGAAGGGGAAGCACGCAGCGCGGAGGCAGGCATATTTGGCGAGGTGGAACAGAGGTGCGAAGGGGCGAAAGGGCTGTCCTTTGCGGACGATATCTCCTAGTGGGCGCAAGGGAAGATGGAGGAGAAAGTGGCAGAGAAGCTGCCGAAGGCATCAGAGGTAGCGTTTGAGGGGGGCCACAATGATGGCGCGACATTCGATCACGGCAAAAGCGAGGCAATGCTATTCAACAGAAGAAGAAACACCTCCACGGCAGCGATCACGACGGGCGGCAGAGAAATCCCGTTCAACAAGGAAGCGACTGGCAGGGCGGTCCCATCAGCTCAGAGCGGGGCACTGCCGCACCGGGCAGCACCTGAAATGGACGGACAACGGCGGCGTGCGGGCGACACAGACACGAGAGCACCTGCTGAAGAACCGCTGACGATGCAAGCCGTAGCAGAAGATCCTGTGGGCAGAGGTGCGGGGAGAGATACGGGAAGAGGGAAGAACCGCTTCAAGATCCCACTCGGAAAAAAGGAAGGAAAAAAAAAAGCGCTGGTCACGATTACTCACTCGGGACGGGAAGGGCGATTGCACAGTAACGATCGATCGACCGGGGCTTGTCGCGCGCCCATGCGGTCCGCGGTTACCGCAGATCCTTCTGCTCCACGATGTCGCATCTGCCGCAGCGGTGTCGGGTATCCAGATCCGGCTATCTTATCTCGTCTCATAGATCGGCGTTCGGATCACGCGTCCGCGAAGCTTCACCGCGGCTATGCGGCCCGCGGCGCCGTCTGTCGACACGCAGAAAAAAAAAGTGGACGCGTGGAAGCGCGCGCCTCGCCTTCACATCCGCCACATGACCACTTCCGCGCGCGTGGTCGTCAATAGCCAAGTGACGCCTCGTGGACCTGCGTCTGGGCTTTTTGTGTGTGCCGCCACAAACAACTGATGCGGGTGCAAATGCTGTCTTAAATCCGTCTGCCGCGACATCCACGAACTGCAGTGCTAGTCTAGACTACATTCGATGCGGCGCGCGTGGGCAGGCACGTAGTAGATAAGAGGTCACTCGAAAGGCGGTCACTGTAACCGGCATACGACTCCCAAGTCCGACGGGTAACAGCAGTTGGTTATGTACAACGACAAACAACGGGGTATTTTCTAAGCTGTTGTAATACTGTACCTATCTTGTGCACGACAGTATTTGAGTTTCATTCATCTTAAATACGCATTCAACTCCTTGCGCGCATCGATGTAAATTCCGATTTCGAGCAACATAGGTAAGTACATATTCATACAGGCTTGATACGTATTCGCATAGAATCTAGTGGTATTGCAGTATTTTTAAGGGATTCGACAGGCATCAAATAGAATGCAGCTTCCATACCTACGACATTGCTAAAAATTTTGAGTATGCAGGCAGGGTGCATACGTACGTGAATACCATCTAAATACTGGGCACATGAGGTATAGCTTTCTTAGCATTTATGTAAATGCCACATAGGTACTAACCGCGAGGTGACAACAGCATTCATAACCACGAGTAAGTGCTCTTACAGCATGCCTTCCGTATTTGTGTCCATACCATTTGAACGCTGTCTGAGCCCATCGGTAGTGCAGTATTACAATGGAATACAGACCGAATGATGATAACGCACTGCATTCAAATACCATAGTGAAAGGGCATCTAACTAAGTACGTATGTGTGACTACGCCACTCTTTTGAGTGCGGACTTTTACGTCTTGACAGAACTGGCGCGACATGTACTCAATTACAGTCTGGCTTCCGCTGCAATAACAGACTTTTATATATATATATAGATTATTGTAGGTTCAATTTGAGACTTCCCTCCGATGGAATGATTATCGTGGTTCCAACCGTGCGATTTATGTTTGTCTTACCGTATTTCATTCGAATGCATTGTGAACCGTCAGTTCACCGCGAACCGGCCTTCAAAAAGTGGGACAGCAATTATATTGCTGGTATGATGGTGGGGCGGATGTGTAATCCTGTTAGTCATGGCCGTGGTGGTGATGATGATGATGATATGGTGATGGTTTGGCTGTGGAAATGTTAGGCGACGGAAATCTCAAGTCCGAAAACCGCTGTGCTCCTGCTTCATGTTGTCGTTTGGCTCCCTTACGGCAATCCGTTAGTAGAGTATGTTCTCCCATTTCGATCTGTATTATAATTGTCAAGTTGTGTTCATGTATTATATATATAGACTTTTTTAGTATACTCTAGATAGTAGTTAATTCTTCGGGTATCCCAAATAATGGGGATTCACAGCTGCATTTTTGGGGTACTTAAGTATTTGTGAAACTGACGCGTCAACCCAGCATTTCACAGCGTATGCGGATACCGTGTGCAACAAGCATCCAGGTGGCATCGGGATGAAGACAGTATCGGTTGGAGCGCGTGTTTAGGCAAGACTGCGCAGCATACCAAATACGGTACGTACCTACTTCACTGGAAACCGCTACATGGCGGCAGCGAATGTATAGCACGTACAGTATTATCCAGAGCCCAGATGGCATATGCATCTCGTACCACTAACTACAGCTTAGATAATACGCACTTTTTTGTTATTGTATGTACAGAGTAATATGAATATCTACTATATAAACGACGCAATGCTGATCGCATATTTGACGCGTACAAAGAAGGAACCCCTTCTTTTTTTGGTCTTTTCTCCCTTACTCTTCCAACCCCCCCCACCTTCCGACGCCCGCTCGGAAGGCGCCCTACGGCTACCAGAGGCCGAAGAAGCTGTACCGCCGGGCTGCTCCGCTGGGGATCTTGTTCAGCGCGTCCTTGGCGGCGGCGACATAGCCCGGGTTGGCCTCGGCCTCGCTGGCATCCCATATAGCGACGCCGCCGAATGTCGGGAAGCGCGCGAGATCGGCGATGATTTTGGCGGCGGTCTCCCTGGAGACGTATCCGCCGGACGGCGCTACCTTGGAGGTTGCCGGCAGGGTCAGGAACACCTTGAGGCTCTTGTTCTTGCTGTTGGTGGCGACCCAGCGGTTCCACATGCCGAAGTTGAAGCCGGCGTTGGTCAGCTGCGGCTCGCCCTTGGTCTTCCACGTCGAGGCCGCGCACGACGGGTTGTTGTAGAACTGGACGAAGATGGCGTCGAAGGCGGCCCTGCTGAGCGCCGTCTCGAGGTACTTGTCCGGGCTCATGCACTGCGGCGTCGCCGTCAGAAAGTACTTCTTCGTCTTGTCGGCTTCGAAGAGCTTGCGTAGCCGGTACGCGAAATTCTCGTAGAACAGTGCGGGCAACGTCTCGATGTCGAAGTCGAAGCCGTCGACGATGGCCTCGCCGAAGGGACGGTAGTACGTCCATCCGCGGCCGAACATGTTCCAGACCTTGTAGGCGAAGGCGTCGGCCTCCGCCGCCGACTTGAAGCCGGCGTAGGTGTCTGCGGCGCCGCCGATCGAGAGCAAGATCTTCTTGCCCAGGGCCTGGCAGGCCCGGATATCCGCACTGCGTGGACTGTCAGCGCCCGAGTCTTCCCCACGCAGGAGGAGACGCAACTCACGCGATAGTGGGACACCAGAGGAGCTTGGTGTCGGGAAACATCTGGTAGCCAGTACACCCGGTGGAAAAGTTGACGACTGGCTGGCCGCCGGTGCTGTTCCAGTCGTTCAAGAATCCCACCGAGATGAGCTGTATGCGGGCACGCGCGTCAGCCAATCGGGTTTGCGGACGGCAGCGGGCAGTCCCGGATGCGAACTCACATCCACGTTCGCGTCTAGCAGGTCTCGGGTCAGCTCGCTCGGCCCCAGACACGCACTCGCACAGCAGTGCCGAAGATCGTGGAAAACCACCAACCCTTGCAGTACGTCAGCAGGCTTTTCTGCTGCTTCGAGCTGTTCTTGTCGTAGGCGCCGTGGGAATTCTGGCCCCAGTACAACACCATGTTGTTCCGCTTGGTCAGGTCGAAGGTGGCATTGGCCGTGGCGGCGAAAAACGTGGTCGCCACCGCACCGAAGAGCGCCGGGAGGGTGAATCGCATGATTAGGGGATTATGGAGGAGGGTTTTGCCAACGAAACCGGAGTGGGGTGGGTGCGGGCGAGAGCGAATGAGCGTGGGGGCGGCGGGGGGAGGGGTCCGACGGATTGTTGGCGGGTTTGATCGATGAGGATGCCGATATAGAGGAGATGCCCTCAAGAGGACGAGGTGGGCTTTATGGAAAGGAAGGAGAGAAGAAGGGAAAGCAACGGCGGGCTCGCTCGCACGCATGGCCGTGGCCGAGAAGCTCTGGAACAGCGATGGCTCTTCCCCATCCCCCTTTCGTTCGGGCTCGCAGGAGGAGCCAATGACCCGAACCGGACAGGCGCGCCATCGCGCGTCGTCCTCTGTGCTCCGTGCTCGCCGCCCGCATATCTCGGCGGCAGCCATTCCGATCGTGGTCCTTGGCGCCACAACGGCCGATCACAGCCCATCACTGGGAGAGGGGGGAAGGGATGGTGGAAGAGCCAATATCTCCTCGACAACTTCCGCACCCAACTGGCACAAGCCGCCAGCCACCCAGGGATACCTACAAATCTCGCTCAGACAGAGTTTTCGTGGAATGGAGAGAGAGGTCGGTTCTGGCGCAGGATCGGGATGAAGCCGATGCGTGTCAGGTTGACGGGATCGACGCGGAGAGGGGGCAGAGGGGCGGTGTGGGGGAGGGCAGGGAAGGGTGCCTGCCCGGGACTGCTGTCCGTGGCTGTGGCGGAGCCTCCGGGAGGAGGAGGAGGCTCCGGGAGGAGGAGGAGGAGGAGGAGGAGCAAGATCTGGACTGCTTGCTGATGCTAGCCGCCCCCACGCAAGCGCTCCTGCCCAATCGAGGGGCACAATTGGGCTTCGATTGCTCGGCTAAAAGCTGACTCGCGTGTGGGAGGAGGGGGGTTTCCCCAAAGGGTGCGGCGTCTGCTGGAATGTGGGGATATCATCGATCCAGACGCACCCATCTGTGCAGACGTTAGAGTGGTGGGCGGGCAAGCGAGGGACGCAAAACACCCTCATCCGCCGAGCTCACCACCGCAATAATAGGAATATATTTGTGGGTCCGTAGAACGACAGACTAGTGTCTGTAGAGAGGTTCTTCGGATTCAGATTAAAAATATATATGTGGTTGATGGAGTGCAGTAAGAGGTTGAGAGTTGAGTAGAGTAGAGTAGTGTTGAATGGCAGTGCGTAGGGATTGTGTTGCTGCTAGCCCGACTGCTACTAACGTGAAAAAAAGGAAAGACGAGTGATGGTGGATGACACCGACCGCTGCAGATATTTACGCTCGATGCACACTGAGAACCCAAAGGGCTGTGCGCGAGTGCGGCAGCGAATAGGCGAACGCAGAGAATCGGCAATCAAGTCAATCGGACCAGAACTGGTCGAGTTGGTGCTAGCTTTGCTGGTTTTGCTGGTTTTGCTGGGCTTTGCTGGTTTGCACTTGGCGGAACCCCGCAAATTGTGTTTGCCAAGACGCTAGCCCGTCTAAGCGTCCGGCCCCTGCCAGCATCGGGCCCGCCCATGCGGCGAACGCAGGTACTGGCAGAGGTGGGGAGAAAATGCGGCTCGAAGCTGGGTATCTAGTGCGGATGCTGACGGCCAGCAAGCCGACGGGACGTTTCTGTGGTCGCGATCCAGCAGACGGGGGCGGGGAAGTGCGCTGACAACTCCGCGGTCGCCGACTTGCAGCACTGTGTCTTGGCGCGCTGTGTTTTGCGAGCGGCCCCCCGCCGAGCGTTTTCCTTTTTTTTTCCATCCCACCGCCGTGGTACATAGCTAGCTCTGCGCATCGCATCCCCGTCGAGGCGGAGATCCTGTCTCGGACAGAACATTTTGCTGCTTACATACGCTAGCCGCACGAGCGCTAGTGAGGGGGGCACAGACGAACTACCCAGATTGAGCGCCAAGCGACTGGTGGCAGAATTGCTGTACATATGTATGTAGAGTAAGTACTTCCCTATCGTCTAGCCCCAGGGGCAATTTCCACGATGGCTGGTTTCTGACGAGCCGGTGCGCCGCTAGAGCTGCAGCTGCTTGGGACGGCAGTTGGCGGAGTGACGGCACCAACCCGCCCATGGCTGGGGACATGTAAGACCGGCGCAAAAGTATGCCGAACTTTCGACGCCTACTCCTCCACCACCAGCATCAAAGCGAATAAACGCTCTTTCGAGGAGATGGAGAAAGGGAAAGAGTGATTTTTCAAATTCTCCGATTTATTTTAGAGGGCGTGGTTGATTTAACTTTGGGCTTCAAAAACAAACCGTTTTGGTGGAGAAGGTCGCGAATGTCGCACGCGCTAAGCCATTTTGGGGCGTACATATCAGTGCAGATTAATATTTCATAATATCCTGATATGGCGATTAACTACCTTTTTGTTTTTTTTCTGTTTTATCTGCAACTCGACGGTGACCCTTGTATGTATGTACTTCCACCTTCCCCTTAAACTCCTTCGTACCGTTATGTACGCCCATCCACATGGCACCCAACGCTCGCAGACGGTTGATCCAGTGCTTCAGGAAGAACTCGGCGTAGTCTAGCCCTTTAGGAGAGTGTTTACTTATTCACAATTTTCCCGTGTGCACCATTTCGCTGAACACCGAGAGCGCTCGATGAAATTGAGTTCACAGTGGAATTTGGGATAAACGTGTTCTGTTGACTGCTCGCATTAAAAAAATAAAAAAAATAAAAAATGGCAGCATTTTCTTCATTGGGAATTAATTGGATTATTGGAGTATGTACTCTAATTCCTCCCCACGAAGTGCCTCCAGTGACCCGTCGGTCTAAGGCGTCCCCAACCATATTATAATACGCCCTTTCCAGGTTGTCCATGTGCCATTGTGCCCAGCACCTGGCCCATCGGACGCACTGTATGCACGCATTCTATCTGCCCCCGGACACATGAGCGGGCGGTGCGTCACGGTCCAGCACCGCAGCGTCACCCGATGGCATTCGGCCGGATCCCCTTTCGGCAGGCAGGGGGAGGCATCCAGAGCGTCCCATGGGTGCCGGACGATCCTCATCGGTCGCACGCGGTTGACGGAGAATTATATGTGGATATGTATGTAGATAAACAAAAAAAAAACGGCAGCGCCGCCCGCTCGCATTTCCCCGAACACGTGCGTTGGTCAGCGTTGGCGGGCCGGTCAACGTCCGCCCTCCCCGGCGGCGGCGGTGGCGGCGGCGGCGGCACACTGCCCGCCCCCGTATATGTATGTATGTAAGTATGTAGGGTATGTGCCGATAGTGCCCGCACTGCTTATTTCGCCCGTGGGGCGTCGCAAATCTCTGCCGGTGCCCGCTCGCACGCAGACCGCACTGTGCGAATACATAATAATATGTATGTATGTGTCTGGACACGTGTTCCAGCTCCTTCGACGTTGGCGGCCGCGCACTATATCTGCCTACTATAACTACATACTGCCTAGTCCGCCGCCACGGTACGCAATCCGCCGCAGAATCTCGTATGCGACTACATACATACATACGTACACCGTACATACATAAGGACAAGCCCCAGTGGCAGGCTCGAGTGAAGGGGACTCCCCGGCCAGCAGATGCGGATTTGTTCCCGGAGCGCCGGCACGGGATGTTGCACGTCCGGGAGGTTGGAACAATCATAATGCTCTCTCTCCTCCACTGTATCTATCTAACTAGTGCTCGACGCGGCGCTGGAGATGCTCACTCCGCCGCCGCTACGGAAGAGCGGAGTTGTTTCCGGAGGCGAACACACACACCAGCACTTGCAACGAGCCGCCTTTGGGCGGGGGGGGGGTTTGATTTCTTTTTTTTCTTTTGTTTATTCATACCCCATACTCGCATGCAGCCTTTCTAGACCACATGATACCTATGGCAGCGCACTTTTTTTCTTTTTTTTTATATCCAGGTTTGCCCGCCTTCCGGGCGTCTGCGGACGGGAAACGGTTAGTATGTACTATGCGTCGCCACGATCTCCATAGGTCGTATGCGGCCAATAATGGCGGAACGACGCGGAAAGCAGCAGCACGAAAGCCGGGGGGGCGGGGGGTGCTCCGCTGTGTGCATTCGGCGTCACTCGATTCCCGTTCGGCGACGTCTATCTGTCCGGCCTGCCGTTCCGTCTCGCCCGCTGCGGTCTTCACGGATGCGCAGGCTCTCCAGACGGCCATGCGCCGAACGGAGAGCCGTGAGCTCGGACCAGGCCAACAGCACGCCCTACGCGCGCGTGCGTGCGGCGCAGGCTCTCCCTCCCTGCCTCCTTAGCGCGCTTCAAGGGCAGGACCGGGCGAGGCGAAGCGTGACGAAGCGGGACGAAGCGTGACGAAGCGGGACGAAGCGTTGGTCGGGACCAACAACAATCAACCCGACCGTCGGCGGTCGAAGCAAGAGACGGGAACGGAGCGGCGAGAACGGGGCGCGGCGGGTCTGTCCGCGGGCGGCAGACGCAGCGCAGCCGTCTCGGGATATCTCCAGACCACGGGGGGAGGTCGAGAGGAAGCCGCCGGCAGGAGAGGCGAGCAGCAGGGCGTCGAGGGCGGGAGCGCTTAGGTAGGGGGAGTTTGATCCATCTTTGCTCCGTCGATCGCCGGGCTCTACCGTGCTAGTCTGGCAGACAGATACCCAGATAGGCAGTGGCGCCGCATATACAGACTGGCGGTCTTCGATCTGTCAGGACAGGCAGGCAGGCGGGCAGGAAGGGGGTGCGTACATAGCCATAGTGCGTTCGCCGTAGTGCAGCCGGGCTGCTGCGGAATAACAGGTAAGCTGACGAACTCTGTCTCTCCCTCCGCCCCGCTCGCGGGTGGATACCAGGCACGACCGGCCAAGACGGAGAGCGAGCAAGGCACATATTGCGCTCGCATCGAGGCTCCATCAACCCGAGACGGGGGCAGCGAAGAGGCGCAAAGCGTGCTGGCGGTGCCGGTATGGGCGCTGCAGGGTTCGGGACCGGAGACATCTTCCGGGGGAGCTGCCAGGCTGCCTCCGTGCTGGCGGGGAGCGGATCGGAGGATTGGCGCAAGACTGCACGGCGAGCGCTGGCACGTATGGGATCAAACGAGGCGGCTCTACATAGATACCTGCTCGCGGGCGTCGCGATCGATGAAGCGGAAACTCCTCATTCGCGACCGCCGCGCGCCCACATTTCCCCTCCCCAGCCCCCGAACTGATGCTGGCGCCGCCGCCCCCGCGCGCTTTGGCTGACTGGTGCAATCTCCGCCCGGCACGCCAGGCATTGTGCCCCCAAGTGTGCCGCTTGCGCGGACCGGCTGCTCATAGATATCTAGCGTCTCGATGCACGGGACGAAACACGTTGGCACATATGCGTTCACGGCGGCCGCGCGGTGGGGGCCGAACAGAGCACGCTTGGGACCGCCGTGTGGGCTGCGTTCGCCACGTTCCGTTCTCGTTCGGCCACGGCCCTCCGACAGAGACTGTGGCAACATGAAACACGCCCACTTTCCGGTTTCCTGGGGAGAGAGAGAGATTCATTGATCGCATGCGACCCAGTTGGATCATGGTCGACAGTGATGGTGATACGCCGATCGCATGCGACCCAGTTGGATCATGGAGCTGGATCATGGCGGGCCCGTCGTATTCGGCGTCGTTCACACGGCGAGAAGAGTGAGAGGGTGTGTCCAGCGACAGCGGCACGCAGACGATGCTCTAACCACGTCCATGCGATGTATGCTCCGCAGCCCCGCAGAAAATCATCTCTAACCAGCTCGACAGATAGGCACACAAAAACTGACATATGCGGGGGGGGGGGGGGGGGGGGGGGGGGGGGGGGGGGGGGGGGGGGGGGGGGGGGGGGGGGGGGGGGGGGGGGGCCCGCGCGGCGGC
>Ga0307508_10001621_pt1 | contig 25083 bp, 33 predicted proteins | sample 9_EM_MG_FD_203089 | JGI IMG/M metagenome (GOLD analysis project Ga0307508, IMG submission 203089) | Populus trichocarpa ectomycorrhiza microbial communities from riparian zone in the Pacific Northwest, United States - 9_EM | ecosystem: Host-associated > Plants > Roots > Unclassified | place... | reverse complement strand
ACTGAGCTCCCTAACGCGCTGAAAACGAGTGAGGAGGGAGTTGCCGAGGTTGTCAAGCAGGCTGGGCTTGTGAGTTTGACCATGCGGAGTGAGCTCAACAGCCTCCCTTTGTGTCGAAATTGCGTCTTCGAGGTCACTGGGCTCCCCGACGCGCGCGAAACGAGCGAGGAAGGAGCTGCCGAGGTTGTTAAGCAAGCCGGGCTTGTGAGGGTGGGCATGTGGGGTGAGCTCTACAGCATCCCTAAGTGCCAAAATTGCGTCCTCGAGGTCACCGAGGTCCCCGGTGTGCTCGAAACGAGTGAGGTAGCAGCTTCCGAGGTTGTTAAGACGGCCAGGCTTGTCGGGGTGACCATGCGCAGTGAGCTCAACAACCTCCCTTTGTCTCGAAATTGCGTCCTGGAGGTCTCTGACCTCCCCGACGTGATTGAACCGATACTGTAAAGCCACACCCAGATTCTCCAGTGCTGTGGTGTATCGGTCATCCTCAACAGAAGTAGACCCAACCAATTCCTCCAACATTGTGATTGCCTGTTGCAGGTCGGTTACATCACCGAGTCCTTCGAAGCGCTCCAGGAACTCGACACTCAAAATCCATGGGTCCCCGTCCGTTGAGCATTTGGGGAATCCTGCTCCGCCGATGATTGGCCATCCGCCTGAACGGGGTCCGCTCTACGTCCAGCATGCAGTTGCAACATGAAACTTGCAGCTGGGTTTTCGTGACTGTCTGTAGTGCTGAGCTCCAACGCCTCATGCAACAACGCCTCGGTCCTTGCTCTCTCGACTTCATCCCCCCCCTTCCTGAATTGCGCGAAATGTACCACGGCCAGCTGAAGCAATGTGGAAGGCCGATCCGAGTTGTCAACAGGACGAGCAGCAAGTGCATTGCGATACAACCCAAGAGGAACATCGAGGGAGCGATTTGTTCCCTCTACCTGACAGAGGATGGATTTCGCCATCGCCAGGTTCGACTGAGCAGCCGCAAGACAAGGGTGGTCCGATTGACAGACACTGAGCGCGTACTCAAACTGTTCAATGGAATGCTCCAGATCCTGCTTCTCCCCGTGCTTTCGGTAACGTGACAGAGCTCTGTGGCCCCGGTTTGTTGCGACTTCCAGCTCGTCTAGGGATTCTGTGGTTGACTATGACATACAGTGATTAACGAGCATCGTGTTGACACAAGTCGCCTACTCACCCGATGGGGGGCAAGGACCTTCGGCGCTGATGAATCTTGGCTCTCGCTACTCCAATGTTTGGCAGTTACCAAAATGGATGAGCACGGGGTTACGACGTCCCCATCTATTGGGGGAAGGGTGAACGCTACTGTTGCGTGAGTATCCAGACCCTTGCACAAAACCCCATCCCACTCACGAACGTCTTTTGCACTGCGGCCCAATAGTTCTTCCACGGTAATCGTCAACTCTCGCAGCTGCTCCCCAACACCCAATGTGGGCTGCAATTCGAAGGATGCATAGACCTCAAGACGAACGGTGGCCGACGGATCCGACGGTCTGAAAACTCTGTCAGGACTAACCCCAGATGGAAAAGTGGGGAATCTCACATTGGGATCGACCCATTCCATTGGACGACGTCGCGACTCACTGACGAACGTTTATTTTCGGTTCTCCATTTAAGGCCACTGTGGTGCACCACGGCGTAAAAGCCGGCTGGGACTCGTCTAAGGCCAAGAGCGACATCTGTCGCTCGGATGCCTACCTTGCCATTAGCAATCTTTGCAAGCTTGTGAAGAAATGAACTTGGTACTTGTGATGACCATTTCTTCGATCTCATTGGTGTGCGTTGCGCCGCCTGGGAGACTGGGGACATCCTGTGACTCGTCCCCGTGTCCAGGGGCTTCTTCTCTCCCTTGCTCTTCCCCCGCACAAACGTGGTAGGGGTCGGGAACGCCGGAGATTTGCACACCGTCCTGCAGGACAGGTCAGTTGATAAACTAGACGAAAGGTATGAAAACCCACGATCAGGGCACTAGGTGTCTCAGATTCCAGTTGTGGTCGTTGGTTCCTGATGCTCAAAGAGCAGCCCATCGTTATTTAGAGCGGCAAAATGGGTCGTTGAAGTACGCAGTGAGAAACACACCTGGAGCGTTTTCATACTTGTTACACAGCAAATCGGATGCATAGCCGCGGAGCAGTGCATGGAGCTGGACACAATACATTCATTCACGCACAGAGATACTGGTGAATAAGACTTGAAACTCCGAATGAGGTTACGTTGGAGTGGACCCGATCGACATCTACACCAAACCCATTTCCCCAGTACGCTCAAACCAGCACTCGGCTTTCCACTGCCAGAGCTGATGTAGGTCTGGGAACAACTACTGCGGTGGACGTTGACGCTCGATGCCAAGGGCGCCTTGTCGGCCATGCGGACGCTCGGAGCGCACCATTCCCCTACACGACGACATATCCCGGACACCACCCGCACCCTGTCTTGCCATCCGATTCAGAGATGTGCCAGTGGACGGACGCCGGTCCAGACGACTCTGCGCACTCATCCTGCTCTCCAAGTTCACCAGATCACACCCCACCCTGTTCTGTGCAGAAGTACCCCTGTCCGAAGACAAGCTGTACAATAACGGATCGTCCCAGTTGCTCTCAGAATCGTCCGTATACGCGTTCCCTTGATTCGTCTTGGCGTTGGTTTTGCTCATGTGCTCGTAAAGCACGTCATGCCGACTTTTGTCTTTATCCTTGCGCGATTCACGTTGCGCGTGGATAATGTCCTCTTTCAAATACACGATGCGCGGGTATCTCATCCTTTCGTGCCAGTGTATAGTGCCCCAATCGTCGTACGACAACTGAGTGGACGGGAGGCACCCTACGATCGGGTGAAACGCGTATGTCGCACAGCTTGAAGTCCCTCGTAGGTATGTCTCACCAGGAACCCTACAGTAACTGCCTAGGCGCAACGACTTGACTCCCTTCACTGACGTCAATTTCATCATTAAAAATCCTTACAGCCTACATGCCCATTCGAAGCGAGTCAATAGTCGGCGCGGGCACGCGATGGAGAGGACTGAGGACAAAAGGACAAGTGACAAAGCTAGAATGTAAAGTATATCGTCTCAGGACTTCCGAAGTGGACCCTCCTGCATCTGCCAGACATCGCCCACCTTCATCCACCCTCTTGGTTCCATTACTTTTCCCATTATTCCATTCATGACGTTTCGTAATTCCCATCTTTCACTTTCTGAACTTCTTCGGGAAGTACCTCGATGGCCACCAAACGCCACCTCTTCAACAGCAGACCCAGTTCTATCGCCAGCATCGACGGGGAAGCTGTCAAGGGGGAAGCGACCATGTAGCGCAACAAGGTCATTCCTGACGTCCCTAGAGATCTTCCCGCATTGCACCATGACCGCCAACTCGCCCATCTGTTCCACTGAGAGAGGATCGTCGCTGAACGTTTTTTTTTCGCGCGGCGAACTGACCAAGGAGCTCGTGGATCATCCTAACTCGATCTCAGAACACAAGGCCGAATACGCTGCTTGGAACCGATACATACCAGTTCACCGCCAGCTTTGTGAATCGTCCTTGGGCGGGGCGGTCAAAGTACTGGACGGCTCTTTTGGCAGGTTCGCCGTCAAAGTGGACCTCTCGCCCAGCGTCCACGGCCATGAATACCTCCGCCTTCCATGACGGGTACGAAGCAGCCATACTCGTCGTCATTTTCGTCCACGTCTAGTTCGTCTGGAGGCCGCGAGAGGTATTCGGCAAGGTCCGCGACCGGGAGCACATTCGCGGTAGATAGATGCGGGATTGGATAGCTTGCGCAGGGACCACGCGCCGCGCGGTGCGGTCCCCAATGAGACCACGATTGGCTGCGTGGAGGCAATAATGGCGTTGTGCGACCTCTGTGACGCGCCGTCGGTCTAGAATATGGATGTGACACGTACCTTGACAAGGACTCCGACAAGCCACGGTCGAGGTCTTCTACGAACGCTTCGTAGGTAATTATGGGCTCTGCTTCCTCGAACCTAGTGCGCTTGATGGTGCCGGAGCCGGGAACGTCCTCAGTCACGGGTACGGGAGAGATAAGGCGACATACACCAAGCTCCTCATTTTTGAGGCAAGAAAGTCATCATAGTACTTTGTTGTCCTGGAATACATGGCTGCTTTAGCAAGCCCAAGTTTGTGAGAAGGTAGAGGATTGAAGCACCATATTTGCTCATAGTTTGAATCTTCTTGCGGTCGTTTCGTGGGTTGTTGGGGAGACATGCTATGTGGATCCTTCCTTTTGCAGAAAAGCCCCTAATTGTATGTGTCCAAGGTCACGACCAAGAAACCTGAAGTCGATCGATAGATGAGTAGGCCGTCACAGAAACAATGTCGGGAGAATGACGATCCACGTACGCACGACTGTTAATTCGCATCATCTGTCCCGCCAGGACTGCCATTCGACTTTGGTAACGAAGGCGCCGCAGCTGCTGCACGGGATGCAGCCGCACTCGCCCCCGCTCGGTCCTTGGAACTAACTCAACAAGCTCTGGAAAAAATTTCGCAACACCTCGTGTTCGTCTTTACCCCCGTCTGGCTCTGTGACGCACTCAACGTCGGTGACGTAGGCGTCCGACCAGTCGCCGACGCCCCTGCACCACCCACCGCACCCAACCCAGACGGAGGCCGGGCACCCCCTCCTGACAGACGTCGCGCAGCATCTCCGTTCAAACTCGCATTCAACGCACTGTCACTCCCAAACCCTGCCCCCCTATTGCTCCCAAGGGCCGACGATACCAGCAGCCGTGGTCTCTGTGGGATTGTGGAACGTGCCACATGGATCTCGATCCAGTTTCTTCGAGTTTTCGTCGTAATGCTTCACAAGGAACGCTTGTTCCGCCATCGGCGCATTGGATGGGGGTAACGGCGGGGACTTTGGGCGGAAATGATGAAAATGCAACGACAGCCCGATGGACGAAGTCACCTTTGCGCCTTGATCGGGTACCAGGGCTCGGGACACTATCTTTGCACCGCCCGCATCCACCGTTTCTGATGCGTCTGTAAGGTCCGTGTCCCATGCCTCGCCCCACACCCGCGCCTCAAATCCTTCCCGTAAAACGCCAATCTTCCCTAAACTATCCCAACCAGCAGGGACGACAATGGGGTCACGGTCGAGCGCGTTCGGTCTGTGGTGGAACAGAAATGGATTTCGGATCGGTGCGGAGACGGTGCTGGAGGCGCGAACAAGACATGCAGCATATACTGCCGAAGCATGTTGAGGGTACTTGGCTGAGGAGTCGTATAAAATAGCGCAGCGCCATCTAATCATTCTGGTTGGGGTACCACGACGCGAACAGAGACAGACGACTTACATTTTAGACATATCGTACGGAGCACTTGCATGATGCCATCCGTCTGCTCTTCCCATTCACCCCCCTTACCTTTTACCATAGCACCCATCCCTGGGGCAGGGGCACCAACGAGATCGCTTCCTTCGTCAATCAAATCAGCCTTTGCACACACAACGATGATCGGAACCCCAGATAGATTGTGCGTGAGCGTTCCAGGACCCAACGGCAACACCGTGTTCGAGGTTAGGTTTGACGTGGCAGGTAATGCGTCGGCGGACGGCTCGGTGTAGTGTTGAAGGTGTGCCTGTACTACGCAACGTTCCAGAACTGGGTCCCACACCCCGACGACAACACGATCAAAAAGAACACGCACGTCGTTCGTGGTTCTCCTCTCTCACAATCTCTACCTCCCGTGAGCCGTCCCTTTTTGCCCACTGCTCCACCCACTTGAGCCACGTCTGCAAATCCTCGACGAACGTCCACGGACGCGTCCAGTCCAACACGATCATGACGAGCGTATGTGGCAGCGCCGTCCTCGGGAGCGCTCGCATGCGAAGGCGCCGTGTACACGGACAACCGCGCCAACCTATCTACCAACAGAAACACCAGCTCGCCATCGACACGCGAAAGCGAAAGCGAGTTGCGCGCAAGACAGCACACCTTCGTCCCCCTCGTCTCGGCCGTCCACACGGTCATATCCGAGTGCGAAATCTGTGTGCGACGCGCCGTTGCTGTCGTCTACGGCGATGGGTTCCTGGAGGAGCGCGGAGGCGAGGACGGATTTGCCGGAGACGACCACAAGGCCTGCGGGGGCGCTGCTGGCGTGGACGGTCGCGATTCTTTCATTGTACGGGATAAATTCGAGAAATGAATAAAAGTTGAAACCCCGAACTGGGCATCCATGCTACTACTACTTCCCCCACAAGTCCCAAGCGGCATAATGCATGAACAGCGCGGCCAAGTAATCCGTCTTCCGATGGCGGTACTGGAGCCCACTGCACGAAAGCTGTGGTTGTCCGATCGAATCATATCGTGTGTCCGTGCGGACTCGGACGCTGCCGGGGAGGAAATTGGGGAGAGTGTTATGAGGCACGCAGATTCCCCGAACGACTCAATTGCTTGGCTATGTGAACAGATCCTTGCAGTGCACCCTGCCTCCCCGCAGAAGGAAACTAGATAAGTACCTCAATGAGGTGACTTTGGGTTCCCTGTCGCTTACTTGTGCACCGGCGCCTTCCAAGCTTATCACGGCCGTGGCGGGGGCAGTCTCGCCAAAAAAAACATGGCTACGGTGCAGTGAGCGATGAGAATCATGTTGCAATTTTATACTTGATATGTTTTGGTTTAACAAGGGCAACTCTTGTAATTCCAAGATCCGTCTCCGGTTGGTATTATGTTGGTATCTTGGGAATGTTTAAACGTTTAGGGCCTGGTGCCTCGGGGACACGTCAAGAGTCTCCTCTCTTGCACTGCAGTCTCCTGTCACAGTAAGCATAGCCTACATCGAGATCTGTCGACAGGGAGGACAACTTTGGTCCAGCGCTGGTCAAGCATCTGCGACATTTCCGAACTAAACGTTCCTGCGACGTTCGGCCGCCCGTAACACTAGATACTCTTTGACACCCAAAAAAACGAAGGAGTTTCTCACGTCCCGGTCCCGTTGGAGCCTTCATCATGCCCCGATCGATGAGAGAGTAGTATGGTGTGCTGAGCACGCTTGGCATTATGTACTACTTTAATGTCTACCATCAACTCATCGACGGCGGGATCGCTGGAAGCTCCTGACGCTCATGTATCAAGAGTGCTCTTGGTTCGAGAAAAAGTCTCCACCCTTGTTGTCTATCACCTTGATTATGTATCGGATTTGCCAGAGGTGAGTTTCTTGGCAGGTTGTCCTTCTCTCTCGCAACTTTTTCCTCCCACGACTCGGATACACAGAAAGCAGCGCGTTGAAACTTGTCATACGAGCTTTACTACTTCGTGTTTCTTGCAAGCAAGGTCTGAGTCGTCAACGACGGCCCCTACTAGTAGCACTAGAAATACCGATTCTCGGCAGAAACCTTGTTTAGCAAGAGACTCCCACGGGCAACAATTCTCCCCCCAACAAGGTAATTGCTTGAAGCGCCGTCTTTCAAATTATATCGTCTACGGATCACCCACAATTGAAGTACTGTTCCAGGTCTTCTCAACGATGCCACCCACAACTTGACAGGGAAGTAGAAAAAGACGCCGAAGATGATTTAGGTGACGTGTCCGATCTGTCTTCCAACTTACAATATGTCGCCTTCCTTAGCGCTATTGCCGCGCGCGGTAAAGACATGGAGATAAACTTGAAGTACCTTGATATAAAAGTGGGGAAAGACCTAATCACGACACATGGAGAGTTACGGGCCATGCTCGCTTCCGCTTGGAGGCACAAATCTGACGGTTCTTACCGCGAGATTCGAGCCTCGGTGCATGTCTACGATTCGTACCCGTTATATTGTACTTGCTAACGAGTTGTTGGTCAAGCCATTCTCAAAGCACCGAAACCAGAGTCGGAACAACCAGCACTATTATCCGTAGCAGTGACTGGAATACGCCAGGGTGAGTACTTCCCATCTTACCGTCTTTACGCACTGACGTTCCCGCTAGACCTACGTCAGGACCTGTCGGGTTCCTTCGAGGCACAGTACCGCGGTGCAGCCGTTGACGGCTTATATGAGTATTGACACACAACGAAAAGTTAAGGGTGTTGACTGAGGTGAATGGGTGCCCCGTTTTTCACGAAAGGTATCGTATCGTTGCTGAACCTACCCTTAGTTGAGTAAGAAGGATGTTATGGTAATTTGCATAAACTTGCGTGGGGAGAAGGACAAATTTAGTCTCCCTGCGCGCGATCCGATCCCGTCACGAAGCTTGACCGGATTTCCCGCTACTGAGGAAGCGTACCAAACTATTTGCTATGCTTTCTTCGTTGCTCTTTTTGATACGCTCGGGGAATAAATTTCCACAGGTTATGCGACCCACGCTGCTAAAGCGGGCATCATGGGTTCGGTCTGCTGCTAGAACTGATTTCTTTGGCAAGTCTCTAAAAAGTACACAAAGGTGTTGGTGTATCGTCTTGCAAGCCGACTCTGGATTGATAATCTTATGTAGGATAATCTCCTCCGACCTCGTCGGGAATACTCCGGACATCCTGTTGATCTGCGGTACATCAAACTGAGTAGTTATAACATGCCTAGACACAGCCTCCGTCCCAAACCTCCCACGACCGCACGAATTACCAAGGTAGATACGTTGGTATATAGAGGTACAAGCCACATACTTATCCGCGATGGCCCTTACGTATAGCCACGCCGCCATTCCTGCCAACCGTGCCCCTATGCGGTGTTGCTCCTGAGCCGCTGATGACCGACTCGGTGCTGTCACTCTCACAGTTCTTGAAGCTTGACGTCTAGCGCCGTGGCCCATCAGGTCTAGCCTCCTCATCAGCCACTGGCAGGACAGTGCAAGACACGCGCCCGAAGACGAGAACTCAAGCACAACACGAGGCTGTGGGACTCTTCAAATTGTCAAGGGCTCCGGCTCGTTTTCGAAGGATCGCTTCAACCGGCCCCAATTGTTACACTGCCAGTGGCCAGTCGGCCAGCGCCAATCCATTCTGGGTCACGTACTTCTGCCCCTTCGCGTGTGTTGGCAAGATTTGGCTGACCTGACCGACTCGACCTGTATGATGGGGGTACTACTAAGGATCACGAAAAAGGTAAATGAAGGCCCTGGGTACATATCAAACTAGGGTCGGCGATGCAGCCGGGGACCTTGCTGCACGGGAACCAGGACGCGCAGAGGTCTGCGACGCTACAAATACAGACTTGGAGGCCAAGCTCGAAAAGAGGCTCGTGCCGAGTGTGACAAGTAAGATGACACCCGCAGCTCGATATTCGTCTCCGTTGGCGTTTGGCAGGTGCATAGCACTTTGCTTTCAGCAGGGTCATAACGACAAATTGGGAATATGGAACAGCTCTTGGAATATTTAAGGGGGCCGATCATGCATTATTTCGCTCAGCTACAAGCTTGTTGTTTTCTCTCTCCTCGCTGCAGCCCTTTGTGAAGATGAAGCTGTTACCTGTTATCTCTGTTTTCGCTGCCGTGGCATCTGCCCTCGGCCAGACCATTGCTATTGGTTTCCCTACTAATGGGACTGTCCTGCAACCAGGCAAAAACTTCACCGCTCAAATCGTTCGGCCTGTGAGCACTCACCACGAGGTCCACCATGCATTCACTGAAGCTATTGGTTTCAGACTTCCCCCATTGGTTGTACCGAAGTCGGCATTGCCCTCGCGATCGCCAACTGCAACGGGACAGTCTGCCCACCGCCGGCCGTCCAGCTCGGCAGTGTCCTTTATGCCGGTTCGTTTGCGCCGACTACACCCACCCAGGGAGGGTTCTACCAGAACTTCACGGTGCAAGTTCCAACTTTTATGACTACTGGAGCTTCCATCTTTACCCTGACACACCTCTGCTTGCTCGGGGTATGTTATTTTCTTGTTCCGTCAGGCGCGCTGAATCACAAGGACCGTTGCAGGCTGGACCATCCCCGCTCCTCGAGTTCCGTAACGTATCCGTGACACTTAAATAAGTAAGAGTACGCTTGATAGCAGCTTGTATAGCAGCGTAGTTACTCGTTATCCCTGTTCATCGGTTCGCACGTAGAAAGTAAATGCGCACAGCATGTTTCCTACTGTTTCCAAAGACCATGAAGCTGTGCGTGGCGCTCTAGCCACAGACCGCACACTACATCCGAAACTGACAGGGTGTCAAGCAAGATTCTCAAGAGCTGGTCATGGCGGGTGATGTCGAGCGTGCCGGTTCACAGTTTGGAACACAGGGGTAGATCTGGTCCGATCAGGGTATGGATTGGGCCCTGCGAAGGTGTAGGCCAACACCATAACTTCCTCGTAGTTCATATTGGTCACTGCACAATGATCGCGGATCAATCGACCATAGTGAATTGAACAGGTTACCTGGTGTGATCAGCGTAGTGGAGCGTTGGAAAGGTAACTGGCACCAGTTTCGAGGTGGGCGATAATTATGGCCAAATTGAATTGGGAGTCCCCCTCAGGGGATTACGTTCGGGTCACCGGTCATGTTCGCCATCGCCCTTTGTTACATTGACAAGATCGAACAAGTCACTGAACTCATGCTTGGCTGCACACAGAATTGCTCAATCAGGTTACATGTTACGAGGCAGTGATGCGCATATGCGGCGTAGGAAAGGGGTGAAAAATGGCGAGCCTGTGCCAGTCAAGGAACCGCAGGCCCCAGGGATGTCGCCGACCGGGCAGTGTCCGGAACCGTGTGACATCCAAGTGGTTGTTGAACAGGGAAAGGTCGAAAGAGGAATGGACTCGGAGGACGCTGTCGCGGCTTCTACAGCCTGTGGCCAGAGGAGTCACATCGATTCATCGATCATCGATCATCTCCGAGTCGATTCGCTGTGATCGCTGACGTTTTATTTGTCTACCACTTATCTCTCATGAGATTTTACGCTTTCATGGCGTACCCGTTGGAGAACAGCCCGCTATAGAAGTATAGAGTTACTTCACTCAACGTTACACTTGTTAGGTTACCTTATTCGGACACCGGGCCACGTTGACTTACCCACGCTCCCCTCGCTTTTCTCGGAGAACCCCCAAAACTTTCTTACCGCTGTGGCTCTGGCAATCTCCTCAGGCTGTATGTATACTTGGCTGGAGGTAAGCCGTCTCACTCGCTTTCTATGTATCTCGTTCCACCCTCACTCAGTTCCTGAATATGAACAGACTGGCCCCCTCTTATCTTGGACCCGAATATCGTTGAAAATCATACCACCAACCCGACCTTCTTACACCATGGCAATATACTACACGAGTGTGATGTCATACAACTACTCAGTCCGGAATTGTACACCAACTTGGGTTGACTACGTGCTTTCGATTACATGGAAGTGACCGCTCTCCCACCTCCCAACCATATCCAACATCGTGTGGCGACCGTCCCCGGCGACTACAGCACATTGAGTCATGGTGACTCTACCTCGAAACTCTTTTCGGGTGGAAAGCGCGTCACTGAGAGATTGCTGATCATCGGGGGGAGATGTCGAAAGCAGGATGTCATACAGCTCCAGCTCCTCCAGTGCCGGTGCAAACACCCGATCGAGACCGCAATCCATGTACCCATCTTGCTTCTTCGTGCAATCGCGAGGGGCGAGGGAGAGTACGGAAGCTAAGTCTGGCATGTTGCCTCGACTGAGTTTGAGGTGTCGTAGACCCCGAAGATGTCCCAGGGCATGCTTCCAAAAGGCCGAGCAGGACGGAGGAAGGAGCACATGAACACTCTGGACATTCGTCAAAGGCATGGCGCAACAAATGTCGCTTATGATGCGATTACCATCGCTCCGCGTCATCGATGGGCGGAAATGAAGGACGATTTGGAGAGGAATGTTGCGACACCACTCCACATGTGATATCGAAATGGAAGAACCGAGGTCGCGTTCCGATGCACTGAAAGTGAGTGTCGCTTTCTCCCACTCGGCGGATTGAATGCCTAACGAACGAATCGTCGGACTGGACAGTGCCTGATCTCTGAAGATGCTGAATCTTTGTGCAAGAAGCGAAGAGAGCGGGGTATAATCATCAAGGGAGAAATCACGTTCAAAATGACATTCCAGCCTGACTTCTGTTTTCAGCGGGATGTTTATGCGAGACAGCAACGGAATGACCGTCGAAAGTGGAGCTGCGATCAAAAGGCGAGATAGATGGGGTAAATTGACTTCCTGGAAGGTATGGAGTGCCATGCTAGAGAGAAAACCAGCCGCGCTAGCAAGGGAGTTGTTGAGATATAGATGTTCAAGGTTTTGCATGCGACCAAGCGTGGCTAGGAACTCCACCGTGTCTTGCTGAAAAGGAACAGGTACGTTGTTCAGACTGAGGGTTGTCAGACCACCCAGCGTGAACGAATACCATGGCACCGAACAGCCTGTGAGCTCAAGTGTGCGGAGGGCTGGAGTATCTCCGTCAAAGAGTACCGAGGACCACTGCGAACAATCAAAGTCGCCCTCCGTAGAGATTTTCAGCTTTTGCAGGCAAGGAGCGCGCGAGGAAAGTTTGGAGAAAAAATGATGGTCATCGGACGTGAACGGAAGGTGAAGGCAGAGTTCCTGGATGCGTTCTACGCGGTTCATTACTTGCTCCACAATGCCCAACTCCAAAAACGTTGTATCGCAACGACATGGATCCGGGTTCACGTGTAGCTTCAACGGTGCATTCCCCGATCTCGCTAATAACTCCTCCGTCCAGCGCGGTGATGTCACAAAAAGATAGGTCCAAAGAGTGGCGCAATTCAGAGTGACATTGCGCCAACGGCGGCAAACGTACGAGATGTTGACCCAACTAGGCACAGTTGGAGTGGAGTCACAGCTGGCCTTGCTATGGTAGTCACGAGCGCGGTGGATAAATATGATTTCAAGGATCTCGGTTGGAAGGCGAAAAATGAAGGGAAGGGAATTCCTTTCAGCACAGGAGTTGAATAATCTCGACCTTTGTCTGATGGGCTCTTGATCCATACGCACTACGTGAGTCGCCGTGTCGAATGTTGGCAGAGTTGGGACCAGATCATGTACGCTCGCCATTTCGCGGGATTTGCCAGTCGGAAACAAAAGCGCGAAACTAGGAGTGGGATGAACTTCCGCGCTACGGTAATTACTCGACGACGTACGGAGCCAGAGATGGCAGTTCCCAGTGTGGGGTGAATAATCGCAGACTTGAAGTAACACTAGATTCTTTTCCCTAGAGATGGGCGAACTTGAGTCCCGCCAGGCCTATCTGCAACTTTAAACCAGTGGCAACGTTAACGGTGAGCATCGGTGGGCATCTATTACTAAATTGCTTACTCAACGTTTCAACCGTCGACCCTCCAGAGCTAAATTCTCAACAGTAAGTTGACTGGGCTCGTTCGCAGAAGCAAGAACTGGAGGATATATGTGCACTTGCCAAGGCTTTTATAATGGTCGACCGATACGGCGGCCACGCATCGTTTCAAATCCTTGCGTAACATGTTCGGACCTTCTGTTCCTATTAATAACACTCTTCTCTTCTTCGGCGGCCGTGTCGTTTTATCAAATCCCTCTGTGGATGGCGAACAGAGAAATCCACGTTCGGCATGGACTACCGCATGGGAACGACGAAGTGCAGCGGGTACCTGAAAGGGCTCCCCCTGTGGAGCACTAGCTGCTAGCTGATGAGAAACCTCCTTATCGCTTACTCGCTTCTTCTGATATGGCTAGTAGCTCCTTATAAGGCCCTGGAAGTGCGGCAGCCGAGGTAGTGGTCAAGCCCAGGCCCAATGAGAACTTTCACAGGCGGTCCCCGGGCTGTTTTACCCGCATCATGAAAGTTTGAAGTTACGTTGCATATTGACCATAATTTTGTCATTTTCAATAATCTCGCGTTTTTTTATTGGTTAACAGTCACGTGCCTGATCAATCTGCAATCTCCCCTTGGAAGGCTTGCGCCCCAACGGAATTTACTAGACTACGTTTAGGTATCCACTGGGAATGACCTTGATCTTAGGACAGGAGTGCCTGACGCCCGGGTCGTCTTTCTACGCCAACCCTCCTTGGACCCGCATGAGTCCCCGGAAGCTACTCCACGCTGTCAATCGTAATTCGCCACTCCAAGCCACCCCTTTGATCGTTCCACCACACTGCCGACATGTCCCCCCCTCAGGTTAACGTCGCCCCCGTTGTGAACAGAGGCCACAGCGCTCTCTCGTGTTACCGGAAGAATGGAGAAAAACGGGACCTGGCCCAGTAAGAGTTTGAGCGGGCGCTCAGTATCTGTTCGTTGGACCATCCTTGTCTTGTAGCTGCTCAGTCGAATCTCGCAATGGCGACTCTCGTCCTCTGTCAAGTTGAAGACACGGGCACCTCCCTTGAGGTCCCCCTTTGCTTGTATCACAGTGCATTTACTGCCCGTCCTGTTGGCCACTTGGACCGGCCATCCACGTTGATTCAGTAGACCTTAGCCCTATAGACAGTTATGAAGCCCGAATTGCGGCTTGGTGCTCCAACTTCATGTCGGGTGTAGAGCGGGCCCTGTCCATGCGGATGGCATATGACATCGGTGGAGTGTGATTCGACTCCACACGAGGACCCACGGATTCTGAGATCTGAGATCTGAATGTCCAGGGGCTTGTTGCACCGCTTCGAACGGTTTGGTGATCTAGCCGACTTGCAACGGGCGGTCGCAGTTTCCGGGGAATTGGTCAGGTCTACCTCGGTCTTGCCAGTGGATGACCGATACAGCGCAGTACTGGGCTTTATCGCATCGATTTAATCATGTTGGGGAGCTGAGTACTGAGTGACCTCGAGGACGAAGCTCGCTCCTTATGGTCATTCTTAACAGCCTTGGCAACTCCTTCCTCACTCGTTTTGAGCGCCTAGGTCGGGAAGGGGTGAGGACTGACGAGGGCGTTTAAATCGTTAGCCTTGGAAAGGGTCACGGAGTCAGTGAGTGAGTGTTGTCGCCGCCCGCGCGCACTACTAGTAGCAGCCCACCATCCCCAGCCTCTGCCGCCACTGGCACCCGCGTGTCCGGACACACCTTGTGCCACAACTGTAACTCGCGTCATCGCGCAGATGCGCCGGCTCGTCCCGTGCATCATGTGGACGGTTTGTCCGGCTGCACATTCATTTCCCACCACCCCCCTCGTCATTCTCGTCAAGACGTGTGATGAACCGTGCGTGTGTTCACTTCAGCCTAGGGTGGCAGTGGTGAGGGTGGGCGAGCGGCCATTCAGGTCAAGAACATCTGATGTCACACTAACCTCTAATTACAAACCTTTCTTGGATCTTATCGAGATGAACATTTGAATGATGAACCAAGTGCATGTCTGTTTCACCGCGCAGGTGCACATGGATTTCGAGGAGGGGTCGTTGTTCCATCTTAGGCAAGGCGGTTGGGGCGCAGGCCCCTCTCTCTCAGTGCCTCACCTTGGCTGCCCTTCATAATTAGGACACAAAGGCACAAGGGCAGGGTCAAAATGAAAAGTGAAACGAAAGAACATTACACTGCGGCAGGGAAATGCATCGGCCCCGGCCAATAGTTTGTTGTTTTCAGTGTCGAAGTGAACTCCTAAGTAAGTCTATATGCCCCTGTCCCTTTCGGGTCCAGGAACTCCTAAGTTGTCCACAGTCAAAGTTCACTTGCCTTCAAACCGCCACTGCTACTATCATCACGCCCTGGCCCACCAAAATTGTTCGTCAATTCCCCCCAATCCCTCTGAACCCGATTTTTACGGTCCCTACAACAAGCTCCTCTACTCATTCTTTCCTGCGGACACTGATTTTACTGTTGTTCCCATGCACATTCCCAACTATACGCGCGAGGGTGCTGATTACATTGTCATGTTTGAAGTTCATCTCGAAGACAGACCTGTCTTCACATCAGAGCTCAGGCCACCCCAACACCTTCGCTCGGCTTCCTCACGTCGGGCTGCTGATGCTCAGATTCGCAGTCGGATCAGGGATATCGCTCGTTCGTTGAAATTATCCTAACCCAGTGGTTCAGAATACTCACTGACTGCCTTTGGTTGCATAGCGGATTGCCCTCTTCCTGTCCTCCATGCTCTCAGCGCAATGGGGACCAGACTACTTAGCTTCTATCGGAGGGCCCGAGGTGGCCTCACCCAGCCTCCTGAGATCGTTCCTTATCCCACCTATGATTCGGACCCGGCTCCGCTGGAACGCTGGGACTGCGATGTTCTTGAGGAGGATGGAATGCATAGATTCAAGGCTATTGTAGCAAAGATTAAGCATGATTATGCGCGTCTTTGATATGGTGTGTTATTAGTCGCATAAACAAGCAACAGTTGATTTTGCTGGCCAACGTGCAGGTGACAGTGCCGGATATGTGTAGTCTTCCCTCGTACAATTAGTCTGGTGACCAGACTATCGTACAATAACAATTGTGAATGTTCGCGCAGAAACCTAACTGTAGTCACATTGTGACATGGACTCTATCGAAACCCAAACACTTATTTCTTCATATCTCAGGCTTACCTCGTCCTCTGAGTCCGGCATCAGAGTTGCCCACCCTGCCAACCTTAGCTTGATCGGTGGCAATCCGCCGTGCCACGTTACGAAAGACGACCGGTATAATAGTACCGTCTGGGCCCACTTACATAAGTTTGGAGCCATGGACTCGGAAGCGATACCACAGCCTGACCATAAAACTTGGTTATACTGATGGAGGGGATTATCCCCCTCTGGCTGGATGTTGATCCTGTACGTCATCAAACTCGCGGTAATAGTATGTACCAAGTCGTGGCATGACCCGCATTTCTCAAGGGCCACGACGACGCAACTGCGATTTTACTGGCGATCCACCTCGATAACATAGATTTGATTGGAGTCTCTACCGTGAGTCCACTTGTGTATCTCGCACCCGCCCCGTCCCCGAGAGACGATGACGTCCGAGTCAGGTTCACGGAAACACCACCGTGCACTGGACCGCGATCAACGCTGCAAGGTGCCTCCACGCGTTCGCGGCGCCTGCACATATCAAGGTATATCCCGGTGCGGCGAGACCATTGTCAAGAAGCGCCGCGAAGCACTGTCCCGAGATACACGGCGAGGATGGGCTCGCGGGCGTCGTTGGACTCTCTCCCCCGGATAGTCCCGAAGTGCAAGCGCGCCTGGCACGCAGCGACGGTGGCAAACCCATCTTTGCCCTTGAGGGCATGGCGAACGCGATCAAGGAGACTTGGAGCGGGGGTGCCGGTCGCAAACTCACCATAGTTTCGAGCGGCCCGATGACGAACATTGCCGTCCTCATCTCTGCACATCCCGAGCTGTTAGATGGCGTAGAACAGTTTGTCTTCATGGGTGGGGGCAACGGTTTCGGTAACATCACGCCCGCAGCAGGTGAGTGACCGTGACGTTCTTTGACATTCTCACTCATCAGCCGTGTGTTGCCAGAGTACAATATTCTATGCGATCGTAAGCACACCATCTCCATGACCTGCTACTGTGACATTTATCATCCTTCCCACATACTCAGCGGAAGCAGCACAGATAGTGGTCGATAACCCACTCAAAACGGTCATGTTGCCAATCAATGTCACCCACACCGCCATCGTGAACCAAGGCATTCACGCACGCCTGTGTTCGCCCCACCAACATGAGAACCACACGCTCGCATCGCCAGGGACCAACCTCCGAAAGATGTTGTCTTCGCTCGTCACGTATTTCGGTGATACGTATCGAGAAGTATTTGGCTTCGAAGATGGTCCTCCACTCCATGATGCACTCACGATCGCATATGTCTCCAACCCTGCACTATTCTATGGTAGACGCCTCCATGTCGACGTGGAAACTCGGGGAGAACATACCACGGGAGCAACCATCGTGGACTGTTGGAATTGCCGGAAATACGATGATACCTGGGGGCACAACGGAAGCAACTGCTTTGTGTTGGAGTCGCTCCAGGTCTCTCTCCTTTTGGTTGACATCATCGTGTCGCTGACCGTTTTCTAGGTAGAAACATTCTTCAATATCCTCTTGGATTGCATCAATAAATGTGATAAAGTATCCCCACTGAATACCTAATGATGCTGCTGCAGCCCCCTGTCTCGACCTCGCTCACTCGTACTCATTGGTGACACCTCTGCTCATCTGTAGAAGTCATTACGATACATACAAACATCTCAGTATCAATAGTCCCACACAGAAGGAGAGATATACGAGGTCGATATCGGAGGAAATGTGAGGATGGTAAAGAAAACTATATCATGATATTAGATTAGTAGAATGCTTGATTATAGCGTTGCAGCACGCGATTCTATCCGTCCTGTCGACCATCGACGAATACCTTGTGCACAGGCACCCGAATCGAGGACGGTGTGCTACGCTGTCTTCGGGTCTGTCCGTCCTTCAAGGTGCGCAGCGCCTCATCAAGATCACCGCGACCAAACGACCGCTGTCGTTCATGCCTGGACGGAGGGGCGAGTAGGTCTTTTGTTGTCCGCTCTGTACTCTCGATCGCCTGCGTCGATAAGATTCAGATAGACGTCTTCTCCACGAGCACATAACGCTTACCTCCGGCTTGTCCGCCGCTGAACGCAGTGGTCGGGCAGGTGTACGTGGCGCGACGTCGTTGGCAGCTTTCTGCAAACAAACAATCCCGTAAAACAACGCAATCCAGGCAGCCAGGCACAACCGTACCTGAAGTGACAACGAGAAAGAACATATCATGCCGAAAAAGTCTTCTGGCTTTAGGCTATCCGGGGAATCAAAAGACTCTCCGAAATAGCTAAACAGAGATCGCAGATCGTTCTCCACAGAAGCCGTCATCTCCTTTAGTGCCCCCACGGAACCCGAGACTTGAACGATGAAATGCTGCGAGAGGGTAAGTATCAGAGGAGGGTGAAAATAACAAACGACTTGCATGCATGACAGTGACGAATTGGTCGTTCGCTGAGGGGTGCCTGAGTTGTTTCATCAATTGTATCTCTGCTTCCACTTTGGCGCGAGACGCGATCGCAGACTGAACAGCCTGCGAAACAGTTTGGAAAGAAACTTGGTGGGGTGTTAGTCAGTCTGTCTAGGGTACCTAAGCAGGGCAGTGCTTACTGCGAGCAGCAGGCTCCAAGTTGGGTAGCTCTTCGATAAACAGCGTCAACTTGGGTTCCGTACGCAGCAACACGCGAGCGATGTAATGGAGCAGAGTCGGACAGTCGGGAGTGGCTTTCGCGGTCTTTGTTTCCTTCATCTGTATTTGTCTGAGTAAGATTTTCTACCAGATTAGTGACCCAGGGTTACCTTGAGTAGTGCTTCCAGACGGAAACCCCGAGCGCTACCGCGGAAGGATGAACCGTTCAACCTATTTCCAACAGCAAGTATAGCCTGACTGATTGTCAGATCTTTCCATGAACTTGAATTTAACACACGTCACCTCCAATGTTCTCTTGAAAAGCTGGGAAGTCTGGAGTTCTCGACAAGCATCTCGTATGGTCTTTAGGTCAGGGCGGATCTCCTCCACGTCCAGCTCGAATCTGCGACGGAAAATCATGCATTCCATTCTTTGTGACAGCCTGGGGATAGACATAATCTAGGAGAATTTCAACCGACTATCCTGTGACATTATTAGCGGCTATATACCTCGTGGATGAACTGGTCAGCCTTTGCGAGCTTCGTGACATCTCCAAAGTCCTTAATCCGTGTCATCTGGGGTGACAAACATCGGTCAAGTGAATGTTAGAGATGTAATAAGATATTTACGCACTTCATCGGTGGTCGGGAGCTGTTTACCGATCTCTTTCAGGTCATCTATCGAGAGCGTTGAATCGTCGAGGTCAAGAAGGGCTTGTCGGATGGCAGAATATCCGATCTTGAAGTGAGACAACATAATGGCTGCCACCCAACGAATCAGCACGACACCCGACGTTTGGTCAAGTATCACCCTACCCATATTATTCGCCCTCGTAGTCTCTAAAAGTGTTGTAACATTCTGCTTTCCGGTGTTGGCCATCCGCGAGGGTGTTTGAGGTGTGGCGTCGATCGTGAATGTGGCCTCTAGGTCATCCATGTTAAATTCAGAAACCAGCGACGGCCCTGACCACACGGTCGAGACAATAGAATTGTTGTCTAATTTGTTCCAGAAGAAGGGCTTCAATCGTGGACCAGATTGTTTTAGTCTGCTTCGATTATGCATCGCAGATCCGGGTAGTGGAGGCGGAGGAGGTACGTTACCCCCAGGAGGAGGCGGCGGTGGAGGGGGAGGGGGTAGGTCACCTCCAGCGATAGGTGCTGGGGGCGGCGGCGGTGGTGGAGGCGCATCACTCCCGAACATTGGCGGCGCTGGTGGAGCCGGAGGTGGGGGCGGGGGCGTAGGAGATGACAGAGAATCCGACGACACGTCTTGCGAGGAGTTGAGCGGAACTCTATGTAGAGCAGGATCTGGGAAAGGAGGCGGAGGAGGCGGGGCAGGGGGTGGAGCTGGAGTTGAAGTCTCCTCAGAAGAACCTACAGTTTCCATCGTCCCAGGTGGTTCAATCTTATTGCCCTTCGATATCGTGATCTTTCTACGGTCCCCTGGAGGGGGTGGCGGAGGTGGATTGTTAGCTTTGAACTCTTGCTCTTGGGACCGTACAGCCAAAGACTGCTTGAGTACTTGGACCTCTGCCCTGAGCGCGACGACCTCCTGCTCTCTCTCGGATAGCCTGTCGAAAGTTCGACTGACGATTAGTTGAACGTCCATGTCATTTGTCTTCTCGTCTTCCTTGAGATGAAAGCGAGAATACACCGACTGGAGGGCATGCTTGACATTTTCTATCTCCTTATCTTTATTGGAAAGCGCGTTATCCATCTCACCAATCTAGTTTTGAAAGACCTGAGCATGACGATCAGGAACTGATCTCACTTTCACCTACCCTTTCCTTGAGCGTCGTGACTTCTTCGCTGAGTGCATTCAGTTTTGCTTTGTCACGCTCCTTTCTGACCCGGTCATCCTGGATATGGTCATCATTTTCTAATCCAGCAGCGCAAAGAAAGTGGTCGACTCACAGGGTCATACGCCTCGCCCGAGTTCTGAATCTTCAATCGATCTATTTCTCCCAGTAGCTCGGTGACTTTCTTCTCCTTCTGCGCTAGCCTTTGCAGCAACCCGTTGATCATCTGCAGTAACATGCGGTAAATCATAACGGTCACGAGAAAACTACGTCGAGATGGAGTGCACATGCCTCATTCCCCGACTTGGGACCTGCATTGGTTTTCAATTTTGGCGACAGTGTGAGTGCCGGCGTAGACATAGGTGGCGGATCGCCTCCAACATATACGGCGGAGCCTTCCTGGCGATGGCGAATGCCGCTACTGGTCTTCAGCGCCGCATTCTACGCAATCAGTGAAATGGTGCATATGAGGAATAGACGAGATAAACCTCTCGAGTAAGGTCCTCCAACCGGGTATGAAATTCCTGAACCTCCTCTTCTAATGTCTTGGTATTTCCAATGGGAAGCTTTCGCCCGGAGAGTCGTTGTACCGACGCAACCAGGCTTTGCAGAAAGGTCGTCCATGCTTGCTCGCTGGATACTCCGTATTAGTTCTTCAGCGGCATTATCGACACAAATAAAGCATACGAATCCTCCATCGCAGCAACGCCCCCAACGAACTCGTCCATGACGGAGAGAGTCCCATTCTTGAATGACCTAATGCGCCATCAGAACCAAAGTCGGTAGGAGAAACTTGGAGGAATACCAACGTATCAGAAACACCTTGGAAAACGAGATTGAGTTTGCGAAGGATGCTCTCTACCGCACCTTCAGCCTCAAGCAATCTAGCAGCCTGCATGATCTCATCGAACAGGGTGCTCGGTTCCGACACCTCCAGTGATCGCATACGACTATCCCGCACCGCCCTCCGTGCCCGCTCACGAAAATCTTCTTCGTCTTCATACTTTTCCTCCGTGTACATATCCAGTTGCTTGAGCAACAAATCTGGAGGTTTAATGTATCGAAGTGCCTAGAGGGGACATCAACCAAAGACATCAAGACCGAACCACGACGTACCGCAACCACTTCATTTAGACCACGTCGACTGAATTCGTCTCTTAGCACGATCCGTTCTTCTAGCGTGTGGGGACAGTTCGTCAGGGCATTGATGAGCGCCATAAATGCCGTCCTAGCTTCCCATACCCCCTCTTCCTCCATAGGAAACGTCACCTCCGGTACGGCAGACTCTATAGAGTCTGGTATCTTGAGGGCAGAAACCAGCGACTGGAACCGAAAGAGTTCATTGTATGCGATCCGATACTCGGACAGGGAAGCCAAAACGGCACGATGGCCTTCGTCGAACGAGACCATGCATATCGCCGCAAGAAGCTCCGCAGCCAGCGTCCTGGTTTTGAGAGACGTCCCATGAAGGGAATATGCAACGTGCGTGACGATAGTTGGAGATAAAAGGACAGCGTCGAACCCAGGCTATCGAGAAGTCATTTGACTCTCCGCATTGCAGTCGAGCCTATCTCAATGACGTACCTCGGTATTTGAAAGGGCTCTCAGCGACCTGATCACCTCCAAGAGGACGCTATTTCCACTATCAGTGAGGGCCTTCCTCTTTCCGCCCTTTCCCACCAATGAAGAGAGCAGGCCGCTGATAGCGATGATACCTTCCTCAGCTATGAAAGTCTCGATCCAGGGCAGCTTAGCAGTGGACAGATGCACCCGCAACGAGATAAGGTGTTTCACAAGCTTCGAGTCCGGGTTCCGCGACTTGCGTATACCATCTACATAGGCGCGAGCAGATGTTGAATGTTCGTTATCCGTGCTTGCCTCACCCCCCAAAGCTGCCCACCAAGTGCTAAACATGCTTCCAGTAGCCTGTGGCTGTACGGACTGCGTGTCTTCTTCTACTTTCTCAGGAGAATCTGAGAATCTGAGGTCTGTCGTATATTCGCCGCTCGAACGACCCATAGGGTTGACACTGGGTGGTGGAGGGAAAGCTGTTGAGCCCCACGTCGGAAATGCAGAGATCCGTTTGAAGAAGCTCGAATCACCACTGAACTGTGGAACAAGGCGAGGGAGAAGTGCACTTCCGCTCGAGGGTCCATAAGTTGCAGAGGTTGGAGAGGCTACAGAGTTAGCCGAAGTGACCTTGTCAAACTTGCCTCGTAATTGCTCGACAAGTTGTCGTTTCTTCTCTGGTGGCATGGAATGCATATTTGCCCTCGCCTCCCCCTTGACACCTAACAAATCCTGAAAACACTTCGTGAGCATTATTTTCGAAATAGATGGTCACCCCATACTATACAACGCTCAAACTCCTCCAAGTCGACCCCACCCGAGCTGACACTTTCTCCCATCGAAAGTTTTCCGTCGGTATTCTGTTGAACCAGTAAAGGTTCGCTGACACTCTTCCGATTGCCGGTAGGGATTGCGACGATCGCCGAGGTCGTTGCAGGTGCAGGCTGAGACCAGCCGGCCAACAGACTTGTGAGACGACTTTGAGCAACAGAGCCTCGCCACTCAGGGGACCCTGGTCTGGAAGCAGTGTGGAAAGGTGTGGATGACCTAGCACCAGACCTGCTCTGCTTTGCAGTACCTTCCCGTTCCCGTTCCTCGTCCGCAGAGCTGTCAGTCGTGGAGTGCGATTGGATAGAAGATGGACGCGGTTTGCGACGGAACCATTGGTCTGGAATGCAGAATTGGATGGCAGGTGGATGCTCGGAAGACCTCAGAGTGTCGACCATGAGCGTGGACCTGGACAGTTGCGTAGCTTATCTTCACAGTCAGCATCAATCCCTTGCAGCGCCAAGGGTCAGTAAATTACGCACCTTGATTTCCAGAAAGTACCTCGAGTGCATACTCGATCTGTCCGCCTCCACGGGAAGAAGGAAGGACCTTGAGTAGACCGAGTTCTTGAACGACATTGTTGATGACGTCTTGGACAGTAGCGCCTTTCCCAAAGAATACGGTCCATGCGAAACCATCGTCGATCTCTGGAATGCGCAAAAAGGAAAGCGATAGCGAATGGAGAGGATGCCGAGCGACGAGCCGCACCACAGGGGCAGGCGCGTGAGATGTCAGCGGGAACGCGGAAAATTGCTTCGGAGACGTATCCGCCGAATCTGAGCCGGACTTGTTCACGAGTGGGGCGATGAGCGATGTCGGTTCGAGGATGTCTGGGTCACGCCGTTGCGGTGGACGTAAACATCGGCATGTAATCGGGTATCTACCGAGAGCTTACCGTCGTCGAGAGCAGCCAGCTCTGTTTCGTCCCACGAACGGCCTGGATTTTCCTTGTGCACGCGCTGAAGTGCCCAGGCGGAGGGTGCAACGTCGAACACTGTGCACTTGACCTCGTCCAGCCGTATTAGGGTTTCGACAAGGTCCTGTGTCGTGGTATCTGCTGATATAGAGGGGTATTGCAAGGTGCCGTCCAGCAACAGCACTGGAATTGTTTGGGGATCTTCAAGGTCGTTCAATGTCTGGATCGCCATTCTCTCCGAGGGCTTCAAACAATCGCTGGTGGATTGACTGGGCCCGGCCACACCACACTGATATCAGGTGTTACGTTACCGTGGTGACCAACACTTCGCAGTGCGGCTCAGCAATGGTTAGATCTGCTCGACTCTAGGTTATGGTGGTGTGTCTCCTGGGTAGCCGTGACGGTGGTGTCCAACCGCGGGAACTGGTGGGACAAAGTAACTTACACCAAGTTACACAGCAGCAGATGTAATCACAGCAACAAAACAACAGGTAAACCAACACGCCGATCAACCGATTTTCAGAGCAACGATCACGGATGAGAGGACTCCCCCCCTTCCGTATCCACCGAAGGATGAACCATGTAGTACACACGATCATTCTCCCCCACCTGTCCCGAGGAGGAAGATTGTTGCACCGTTCCATCGCTGGCCGACTCTGGCAACGAATCCTGCACGTCCCCACGAACTTCCAAAAGGAACTTGTCCTGAAATGACGCAATTGACTTCAGTTAAACTATGCCAAGAACCACGAAGTTAAGCCGCTTTACCTTCACCAACTTCTTCAAAAGCTTCATGATGAGTTCCTTTTCGTACTCGAGCCCTTCGACGTCCTGTATCTCCGATTCCTTGAGTTCAAGGTACCAATCGATGAGCTCGTCCCTGTCGATCCCTTGTCCAGTCTCTTGTTCCGTTGCGGAAATATGCAACACCACGAGACTCTGCAATGTCATGTATTTGTCGTGGGTGATCACCATTCGTCGTCTTGGCTGAGGGGGT
>Ga0307508_10001620_pt1 | contig 25104 bp, 32 predicted proteins | sample 9_EM_MG_FD_203089 | JGI IMG/M metagenome (GOLD analysis project Ga0307508, IMG submission 203089) | Populus trichocarpa ectomycorrhiza microbial communities from riparian zone in the Pacific Northwest, United States - 9_EM | ecosystem: Host-associated > Plants > Roots > Unclassified | place... | reverse complement strand
ACCCACCCGCCACCATGCTAGAGTCCCCTCGCCCTGCTGACATTCTGGCCGGTAAGGTTTTCTGGGAAGAGACGGACCAGTCACAACAAGAGACTGCGGAATGTAGCGCTGAGGAAAGTCCTCACCCTACGGTTTTCAGGGCTGGAATACCTATCATGGGCCAGTTTAGCCTGGAAGGCAACGAACCGCAGAAGACTGCCGTCCTTACCAGCGGGAATAAGGAAGTACCATCTCCGTACCCTCGCCTAGGCCACAGACGAAGGTTCTCCAGCAGTGCTGGAAGCTTCAGCAGTGTATGTGTCTCACATTTGGTCGTTTTTTCTAGTTACCCATAATTACTTAGATGGATCTCCGCGGACGCACGGCAAGGTTATCCATCTATCCTTCATTACTTCCGCCTTCCGATGAACCATCATCCGAGGTTCCACCAGACATTGGTCTCAGCGAACCGATCAAACTAGATGACGTCCTTGATTCTACATTCCTCGATTTCGAACCTGAGATAGAGACATCGACTATCCCTGACAGTGAGGGAGAGCAGAGACTCGCCCAGAGCTTGAGTCGCTGGGACCGTGTACCTGTCGGTGCCTTCCGTCTTACTAGAGAATCTGCGGCGTCTACCTCAGATGTTCCTACCTCGCCAGGCTGGACTTCTGAACCCATCAAGTCCTCTGTCCCCGAAGTACGTTCGTACGGGAACGCACTGAAGAGTAGTCCTCTCCACACTATGCTCTGGAATGACAAGAACGGTGTCAAGGAGAACTCACGCAAATCAAGGGGTGTAACTATTTCACCTGTGTTACTCCCCGTCCGCGACGGTGACCGCACACCCACCCATGTTCCGTATCATCATGAGCTCCATTCCAACCATCGGCAACAACACACGCCTTTCAAAAACCGAAAAGAGTCTCGCAGGGAGATGAAGATGATGAAGCGCAAGACTCACGCACCTGCTCACCAGCACTATGATCACCACCAGCGACACTACCGCCGAAACCACCACCCGAACATGAAATCTCGGGGCAATGCATCAGTGCAACGCACGTTTTTTAGCTCACCTACCTCCGCTCCGGCATTGAACCTCTGAAATTCACTCTCAAGTTACTTTTTTTTGTCGCCCGCCATTCCCTATTCCATCCTCACGATCGATCTCACACCATATCCACCCCCCACTAACAGCATTTTTTTAGTCTGTGTTTTCTTTTTTTTTTCCTTTTTTTCTCTGTATCTCTGGGTATTGCACATATATCCGTGCATGATTCGAAGTACACTCTCCGTTGGAGCCAAAATTTCTTTGATCCTCTCCCCGATGTGCACTAAGGTCGTTGTACTCATTTCTCAAAGTGCATCTGACCTAGTCCTACTGTTGTATTGTTGACGAATGAAAGGTGTATGTTGACCGTATTTCCAATGGTCCGAGTGTCACAGTAAACCATAAAGTGCAATAATTTGTACAGACCGATGTGCCAGGAATGACTTGAGTTGCCGCTCTGACACTGGCAGCGTTGATTGCAGCCATTTATAACTATGTACTCTTCAAGATCTGAGAAACTGCAGCTTTGAAACCTCGCCCTCTTTCCGCGGGTGTGCCAGTCACCGATACGGCACTGATCTCTCAGTGGCACTAATTCGGAATACTAACACCTACCACCATAGGATCAGGCTGTCCGCGATCTTGGCCGTATCTCCGTCACTTCAACATGTGTTCCTCGTTGAGAGTTGGTCCCTATCAAGGCATTACGCCACTACGGTTCACGCTTTCGCTGCGTTGTCCGCAGAGAATGGACTTCCGACTCAACATCCGATGCTGACCCGATGATTTTGTGGTGTTCATCTTGGTACAGCTTGCATGAGCTTTGAAAAGTACCGCCACCGTATAAAGCGCTTGCGAACACGTGACACGGACACGGACTCTTCGCGACCTCGCTGCAACGCTGACTGAATTCCACTAGTTAACAAGTCCTAGTTTTGATGTCCCAAAGCCCCGATGTCGTCGATACGTCTGATGTCGATGAGCGTGAGGTTTTCGCTCTCCCTGATGACCCTGATCACTGGGCCAGCCCAGTCTCGGTACCCATGAGCAGCTTTCGCGCAGTTGTTCTCGCGTCTCCACAAAGTGCTACCACAAAAAGAGACCCCCAGCGATGTCCAGACACTCTCTTGACATCGATAACACGCAACGGCAGGCTCAGTGACCACGAAATAGAGAATCCATCACCTCGGAAACGCGTCAAGGTATGATGAGTTCCGCGGTCTCCGTCCGACATTGATGTCCTCGCAAAGATAGCTCACAATGCGGGCTCAGTCCCACCTGGCTCCGCCTACTCTATCACCGCCGAAGCCTCCTCGTGGAGCAACGGACTTCCGAAGGTGGCTCCCATGCAGGACATTCTGGGCTCACCCTCGCGACACTCCCCGGAACGCATGCTTATGGGTGAAGACGACGGACAACCATTAGTGTCGTTTCCCCCTCGCGATGCTTCCCCTCATTCCGATTGGCATTCTCTATTCTCTTCCCCAACCCAACCCTCGGCGGAACATAATTCCCCGGCCGCCACCAGCCGAGTTGGGCCGCAGAGCGTAGAGTCGCCTTCAACCTGCCACCCACCCCCGCATTCCCTCTCGCGTTCGCTTTCCCTTTCTACCGATCATTACTCCCCATTCTCGTCTCCTCGCCGCCATCCTACACCCCCTCCTCAAACCTCCTCACAACATCCACACGGTCAGCCTACTTCTGGAAGACGGAAGTTGCATTCGGTGGCTTCGTCACCTCTATCACCTACTTCATCTCCGGTTCTTCGTGCGCAGACATCCATACAGTCACCAGATCCACTTCGGCTTCTCTCCCCTCGGCGTCCCCAGGCTCCACTATTCATTGCATCGCGGCCCAATCTTCCACTAGTCATCCCCCCTCGTGTCCATTCACCCCCGGTGGAGAACTCAAAGGAAACACAGCCACTTGGTCGCTATTCGTTGCGTCGTCGAGAAGCTCGGCAGTTGAATCCATATGCCTATGACAAATTGTTGTATAAACAACAACTAAAGTCTCATCCTGATGCTATCGTTAGGTTCCAAAGTCCTCGTCGTCGCCCTGGTTCCGGCGGGGTAGGCGAGGATGGGACACAAGATGAATTCGTATTTCCCCTTGATAATCCGGACGAAGACGGCGATTATGTGGATGTACAAGGTGAAAGGAGCAGGAGAAGGGAAAGGAATTTACAGAACTTTGACCGACATGATGAGTTACGAGAAGATGGCCAAGGGTTGGAACCAAGACGGACAGGCGAGGGTTGGTTACCTGAAATCCTGAAAGGGCTATCAAGCAGTGATGAGGATGACAACGAGATCCGCAAATTAGCGCGGAGGGTTCGCAGGGAACGGGAGAAAGCAGAGGCACTAGCCAGAGCGGAAACTAGGAGAGCTGCCGCAGAGGCTCGCCATCCAGGGATAGAGACTAAGAAAGCGACGAAACGCATGCCAAAGCCATTTCCGGTTCACTGGGATGCCGATCATGTATCCACACATTTTCCAGAACGTGTTCCCCTTGTAAGTGTAAGTCTTTGTTTCAACACTTCATTGTCTCTCTAGAATCGGGTTGTTGAACAGGAACGGTCGTCTTCCCCATCCCTGTTTCCTCGGGCCCAGTCGGAGCCCGCGATGGCTTCATACCCCCCATCCCACTCAAGTTCACCTTTCAGACCCCCCGCGCCGTCTCGAGTGTCTTCTTATTCCCCGACTGCTGGTTCGAATCCTCCCCGATCACTCGATTTCAGTGTTTATCTCCAACAAGAAGAGTCATACCGATTTGATGACCACGACGTACTGTTCCCGCGGAGCCTCTCACCGGTAGATCGCTCTGATGCTAATTCTGCCCCACCAAGTCCCTCTGGACCACCAACGACATCTGGTGCTAGTGCTCTACCATCGAATACCTCGGGAATGGACTCGGAATCGGACCAGCCATCCACTAACGAGATGAGTTCCAGAGACAGGAAACGTCTTCGCGCACTGAAGCGTATGATGCCGGCTGCAATGATTACGCGACAACTCGGGGTTGCCGGGGCTGCGCACCCCCCACTTCCACGTGTTAGGGTCGCAATAGAGTCGTCAGGGAGCGAGGCAGAGGAAGTCAGATTGATACCCGGGCTTGCAAGGGTTCGAAGGGGGCGGTATAGGGACGTGGAAGTCAAGGGAGACCCAGAAAGCTCGGACGTGGAACACCTGAACGATGATGGTGTGAAGGAGGATGCTGGCCTTGGTGCGGTGGAAACATTTTCTGATGGACAATCAGCTGTTAGGGTTAGGCGGACACGACACGCTTCGCCGAGGATCAAACGCGAGGACGACGTGATTTCCCTTAGCGACAGCTCTATGCTGAGATCTTCATCGGAAGACTCGGGAGGTGGGAGCAGTGATAATGAGAAAGTTCACCCATCGCTCCTCGACCGTCCCGCAAAAGGGCCAGCGCGCGAAAGAAGTCTGATTGACTGGATGTTGAGTCGGACGAGGGGCCCCAGCAGGCCGAAGTCCAAGCTTAAACAACCGGCGGGGTCGCGCAAGTCTCGTGGATCTGGAGTATCAAGGCTGAATATCGTGACAAGCGGCGCAAGAGGTTACGGAGAGCATCACCAGACTCTCTTGCGTCTCACTAGGACTGATACGAGTTTGAACGCGACCTCGTCGACTAAACATAGCTCAAAGCATCGGGATCCGACTGTACAGCTCGACCATGGCACAGCCGAAGAGGGCAAGAAACGAAAAAAGTGGAGGGGTCAATCCAGAACCAATCAGGGACCAATTTACAACGTTCATCATGATGCAACCCGTATCGCGTCGAAGCATCGCGAAGCAAAGTCCAGCCAAAGCAGGACCGCGCTAGTAATCGACAACGACGACAACGAATTCAGGCTGGCCCTGGATCCGGGATGGAGAGCTGAAGTAGAGAGGTGGAATAAAAATAAACCTGTCTCTCCAGCTCGCCAGCCCGTTACGAATCTGGCGACAAGTGCTTCGGCTGCTCCTCGTCCTCGCCTATACCGCCGAACATCCCCCCGACCACAGAATGAACTCCCGCTTCCGTTTTTCTTCCAACGCGAAGAGGAACCTTTTGCATCGGTTCATCGTCACATTGTTGTTGATATGAACATTACTCCCCTCCCTTCTGGGGTCAAGTTCGGGGCTTCGTCGTACACCGAAAAGGGCCTCCTTCATCAACTCACTTCAGTCATTTCTGGGAATTCGGAAGTTACACCACCGATATCCTGCAATATACAGGGACTCGAGATCGGACCCACTACGTCCGCTACGGTCTTTAGTGCACTGCTTGGTCCGCTGTGCGATCGCCTCGCTGATGCATTGCGCGATTCCAGAGTCGATGACGTGGTGACGATGAAAGAGTGGGAATCTGTGACACGCGCGTCGGGTCAGCTTCTTTCGTGGCTCGCAGTCCATGCAGAAGACCAAGAATTTGTCGCTCTTGAGGCGGCTCTACGAGAATACTCAGATGGATTGCTACTTGTCTTGGAATCGCTTGAGACAACCACCTTTTCGTTGACTGCCTACTGGTTTGTTGTGGAACTTTCTGCCCGCCTTGCAACAGGTGTCAAGTATAGGCGAGGATCAGTGGAGAATGGACATCTCATTCAGTCAGCCAAACAACTCATACAACGTTTGCTGGGTGTTGACCTGCAGCCGGCTTTCGTTACTTTTCATGCAGCAGAAGGCAACGTGGATGTTACTTCGTTACCCCATCGAGCCGCTGAGTTGTGGGTATGCCTCATACACTTGCTTCAAAGCTTGGAACTCTCCACTCGGACAGCAGCTGGTCACCCGCTCTGGCGCTTGCTCGCCGACCTTCACCCTGAATCTTCCCCCACGGGTGCAGAAGCGAGCGAAGACATGTGGCGCACAATCTTTAGCCTCTGCGCCATCTCGCAATTCTCCGTTCACGGTCTATCGACCTCCGTTTTCCGACTTCCAGCAGCTTGGGAACTTGTGGCTACTGCTCTCAAGAAGATCTTATTGACTTCCAATCCAGAGAAGGAGCGTCAACTCCCACGACGTGCTTTAAAGAAACGAGATGACTACATATCGTGCGTTGTCTCTAGGTGTTTCCTTTTGTGGAGCCAGTGGAGATGGCGTCTTGACGACGGGATCGTCATGTTCAAGTCTCTTCAAGAGATATTTCGATCCCGCAACTTTGCCAATCTCCTCAGCGAACGCTCGGCCCCTATGGGCTTCCTCGAGAATGGTGATCTGGCACTACTATCCAAGCGGGACCCACACGACTCTGTTTTCGAGATATTCCTGAAGATGGTGGTACAGGCTGTTTACCTGCTGAATGCGAATATCGAACTGGACGCAAAGCAACGCTCCGCGCAAATCAGGAAACTCCTTCAAATGGCCGTCCCCGTCAGTCCTGTCCCCTTCTCCCGGTCCACCCCTCCCTCAGCACACTCCCTCTCTACGCTTGTCAACCGTTTCAGCGCAATGGTAGTCGCTGTACATCTCGACCCTACGTCTTCCAATATCAAGTTCCGTATCGGCCAGGCGAGGCGATGTGTGAACTTCAAGGATGCAGATGATCACTCGAGAGTGGCATGTGTATATGGGATGATGAATTTCGCGATGATTGTCAGGCATCACAAAATTATTGGAGGGCTAGAGGAAGTGCTGGGATGGCTGGGGGAGATGGCTGATATACTCTTGGATGAATACAAGGTGGGAGAAGCGGGCGCGGTAGGGAAGAAGCCCACCACGACCTTGATTCAATTGCTGATTGGATCCGTGAGGCGTGTGATTGAGACACAATCGTTGGACAAAGGACAGAGTCGTGCGGAGTACCCGGACCCGGCGCTTTTGGACGGTCGTGAGTGTTCTTGCGTTCGCTCCTTGCGTCGCTGAGGTCGAGTTAGCTTGGGTTACTAGGGTGTTCAACCCCCGAACTGACCTGGTTACGATTCAACAAACGGGAGTTGAGATCCGGATGCTCGTACAGTCCTTTCTTGATGCCCGGCAGAAAGCAGTCCAACCACCGCCACCCCCTGTTGTCCACAGCGCCGAGAGCCAGGAGAGTCAGGATGAATATGACAAGCTGTCTTTGGATCTAGACGACGAAGAGCTCCTGGCCGCGCTAGGCGAGGAGGCCGAAGCATCTATTGTCACTGACCTCAAGTCCAAGGAGGACGCTTTGTGCAAGGTCGGCTTTACAATAATCTGGTGCTTGTAACATTATCTCATAACATCATATAGGTTCTCGACAAATCTGTCACCCCCGCCGTATATCGCCTCGTCTGTAGACATTTTGGCGAAAGCGAGCATGCGAAGAGCAGCGCCACGAGCACTAGGGCTGCCGACGAGTGGATTGATTGTTGGGTCGGCTGCGCGAACGTTCTTGTCCAAAACAACTACAAGGTAGAGGACCTTGTTACCAGTACTCCCAACGCGATTCATCGGTGTCTGCTAGGACTGGGGGCTATACATGAAGCTCGGTCAGCAATCTTGGGAAAAGATTATCGACGACTCTTGGCGCCGTCGAGTTGGGCTGCGTTTCAACCTCACTCTTCTTCGTCTTGACCCGGGGGCATACAACGTGAGACAAAGAATATATGCTTCTACTCTCGGCTGATGTTGTTCCTACAGAAAATGAAGGATGACTTCATCGCTGTGCTACTAGTAGCCTTTCTGTCATGCAAGCCGACTATAGAACACGAGTTTATAAGTGTGGTGTTATCACTGGACAGGCTACAACACCCCCTACTTCGCGCTGCTCCACTCGATCCTACACCCGGGACGAGGAAGTACGAAGTCAGTGAGGCCGGGTATGGAGTTGCTCGGGGACGGTTGATCGAAAGTGAGTTTGCTCTCGTTGCTAGTCATTGTTGTCATGGCCATCGTTCCAGCTGTTTTCGCGAACGCCGCGAGGTGTCTTCGTGCCAGAGTGGATGTTGAGAGCCAGACATATGCCGAGTTGGTGGTTATGATGCTGTCGACGATGCGCGACATTTACCAGGTAGCTGCTCGTTCGTTTTTCTGTTTTGAATGCTCTGACGTGTGCCTGGAGCGGGCTGAGGAAAAGGCAGAATATGGCGAATTTTGCCGGAGAGTGTTTCACATGTTGTTGAGACATCCTGAGCTGGTCTCACACCCGAGGATGTCAGATGCGCTCGAGTGGGGGAGGAGGGAGTGGAATGTGTAGTTAGTGTACAATGATGTTCCTGGTTTGGGGTTAGGGTTTTGTCTTAGGTAATCTAGTCGGGCTCGATGCCCCAGTACACGCGTGGTCGGATCTCTCACTTGTGTTTCTTTCCGCGCGGCCATGGCGGGGCTCATTTCTCCCAAACCGCTCTCGTATTTGCAGCACAGCGCCCAGTTCAATCCCTACCAACAGCAGCGTCTCGCTGGCTCAGCCCTTTCCGGGTTCTCCGAGACCCCCTCGCTCGGTCTCCAGCCCCATCAGCAACATATCATCGGCATCCACGAGGAGAACAAAATTTATGCCTTGGTCATCGACCTGATGGACCCTAATACAAGGGAAGGTGCCCTCCTCGAGCTTAGCAAGAAGAGAGAACAGTACGACGATCTCGCGCTTGTCCTCTGGCATTCGTTCGGTACGTCTTATCTATGCCACCCGGACACCTTTCGAGTCGTCTCTGACGACCCCTAACACGTACTATGTAGGCATTATGCCCGCCCTTCTCCAGGAGATCGTCTCTGTCTACCCCCTCTTGTCCCCGCCCAATCTTACCGCTCATGTTTCAAACCGTGTATGCAACGCCCTCGCGCTCTTGCAATGCGTCGCCTCTCATTCGGAAACGCGACAGCTTTTCCTCAGTGGTATGTGGTTCCCAATGTGTTGTTTTTGAGCCACGACTTACGTGCTCGCTAGCCCACATCCCCCTCTTTCTCTACCCCTTCCTCAATACGACTTCGAAAACCAGACCTTTTGAGTACCTTCGCCTTACTTCACTCGGCGTCATTGGTGCTCTCGTCAAGGTATCCACGCTGTTACCTTTCCTCCATCGTCACTGACGCCTAAATCCAGCAAAACGATAACAACACCGTCATTCATTTCCTACTTTCTACTGAAATCATACCCCTTTGCCTGCGCATTATGGAGACCGGGTCGGAGCTCTCAAAAACCGTCGCTATTTTCATTGTGCAAAAGATTCTTCTGGATGAAACCGGCTTGACGTACATATGCCATACCTACGAGCGCTTCTACGCCGTCGGCACCGTCCTCAGCAACATGGTGAATCAGCTTGTGGAAACTCAAGCTGTCAGACTGCTCAAGCATGTTGTGCGCTGTTACCTGAGGTTGAGCGACAATATGAGGTACGTTCACACGCTGCGCGGCAGGTGACGTGAGCTGATGTGAACTCCAGAGCGAGGGAAGCGCTGCGGGCCTGTCTCCCTGAGCCACTTCGTGACCAAACTTTCAGCGTCCTTCTCAAGGTTCGTACCTATTTGCCGTGCTGTCGACTCGCTCATCGTTTTTGCAGGGCGATATGGTCACGAAGCGCTGCTTGACCACTCTTCTCAATAACCTCAACGAACAGTGACACCGAAATCCATCGACTGCCTAGACGTTCACGGAATACTTTTGCGTCTCCACCTCTACTTTTGAAATGACCCGCACAGGTGATAAAATTCGGACAATCTGGATAAATTCGATCAACCTGCACTTATTTTGCACCCACGTCAGACACGTACAATGTACCATCATTTTGCTAACTAAACACTCTCGCTAATGTGAATATCCGGGGTAGAAGATTGTTGTACTCTAGGATCAGTGAATTTATTCCCATTACAGTTTCCCGATAGTGTACATACGTGGGAGCCGGCTGTCGGTCGGAATCGGAACCAACTCCTTTCCTCACCGCCGTGTCATTGCACAAAGTACGCCGGATCAACGTCAACCTCGGATACCTACTTATGGTCGAATTCTTCATGGGGGTTGACTCCACTCCCAATTCAACCTGCACCACTTTCGTCGATGGAGAGAACATATGTCTTCCCGCTCTTAAGGTCCCCTTCTATTTTACCATGCGCCAGGATCTCCTCGATGGTGTCCCCGACAACATCATGGCGCTCGTAGCACCCGTTGTCGCCTACTGGTCAATGTCTCTTTTCTTCCATTGCCTCGACATGTCGGGTTGGACATGGCTAGATAAGTACCGAATCCACGAATCGGACGAGGTCAAGTCCCGTAACCGCGCTACTCGTTCACAAGTCTGCTGGGCAGTCGTCCTCCAGCATACATTGCAAACTGCACTCGGCTATTATTGGTTGTCTGATCCTCCAAAGATGTCTCTCTCAAAGTGTGTGATGGAAATGGAGGCCGTCGGGGGGACGTTGGCACGTCTTGTTAGGTGGGCAGTCGGTCCAGATGCAGGGAACTACTTTTTGGAGCTTCGAGGCGCCGACATCACATATTGGCTATACTGGTGGGGTATTCCAGCTGCACAAGTGCTCTTCTCCCTGTAAGTCCACTCTCCTTTATTCGGGGTGCGTTCTCATCTCGACTGGATATCCGATAGATTCATTGTCGACACTTGGCAATATTTCCTTCACCGCTGGATGCACTCAAACAAATTCCTCTACAAACACTTTCATTCCGTGCACCATCGGCTTTATGTACCCTACGCATTCGGTGCACTATACAATCACCCTCTCGAGGGATTTTTACTCGACAGTGTTGGTGCTGTGGTGGCGGAGACTGTTGCAAACCTGTCCGTTCGGCAGACCATCTTCTTGTTTGCGTTCAGCACCATGAAAACTGTCGATGATCACTGCGGCTATAGTTTCCCCTTCGACCCACTCCAGATGTTCAGTGGTAACAATTCTGATTATCACGACATTCACCATCAAGTTCGTATACTTTCCGACGTTGCTCTCCTGACGCTCACTGTCATCAATCTCAATTTTAGGCTATCGGGATCAAGTCCAATTTCGCGCAACCTTTCTTCGTTCACTGGGACACAATCCTGGGCACCCGAATGACGAGGAGAGACATCGAGGAGCGCAGACAAAAGCTCAAGACAACGTAACGCAGACATGCACATTCATCCGGTTCCTCATTCCGCAGTTTATTTTCATGTATGTAGCATTGTCTGACATCGTCACCCTGTTTCGAATTCATAGTTCCTGTTGTAATAATTTGGTGAATGACTTGATGATATGATGAACCCTTTCTCTATGATAATTTTAGCGCTGAGTCCTCATAGCATGGAATGATATCATCACATACAATAGTCCGTTGCAAACCGTGGCCTTGTCCATGAAGTTCTTGGAAGCGTCCCGGAAATGTACAGAAGACAGGGGCCACGAGACGAGAAGATGTTGCTCGGTATGGCATGGCAGGCGGATCCGACGACATATCCATTTCAGTATCATACTACACACGCCGGTTCGCTTTCCATGTCCCAAGATCAGTTCTTCCCTCCCATCGGCCAGCTCGCAAAAAAGGCGGACGATCTGTCGGAGGAACTTACCACCCCCGATGGCGACGTCCAAGAAGACAGACCTCTGGAAGAGGTAGAGTCCCTCTGCATGCGATGCGGAGAACAGGTGAGCCTCCCTAGCCTCCCTGACCGGACCGGACCGTGTGGATTCCTACTCACTCCCTCCCACCCCGATTGCAGGGAACGACCCGCATGATGCTCACTTCCATTCCGTACTTTAGAGAGGTCATCGTGATGAGCTTCCGATGCGAGCACTGTGGCGACACGAACAATGAGGTACAAACTGCTGGCACCATCCGAGGTGCGCCGTTCACTCTGGCAGACTTGGAACTTGGCAGGACGTCGTCCTGACTCCTGATGCACCCATCATCGTAGAACTCGGCGTGACGTATACCCTCAAGGTGCTTCAACGGGGCGACCTCAATCGTCAGATCGTTCGTTCGCAAACGTGCGAGATCGCCATTCCCGAGTTCGAGCTGACGCTTCCGTCGAATGAGAGGGGTCAGCTCACGACCGTCGAGGGTCTCTTACGTGACATCGTGGCTGACCTCGGTGCTGACCAGCCGCTCAGACGAATACAGAACGAGGCTGCTTACATCAAGATTCAGGAAATCGTTGATGGACTCAAGGAGGTTTTAAATGACGATGAGGTGGTCGAGGAAGAGGTCGAGTCTGACAAACCCGTCTTGGAGAAACACAAAGATGACCCGGTCAAGAAGACGATTACGATCACACTGGACGATCCGTCTGGGAATTCATTTTTGGAGTTTGTCGGGGGCATGGCTGATCCCAAGTGGACTCTCAAGACTTATACCAGGACCCTTGAGCAAGCAGCTAGATTAGGGTTGGCCTTGCCAGAAGAAGAAACGAAAAGTGCAGCGGAGGAGGATGCAGGAGCAGTGGACGAAGGCAAAAGTCTGGACGAGAAGAACGACGAGATCTTTGAGTTCCCCGGGCTTTGCCCTCGTTGTGGACGTCCACTGGTGACTCGAATGAAGAAGGTATCTATTCCCTATTTCAAGGTAAGCGGTCGCTGGCTTGACGATCCGAAATACCTAACAAATATCACCGCAGGAAACGTTGATCATGTCGACGAATTGCGAGCGCTGTGGATATCGAGACAACGAGGTCAAGGCCGGCTCAGCGATGTCGGAGAAGGGAAAGAAGATAACTTTAAAGGTGGTTGACCAGGAAGATTTGAGGAGAGATGTTCTGAAGGTTAGCGGTAACCTGTTTCCCTCACCAGTGCGAATTGACGACTATAATCTTTCTAGAGTGAAACCGGCGGGTTGATAATCCCGGAGATAGACCTTGTCCTCCAGCATGGAACGCTAGGGGGACGGTTTACGACCCTGGAAGGAATATTGAACCAGGTTTACGAGGAGCTCTCTGAGAAGATGCTTATGACAGGCGACTCGAGTACGATCGGGGATGAGGACCGCGAAAAGTTCCAGAATTTCTTAAGTGATCTAAACGCAGTTGAGTAATTTACAATCATCAACCTGCTCCATGTCATATTCATCCCATACGCCCAGATTAAGCAGGTAAAGCAAGAATTCACCCTTATCATCGATGATCCTATGGCGAATTCATATGTGCAAAACATATATGCACCAGATCCCGACCCTAACATGACAATCGAGACCTATGAGAGGAGTTGGGAACAAAACGAAGAGTTGGGCTTGAATGACATGAAAGTCGAGTCCTACAGCGGAGACCATCCAGTGGAAGATGTGATCAGAAGCTGTTGATTATACTAGAACAAGCGCCCTTATGACCTCACCGTGGAATCATTTTACGAGCAATGCATCTCCACCGCTTGCCCTGTCGTCTCCGACCCCCCATTATCTTTATTCGTGACAATTGCTTGTCTTGCCTGGTGTCTTATTCACCAGTCGAGCTGGGAGATGTAGATATGATCTCGGCAAGGTTGTGTTCTATGGTTTCCCCATGGATAATCGAGTGCAACGTTTGGCCTTGTCTAAGCTCCCATCCCTCGGTGCCAACTTAAGAGACATTCGCCGTCGTTTGAGAAAGGAGCTTGGAATCTTGGATTGCTTATTAAAATCAAGAACTTGGTGGCGACGTGTGGATGATGGAAAAGCAAAATCTCGTTCTGTAGGTTACAGCAATACCGTACGGTCACGTGACAACTCATATCTTCGTCAATTTTGAAGGCGAAAACACTCGGCGAGGCATCCAGGATGCAGAGTGACGACGTGATATGGTCCGTGATCAACACCCAGTTCTGCTCGTACAAAGTAAAGTCCGTTCGCCTCCTGATCATCCCTGTGTCCAAGTATTGACCACATTCAGAACTGCGACGCAGAATTTCTGTCGTAACGAGTACAACGTCACCGGATTCTGCAGCAGACAGTCATGTCCACTCGCAAACTCGCGATACGCAACCGTGCGTGAGAACCAAGGTGCGCGGTCTGCCCTGCATCGCGTTTCATCGTATCGATTATTCGTAGGTGAATTATATCTCTACGTCAAGACGATCGAACGCGCACATACACCCGCCAAGATGTGGGAGAAGATCCCCCTTTCCAAAAATTACTCGAAAGCACTCGAGCAGGTGAGCTAGCCATCCACTTCCCCCGGTATACCCATCGAATCCCACCCGCCGACGGGGCACTCCAGATCGACAAGGAGCTCCTGTACTGGCCGAATTTCACGATTCACAAATGCAAGCAACGCGTGACCAAGATCACCCAATACCTCATCAAAATGAGACGCATAAAATTGCGGCAAGAGTTCGTTTTTCTTTGGCCTGCGCATCGCGTGGACTGCCGCTGATGATGCACCGTCGCCAGGCCAAAGCTCGTTGGTGTGAAAAAGAAACTCGATCGGAGAGAAGCAACGCGCGAGCGCAAAGCCCTCTCCGCTGCCCATCTTGAAAAATCAATCGAAAAAGAGCTTATCGAACGACTAAAATCAAAGGCATACGGTGATGCACCACTTAACGTAAACGAGAGTGTGTGGCAGGCTATTCTAGACCGAGAGAAAGGGGAGAAAGGGAAGGAAGTGGAAAGGGAGGAGGACTTGGGCTTGGTGGATGATGAGACGGACGGGGAGGACGAAGACGAGGAGGAGTATGAAGGCGAGTTTGTTAGTGACATAAGTGGAGACGAAGCCGGGTTGAGCGACTTGAGCGACTTGGAGGATATAGTGGTAAGTTCTGACACTGGCTTAATTCGTCTTCATTCCTGAACATCCCACAGGACGAGGGGTCATCTGAAGAGGATAGTGAAGGTTTGGATGAGGACAATGATGATACCACAAAAGATCACTCCCACACAAAGTCAAAAGTGGTATTGGGCAAGCGGAAAGCAAAAGCACCCACAAAAACTCCTCCTCGGAAGAAATCCGAGAAACCAAGGAGTGCGTTCTTTCTTCTCTTCGTCTGCTTCCCTCGTCACACTGAATTGCCCCACAGAGGGACCGAGGGTGGAGATCGAGTACGAGCACGAGCTGGAGAGCATACCTATTACCCGATCTTCGCTTTCGAATTGGTAGCTTCCCTTCGTGTCCTCGGCCTGGGTGAACCTCCAGGCTCTCGCCCGTTGAATACTCATCCCGAGTGAGCAGCATTTCACCTTTCTAATCCCCTCCGCGGTATCTCGGCTTGGCGGGCGGTATTCGCACGAAATTTTCCGAGACGGATACCACCAAGTGAGTGATATCTGCGTTGAGTGGTGCTAGAACATCCTGCAATGCCAGGATTTTCTGTCTTGACCGGCTTAAATAAGTCACGGATACGGTTGATAACGCGCCAGTTCATATCGTCTGGGAAGACCTATAGTCAACGTAACCCCGGGCTAGTTACGCAGGCGCTTCGTTCGTTCCTGATAATTGTTGTGCATATGGTCTGCATGGACGTCGTCGCACAATTCACAATTCGCAGCTTGCAGTCTTGTAATTCCAAAGGAATCGTAAAACATCGTGGAATTATCAAAGATTGCAGAGGGCGAAATATCATGATCAACATGTCCCTATGCCACAACACCAACACCCAAAGCGACAGTCCATCGTGCTACAACCTACCATCCAAAGAACAAGTCCGTTACCTGCCCAAGCACGCCCTTGTCGGGGTTTGGTCCCTGGGTCGGCACCGCTGATATAGGGGTTATCCTTTGCGCTGGGGAGGCAGCGGCTGGCGCATGTCCTTTACGAAAAGCGGCAACAGATGGGGCAAGTTTGATCGGCGTGCCCACCACGGCCGCAGGGGACGGGCTATCGATGACCATTGCGGACGGTTGCGTGCCTTGAGACGGCGCCATCGAAGTTGCAAACTCGGATGTACGCAATGACGATCCGAGGTCTGCCGCCGCTGCCGAGTCCTATGAAAAAAATTGTTGAGGTCAGAACATCCAAAAAGCAAGGGGAAAAGACGAGCAACATACAGCCCATTTGACACCGACCATCCAGGTCCCACCCAAGACCTCGCCGTTCCTTCGAACGACACGTGCTGCCTCACCGGGATCTCTAAACCCAATTCTGAAGCAATTGACGATCTCGGTGTTGGGTTCAGGTTCTGTGGCTGCACCGAGCGATTTGAAGTACTCGACAGTGACCGAATACTTGTCAGGGGGGTATCCGAACACGATCACGTAACTGATTGGGGATGTGGAGGGTGCGGCATCCGTTCGGGGGGGACGCGCTGACGATGGGAAGGAAGGACCATCCAGAGAGAACGTCTGATGAAAAGGAGTGTTAGTCTCGAGCCATGAACGTCGTTAGTATCTGGCGCACTCTCGGTGGCACTCTCTCCGAGGCACCAAAGGGTGACTCCCGAAACACGTCCTTGATGGAAGTCGTGGGTGGTGCGTCCGTATCTGCGAAAGCCTGCCGTTGCCTGCATGAAACAAAAGGATCAACGATAACGACGCAGGCAAAGGACGGGACCGACGTCGAAGAGCTCTCGAACATGGAGTCAGCCCCAAAATGAGAGGCACCACCGCGAGAAAGGGCGAGGTTCAATTTTGCTTTGGTTTGCACGGTGGGTATCTCGTCGGTATGCTGGGCATTTTGGGGTGCGTGTACGTTGTGTTGCTGGGCAGACTGCGAGGGGAGTCGGTGAGGAAGCGGTGAGGGGAAGGAGTGACTGACCATCATGTATCCGGGTTGGTAGTGTGTTCTTGGCTGCCCGAACGTGTCTGTCAGCGACGAGCCAAGACCGGGGTGGGTCGAGGTGGTTGAACTAGCCCAGGAATTTGTGCTTTGAGCATGGCCGACGTTGGAGCTCATCGCAGTCACACTATGGATTTCGTCTTTTCGCACGGTACATGTACCACAACAGCTGTAACAATCCGACTCTCTGCATATCCTCCCAGACCCTTCAAACCAGGCATGGCGGACAGGAATCGCTGTTTACTGGCACGACCTCGGCGCATCCTCCAGCAGAGGCACTCCGGTTAATTTTCCCCCATTTCTGTCAGACCGGTTTAGACTGCAAACGGTTACGTCCACTCCAAACGTACATCATAGGTGCAAGAAATGCCCATCGGAACTCCGTTTTCTTCTTCGTACCTGTCATTCGAATCGTCAAACAGTGAAATCCTGCACATGTCTCGTGGAACGCACGTGCAGACTGTCTCAGGCTGGCCACCTTTGAGCGCATTCGCCCGATAGCACTTGTTGCTGAGCGGCACAGTTTTGATGTTGTGTGCGCAGTTTCCACACGTTATCGCGAGTGTGTAGCTCGCACAGACGAGAAGTACGAGTGCGCGAGTGAACTGCATGGAGACGGACTTTGGGTGTCGGATGGTTGGTTATTTCTCTCGATTGCTGGGCGGGTTCTCCCTTTTTATACAGGGCCATCTAGGCTCAAACTGAAGACAAGACGGGGAACTTGACACCGCGGATCCAGGTAAGCCGGATGATTTGCCTTCCACCTGTACGAGCTTCCCGACTTGCGGATGCCCTTTCTTCGCGCATTGATGTGGAGGGAGGTCGAGAATGCTTGGTGCTTACTTGCTGCTTGACTCTCGAAATGCTCACGAGCATGCTTTTCTCGGCAAGCATGCGGATAAACATGTTCCTAGAGGATCTATGTCCACTCGTGATCCGAGGTGCAATCCAAGTCTGAAGTTTCTCTGCGAGAGAGACAGGTAGGTTTCTTGCGATCCGAATAGAGCTCATACGATGATACACGATGCACCAATTTGTGCAACGGCTGGAACGGGAAGGGGGACCGACCACTTACATATAGGGGCCTCGTGGATGGGGCTTCGAGATTATATTCTTAGACCGCGCAGAAATGGAATCAACTCCCACATTCCCGCTGCATTACATGGTCGTGCATTTTATTGCGGGTAATGAAGCACGGGATAGAAGCAATTTCCTCCCTCACAGGTGGAGGGGGACTTGACTTGTTCTTCTTCTGGTTCGGAAGGTATACGCCACGGGAATGCATAACGGGGCTTCGAGTACTCTGCAGAAGAATATCATGAAGAGCCGAGGGGATTGTATACCATCGTACAAGCTCCATCCAAATCGCGGAAACAACCTACCTGTCTCTCTCATAGAGAATCTTCAGACTTGACTGCAGCTCGAGACGCGAAATGGACACAGATCCTCCAGGAACGCCACGCTTATCCACACGCTTGGTGAGAAATATACACAGTACTCTCCGGTCACGAAAACGTCTTTCGAACAAGACAGTATGACAAGGCAAGAGCTGGATCGACCAGGACTCAATCGCAGGACATCGAGAATATGGCTGTTGAGAAAGTTCCCCTCGACAAGACGATCGGTACCTGGTACCTTTGGATTATTGGATCATATCGCGCTCTCGTATCACCCTTGGTTCCTGTCATAGTGTTCCGGGCTACAGGCGCGAGGAACTACTATCGTATGCACTTGAGCTCCGTACGACCACCAAAACAAAAGATACATAGCATATCTCACAGCGTGGGTCGACACATAATGAGCTTGAGCAGTGTAGAGCGACAGAGAAAACTAGAACTAGGCACCGAGATGGATATAAAGAACCCGTTGATCGAATGTGACATTCACAGATTTCATCGTCTTGTTCAACGCAAACGCTGCACGGGTATGATCAAGACTGCCAGACTCGTCCACCACATGGTTGTAGAAAGTCGACGTGATCTTGTTCGTCTCAACATCGTCCACCGCCCACATCGTCCCAATCACAGAGCGGAACCCAGCAAACTGCATCGCAGACGCGAGATGGATCACCTCGTCTGGACTCGCTTCGTCTCCGACGGTCGTATGACACGCAGAGAGATACGCAAATTCTGGATTCTCCAAATCGCATCCGATAATGTGTTGGATCGTAAAGTGTCCGTCGCGCAGAGCGAATGCGGACTCGAACGGCTTCTTTGGATTTGGGAGACCATGACACGCAAGGTGCACCCAATCGTTCTTGCCAAGCTCATCCACGACCCTGGACATGCAAGATTCCTTTCCTTCTATGCGCGTGAATGTGGCGAGGCCGTCGACGCGCTGACTGATGTTGCCCAGTTCCGTGCCGACCGAAACCAGTTCGCTCTCGCCAGCGGCTTTGGCTTGGCCGATGGCAATGAAACGTTTCCGCTGGGTTGCAGAACTCGACGGATTGCGCCGTCTAGCACGAATAAGGGCAGTTAGGGTTGGGGTGTAGGACGAGATGTAGATATCGGGGAGGTTCCGTTGACCCTTCCTAAAAGGACCAGCAGCGTGCAAAGGAAGCGCAGAAAACTCGCCGGTGGGACACCACCAGATGCGTGATCGAGATGGATGGGTCGTCCGGAGGAAATCGACGATAGGCGAAACGATCTGATCCCAAAGTTTGCGCAAGAAGGCTGCGAGCTCTCTCGTCACGTCAAACCTTGTTGCGCGCTTACTCAAGGCGTGGAGTTCCGTTGACAGGTCTCGAACACCTTCCTGTGCGATCTGCAATGGAATATGAACAGGATCGCGATCGAGGAAGATAACGAGTGCGTCACAACTGTACTGGCTCGCATTGACGATGATGACCGGTCCCTCACTGGCTGCACGTTGGAGATCGGTGAAGAGTGAGGGGAGAAGGAAACGAGAGAGACCAGGTAGGTCGCGAACATTGGTTACAACTCTGTACATTTCGAGGTTGAGATGGCACAGGCGGTCATGCTGATCTGGACCAGGCGAATTGAGGGCATTGCGAATGAGCAAAGCCAGCCGTGTGAACTTGTCTGCCAGCGTCTTTGCTGCCGGGCCAGATGTTATGAGATCGTCAAGTGGGGAACGAAGGCGGGCAAGCTGGCTCCAAAAGACACCCCGACCTTGTTCGAGGAGCTCGACTGCATGGGCAGGAGCACGTTCACGCAGACAGGCTGAGAACGCGTCCACTGCGAGTGACGATGTAAGGTTCCTGAGGATGGCGAGATGTTGAGGTAATGATGGGAGAGTAGCCAGATGTTGAGTGAGTAATTGAAGAGAGGTTTCATATGCGAGAAGTACGGTGGGATGCTGGAATTGTTGAGCCATACGGATCCATGCTCTAGCGGCAAAAAGATCGGCGGAAGTCACAATTTGGGGTGCATGTGCAAGTTGGGTGTAGAGACTGAACGCCTCCTCTTTATCCTTCAACTCCTTGAAATGTGTGAAACGATCACAAAGGTGGCATGCAAGGTTATTCAATGAATCAGCTCGAAGAGAGTGCCCCTGTGGGCAAAGGTCGAGCACTTCTCGGCCGAAGGTAATGGCTTCATCGAGGTCCTCCCTTGCTCCCAGCCGCTTGTACCGATCAGAGAGCCTAAGCGCAAGGTTGTTTAAAGACGTCGGCCGATCCGAGTGCCCTTGTGGGCAAAGGTCAAGTGCATCTCGCACGTGGACAATGGCTTCGTTGAGGTCCTCCATCCCCCCGAGCGGCTGGTACCGAGTAGCAAGATCGACAGCAAGGTTGTTCAAAGACATCCACCGAGTCGGGTGTCCTTGCGGGCAAAGCCCGAGCGCTTCACGATCGAGGTTAATGGCCTCATCGAGATCCTCCATTCTCCCGACCTGGTTATACCGAGTGGAGAGACGAACAGCAAGGTTGTTCAGGGACCCCGATCGATCCGGATGCCCTTGTGGGCAAAGGTTGAGTGCTTCTCGATCGAGGACAATGGCCTCGTCGAGGTCCTCCACTCCCCTGAGCTGCTCGTACCGAGTAGAGAGAACAACTGCAAGGTTGCTCAAAGACATCCACCGATCTGGGTGTCCCTGTGGACGGAGGTCAAGCGCCTCTCGAGCGAGGACGATCGCCTCGTCAAGGTCCTCAATTCCACCAAGTTGCTTGTACCGAGTGGAGAGAACAACTGCCAGGTCGTTCAAAGACCCCGACCGACCTGGGTGTCCTTTCGGGCGAAGGTCAAGTGCTTCTCGATCGAGGACAATAGCCTCGCCGAGGTCCTCCATCCCCCCGAGCTGCTCGTACCGAGTGGAGAGACGACCTGCAAGGTTATTTAAAGACATTGACCGACCTGGGTGCCCTTGCGGGAAGAGGTCGAGTGCTTCTCGGCCGAGGACAATGGCCTCGTCGAGGTCCCCCATTCCCCCGAGCTGGTTGTACCGAGTGGAGAGACGAACTGCAAGGTTGTTCAATGTCATCGACCGATCTGGGTGTCCTTGTGGGCAAAGGTGGCAGGCTTCTCGGCCGAGAACAATGGCCTCGTTGAGGTATTCCATTCCCCCGAGCTGCTTGTACCGGGTGGAGAGATCAACTGCAAGGTTGTTCAAGGACATCGACCGATCTGGGTGTCCTTGTGGGAAAAGATCGAGTGCGTCTCGATCGAGGACAATTGCCTCGTCGAGGTCCTCCATCCCCCCGCGCTGCTTGTACCGAGTGGAGAGAACACCTGCAAGGTTGTCTAAAGACATTGATCGATCCGGGTGTCCTTGTGGGCAAAGGTGGTATGCTTCTCGGCCGAGGATAATGGCCTCGTCGAGGTCCTCCATCCCCCCGAGCCGGTTGTACCGAGTGGAGAGAATAACTGCAAGGCTATTCAAGGACATTGGCCGATCTGGGTGCCCTTGTGGGCAAAGGTCGAGTGCTTCTCGGCCGAGGACGATGGCCTCGTTGAGGTCTTCCACCCCCCCGAGCTGTTTGTATCGGGTGAAAATGCCAGCTGCAAGGTTGTTTAACCACATTGACCGTTCAGGGTACCCTTGCGGGCAAAGGGCGAGTGCTTCTCGGTCGAGGACGATTGCCTCTTCAACGTCACTTGTCGCTCCAAATTGGTGGTAGCGACTACGGAGATGATATGCAAGATAAGTCAGAGAGACAAATCGCTCGGGGTGGCCGGGTGGCGAAAGTTGCAATGCTTCACGATCAAGGTCGATCGCCTCCTCCATGTAACTCCCCCCCTCTCCTTCCTCAAACTTGGCGACGAGAGATTCTGCCTGTGAATGCAACTGTTCAACTGGTAGGTGCATCATCACCATGCCCTGCAGATCAACACAAAGACAGAAGTACCTTCTGAATCCATCCTGGCTCGCTGGGCTCGATTCAACACAGTGTTTGGGAAGAGGCTGGTATGTGGCGTGCGGGCACCGGGCTAACACCAAAAAAAGCCACGATACGGAGGTTCTATTGCGCTTGCACACCATGTGGATGCTGTGTCAGCGAGCGCCAATTCTGCCGGTCGCAAAGTTACCCTACTCTTTCGCCTTGTTGGAAACACCCTCTCATCCTTGGTCACCGCCTGCGCCGACCACGACAGGGTGGAAGAAACGGGATGGAATGTCTTCGCGAGGGTCCCAACTTCATGACGGTCGTCTTCGGAAACACGTCCCTCACTTCCTGCATCGCCAGTCGCCTCCCCGACCGTCATCGATGATGCATGGATTTGAAGACGTCATTGGCGTTGAGCTGTTTCAATGCGAGACGAGCCAGCTACCGTTTCGAACAGGTTGATTGTCCACGCCCGCGATCACGATCAATGCGTCGTGTCTTCGTTTGTTGACATAGGACGACGATCGGTCCAGAGTTGCGCTGCGGCAGTGAGCTGGACGAACGTATTTGGCAACAAGAACGGTGACGTCCCACCCAAGACCTTGCCGTCCCTTCGAACGACACGTGCTGCCTCTCCGGGATCTCGGGGGGACGCGCGGACGATGGGAAGGAACTGACCAGCCAGAGAGAACGTCTGCTGAAAGCACGAGCGAGTCTCGAGCCATGAACGTCGTAGTTTCTCGTGGTCGAACTAGCGCTGGAATTTGTGCTTTGAGCATGGCCAACGTTGGAGCTCATCACGGTCGCGGTCAAGCAGTCACAGTATATTTCGTCCTTTCACACAATACATTTGTACTACATCAACCGTAGTAATTCCTCCCAGATCCTTCAAACCTGGCATAGCGAACAGGACTGGCTGTTTACTTTCACGTTCGCTGCGCATCCTTCAGAGGAGTTCGGGACAATGTTTCCCGATACCTGTCAGGCCAGTATCAGGTTCAGACTGAAAACGTTTGCGTATACTCCAAACGTACATCATAGGTGCAAATTTTGGGGACGCCGTCATTCTCTCCGTACCAGTCATTCGAATCGTCAGATGCAACCCTGTACATCGTCTCGTGAAACGTACGTGCAGACCGTCTCAAGCTGGCCAGTCAACACATTTTCCCGATAGCACGTCTTGCTGAGCGGCACAGTTCCGATGTTGTTTGTGCAGTCTGCACATGTTGTCGCGAGCGTGTAGCTCGCACAGACGAGAAGTACGAGTGCATGAGTGAAGTGCATGGTAGACGGACTTTGGGTGACGAATGGTTGGTTGGTTGTCTGTCTCGATTGCTGGATGGGGCTCCCTTTTTATAAGGCCCATCCGGCTTACTGAAGACGGGACGGGGTGAAACCAACCTTGTGAGCCTGACACTGCGGGCCCCTCATCGAGCTGGGTAAGGTGGATGAATCCACTTGTACGAGCTTCTCGACTTGTAGATACCTTATCCCCGCGCGCTGATGTGGAGGCGGGGTCTCGGATGCCTCGGATTTACTTGCAAGCGCTTGACCCTCGAAATGCTCACGAGCATGCTTTTCTCAGCAAGTGTGACAGTGTGGAAAAACAGGGTCATTTCGCGTCTCGAGCTACAACAAGAGACAGGTGGGTTGTTTCCTCGATCTGGACGGAGCTCGTACGATGGTCACGTACGCAATCGCATCGATTCTGTATGACACGTCATGGTGTTCTTCTGGCATCTGCAGAGCTCTCGAAGCCCTGTCAACCAGAGGAACAAGTCAGGTCCCCCGCCTATGGGGGGGGGATTGTTTGTGTGTGCGCAATAGAATACACGGCCATGTAGTGCGGGGGAAATTCCATTCTGCGCGGGATTTCGGAGCCCCAGGAACCCTGGAGTCAGGTTCGATGCGATGGAAGTGGTCAAGCAAGGGTGACGTGGAATTTCCCACGCACCATGTCTACAGCACTCTGCACCCGGCTTGCGTACCTACTACGTTCTGCACCACCGTCGACGCGGGGGTTCCGGACGAGTGTTGCGCGGCATGACTTTCATTTTGACACACACCACTTTGTGCAGCGGCTGGAACGGGAAGGGCTGAACCGACAACAAGCCGAGGGGATCATGTCGGCGATGGCAGAGGTGATCGATGAGAGCATACGGAACATGACGAGCAACATGGTGACCAAGGCTGACCAGGAAAAGGTCTGTACTCGGGTGGTGGTGGGCGTGGACGCGGACTGACCGGGACGGTGCAGCACCAATATACGCAGCAAGTCGACTTTGCACAGCTCAAATCGGAGCTGCAGTTGATGGAGAAGAATGACCTGGCGATGATCAAGGCGGAGAATGATCGGCTGCAGACGGACATGGAGAAGCTGAAGCAGCGGCTGCGGGAGGAAATTACGCGGACCCAGGCGGGAGTGCGGTTGGATCTGAACCTTGAAAAGGGACGGATGAGGGAGGAGAGCAGTGGACAGGAGCTCAAGATCAAGGAGGTGGACACGCGGATTGAGCAGGAGATTGCGCATCTTCGGACGGCGATCCAGGCGTCCAAGGTAGGACCTTGTGCAGGCAGCACGCGTGGTTGCTGACTATTTCGCAGGCGACGACGCTGCAATACTTGGTTGGGTTCGGTATGTGCACTGCTTTGGATCGCTGGCAGGGACTGATTCCGAGGGAATACAGTGACAGGATGTTCAGCACTGCTGATGGCGTATATGAGATTCCGGGTCTAGATAATAGTCTACAGGAGATCTATTTAATTGTATCACGTCAATCGTCCAAAGGCGGTATGACCTCGCTTTCGACGTCTTGGCCGAGCGCGATTTTTTTAAAGGACGCGTAGGCTCTGTCGAGGTCATCGTTGACGATGACATAGTCGCACGTGCCGGGCTGTCGGGCATACTCGATCTCCGCGCGTGCAGTGGCGAGACGTCTCTGGATGGCCTCCTCGCCGTCTGTCGCGCGTCCGCGCAATCGGCGACGGAGGGTGGCCATGTCGGGGGGTGAGACAAAGAGACAGACGGGGTCTAGATCTGTCTGCTTGACCTGCCTGACGCCCTGGAGGCGGTGAGGGCGGGCGGAGGGGCGTTGCTAGGAGACGTACCTGGGAATCGATATCGAGCACGCACCGCCTGCCAGAGTCGCGGACGGCACGGACGGCCAGCCTGGAGGTGCCATAAAAGTTTTGCGAGAACTGGGCATGCTCGATGAAGGCGTT
>Ga0307508_10001619_pt1 | contig 25125 bp, 22 predicted proteins | sample 9_EM_MG_FD_203089 | JGI IMG/M metagenome (GOLD analysis project Ga0307508, IMG submission 203089) | Populus trichocarpa ectomycorrhiza microbial communities from riparian zone in the Pacific Northwest, United States - 9_EM | ecosystem: Host-associated > Plants > Roots > Unclassified | place... | reverse complement strand
GCCGGCGCGCGGCAGCACGAAAAGATTCATGCACAGCGCGGCGGCGGCGGCCACCGCCGACCACAGGGGACCGAGGAAGCGCAGGGAGAAGGCGATCAACCCCACGCCCATGTGGGTGACCTTGCGCAGAAGCTCGCCGCGGGTCAGGGGCATGAGGGGCTCCCGGGTACCCGGTCGAACCAGCCGCCCGCCGCCCTCTCCCCCGACCCCTCTCCCGTGCGTCCCCCACACACCCGCCCCGAACGGGAGAGGGGCGCCGCCGCCCAGCCCCAAAAACTGCACACCGGCGTCGTTGTTTTCGGGAGGTGGCGCCCTCTCCCGCTCGGGGCGGGGGGAGGTGGCACGCGCGGGGGAGGGTCGGGGAGGGGGCGGCCGGGGGGACGCCCGCTTTGCCGGGACCCTACGATCAGTCGCCTCACTTCTTCCACTCACCCGTCCCTTTGAGCCAGGCCACCGTCTCGGTGAGCCCCTGCTCCAGGGTGCGCCAGGTGTAGCCGATTTCGGCCGCGGCGCGGTCTGAGCGGTAGGCCCAGTCGTGCTTGTAGATGTCCACCAGGTCCGGGGTGAGCTGCGGTGTGCTCTTGCGCATCTGCGCCCACATCTTCTGCAGACCGCCGGCCGCCTTGGCGACAAAATCGGGGAGGCGCAGGCTGGGGATCTTGGCGCCGGTGAGCCGGCCGACGAGGGCGTAGAAGTCGGACTGGACCACGTTCTCGCCGCCGAGCATGTAGCGCGCGCCCGGCTTCGCTTTTTCGAGCGTCAGGGCGACGCCACGGGCGACGTCCGCCACGTTGACGTAGTTCCAGCGCCGCTCCGGCTTGCCCAGCAGAGCGGGCAGGCGGCCATGCACCAGATCGAGGATGTGGCGCACGACGATGTTCCCTTCCGTCATCTCGCCCTGGCCGTAGATGACGCCCGGATAGACCACCATCAACGGCGCGCCGCCCGCGATGGCACGGCGGGCGAGGCGGTCGGCGAGCGCCTTGGTGCGCTCGTAGTCGTTGATCCAGACGCGGTCGTTGCGATCGCCGGCTTCGGCCGATTCGTCGAGCAGGCCGCCGGGGCCTTTCTCGGTCGGCCCGAGTGCGATGAAGCTCGAGACGTAGACCATGCGCTCGACCGTCCCCACCTGCTCGGCGGCAGCGAGGACGTTCTCCAGGCCGCCGACGTTGATGCGGTCGAACTGCTCCGCCGGCGCCAGGATCTTCACCAGCGCCGCGGCGTGGACCACGGCGGTGCAGCCTTCCGCGGCGCGCACCAGGCTGAGGCGGTCGGTGACATCCCCGGCGGCGAATTCGACGCCGGCGGGGAAGCGGTCGCGCGAGGAGCCGGCGCGCACCAGCAGGCGGAGCTCATGCCGCTCCGCGAGCTCGGAGACGATGCGACGGCCGAGGAAGCCGGTACCACCGGTGATGAGGATCTTCATAGTGAGTTAGAGACTTTATCAGAAGCCTCCGCCCACAAATCCGCGAGCGCGTCGTCGAGGCTGCGCTCCGGCGTCCAGCCGAGCGCGCGCAGCCGGCCGGCGTCGCCGACCAGGAGCGGCAGGTCGACCGGGCGCATGCGCTCGGGGTCCTCCTCGATGCGGGCGGCGACGCCGGAGAGCGCCATCAGCCGCTTCAACGCTTCGCCGATCGAGAAGGCGCGGCCGGAGGCGATGTTGTAGACGCCGCCGGGCTCCCCCTTCTCAGCCAGCAGGCGGAACGCCGCGGCGCCGTCGTCGACGTGCACGAAGTCGCGGCGGGCGGAGAGGTTGCCGACCCGGAGGACCGGCTCGTGCTCGCCGCGCTCGATCGCAGCCAGTTGCTGCGCGAAAGTCGGGAGCGCGAAATTCGGCGCCTGCCCGGGTCCGACCAGATTGAAAGCTCGGGCGACCACCGCGCCACGCGCGAAGGCGAGACGTTCCGCCGCCGCCTTGGTCATGGCGTAGGGGGTGCGCGGATCGACACCGCGCTCCTCGCGGATCGGCTGCTCGGTATCCGGTACGGATCCGTAGACCTCCGCGCTCGACGCGACGACCACCGGCCGGCCGGCCGCCGCGGCGAGCAGGTTTTCGGTGCCGATCACGTTGACGTGGAAGTAGTCGCCCATCCGCTTCCACGACTCGCCGACGTGCGACAGCCCGGCGAGATTGACGACGGCGTCGGGCGCCGCCTCGCGGACGGCGCGCGCCAGACCGGCGGCGTCGAGGAGGTCCACCTCGAAGAGCTGCACCTCCTCGGCGCCCTCGAAACGGGGACGCTCGATGAGGAACGTGCCGCTCACCCGGTCGCCGCGCTCCAGCAGGTGGCGGGCGAGGCGCGGACCGACGAAGCCGCTGATGCCGGTGACGAGAAGATGCATCGTGGAAACCCGCCGCGGCCCGGTCTAGCCGGCTGCCTGTTTGCGCTGCGCCAGAGTGCGCCGCCAGTAGTCGAGGAGGTCGCGCAGCGTCTGCTCGAACGGAATGCGCGGCTCCCAGCCGGTGTCGGCACGGAATTTGGAGCTGTCGCCGATCAGGATCTCGACATCCGACGGGCGCAGGCGTTCGGGATCGACCTCGATCGTCACTTTGACGCTGGCGAGGGCGATGATGCGGTCGAGCAGCTCGCTGATCCGGATGCCGTGGCCGGTCGCGATGTTGTACACCTCGCCGGGCTTGCCGTGGTTGACCGCCAGCCAGTAGGCGCGCACCATGTCGCGCACGTCGGTGAAGTCGCGGATCGCCTCGATGTTGCCCACCCGGATCACCGGCTCCTGCATTCCCAGCTCGATCGCCGCCACCTGGCTGCAGAAGTTGGAGGTCACGAAGACCTGGCCGCGCCGCGGCCCGGTGTGGTTGAAACCGCGGGTGCGGATCGCCTTCAGGCCGTAGCTCTGGAAGTACTGATAGCCGAGGTAGTCCTGCGCCACCTTGGAGACCGCGTAGGGAGAGAGCGGGCGCAGCGGATTGGTCTCCTTGATCGGCACCTCGTCGGGCAGCACCAGCCCATACTCCTCGCTGGAGCAGGCGATCTGCACCACCGGATCGAGCTTGAGCGCGCGGACGGCCTCGAAGAGATTGGTCTGCCCGGAGACGTTGGTGGTCAGCGTCTCGTTCGGCGCCGACCAGCTCGACGGCACGAAGCTTTGCGCCGCGAGATGGAAGATGAAGTCCGGACGCGAGCGTTCGAGCGCGTTGTACATCGAGGTGTAGTCGCGGAGATCGGTCTCCAGCAGCTTCACCTTGGAGCGCAGGTGCTCGATGTTGTCCATGCGGCTGCGCCAGCGGTAGGTGCCGAGCACCTCGACGCCGGGGTGCTCGGCGAGCAGAAACTCCGCCAGGTGCGAGCCGGCGAAGCCGGTAATGCCAGTGATCAAAGCCCTCATCAGGTTCTCCCTTGTCGAATCCGGGCGAGGTAGTCGGCGAGCCCCCAGGCCCAGGGCTCCACGCGGCGGCCCAGCAGCGACTCGAAACGTTCGATGTCGAGCACGGACCAGGCGGGGCGCGGAGCGGGGCGAGGAAACTCGGCGGTGGTGACGGGCAGCACGTCCACCTTCTGTGCGGGAGCCGCCCAGAGGGCCGCGATCTCGCGGGCGAACGCGTGCCAGGTGACCGGCTCCCGGTTGCGGTAGTGCACGATGCCGGTGGTGGTTAACGGGGTGAGAGGCGCGAGATCGAGGATCGCCCGCGCCAGGAACGGTGTATAGGTGGGAGCGCCCTCCTGGTCGGCGACGACGCGCAGCGGGAGGCGTCCCTGTTGGATCAGATTCACCATGGTGGCGGCGAAGTTGGGACCGCCGGGACCGAACAGCCAGCTCGTGCGCACCACCAGGCTCCGGGGATGCTGCAACGCCTGGCGCTCGCCTTCGAGCTTGCTCTGGCCGTAAACCGAGAGCGGCGCCGTGGGATCGTCCTCGCGATAGGGGGCCTTTCTCTTGCCATCGAACACGTAGTCGGTGGAAACGTGGATCAGCCGCGCGCCGCCGGCAGCGGCGGCCTCCGCAATGAGCCCGACCGCGGCGCCGTTGACCGCGAAAGCGCGCTCGCGGCCTTCTCCTTCGCAGGCGTCGACCTTGGTGTAGGCGGCGGCGTTGACCACCAGCTCCGGCCGGAAGCTCTCCATCCAGTAGCGCAGGCGGCCGGGATCGGTGACGTCCGCCTGCGCGCGCGACAGGGCGAGGGCGGCCTGGCCGCGCCGGCGCGCCTCCGTGGTCAGAGCGCGGCCGAGCATGCCGGTGCCGCCAAGGATCAAGCAGCGCAAGCTAGGTGATCCCCACCTCGGAGTTGTCCCCGAGCATGAAACGGTAGGCCTTGGGCTTGAAGTCGGTCTTCACGATGCGCACGTTGCGGCCGATCAGCGAGCCGTCGATCCGCAGCGGAATGTCGCGGATCTCCGAGTCGGCCAGGATGATCGAGTTTTCCACCTCGCAGCAGACCAGCTTGCACCGCTCGCCGATCGAGGTGTACGGACCGACGAAGGCGTTCTCCAGCCGGGCGCCGTCGCCGATGACGACCGGACCGCGCACCAGCGAGTCGATGAGCACGACGCCGGCGCCGATCTCGACCTTCCCCTCGATGCGGCTGTTCTCGCCGATCGCGCCGAGGGTGGCGCCGCGCCCGGCGTCCAGTCCTTCGAGCACAATGCGGTTGGCCTCCAGCATGTCGTCCAGCTTGCCGGTGTCCTTCCACCAGCCGCGGACGATGTGCGGATGGACGTCGAGGCCGCGGTCGATCAGGTCCTGGATGGCGTCGGTGATCTCGAGCTCGCCGCGTTTCGACGGCTTGATGCGGCGCACCGACTCGAAAATGGTGGCGTCGAACATATAGACGCCGACCAGGGCCAGGTTGCTCTTCGGCTCCTTGGGCTTCTCCACCAGCCGGAAAACCTTACCGTCCGGGGTCAGCTCGGCGACGCCGAACTGCTCGGGCGTGGGCACCTCGGCGAGCAGGATCTCGGAGTTGCAGCCCAGATCCCTGAACTCGTCCACCAGGCCGGTGATGCCGCCGGCAATCAGATTGTCTCCCAGGTACATGACGAACGGCGAGCCGGCGAGGTACTCCTCGGCGATCAACACGGCGTGCGCCAGCCCCAAGGGAGCGGACTGCTCGATATAGGTGATGCGGGCGCCGAAGCGCGCGCCGTCGCCCACCGCGGCGCGGATCTCCTCGCGCGTGTCGCCGACGATGATGCCGATGTCGGTGATCCCCGCCGCGACGATCGCCTCGATGGCGTAGAACAGCACCGGCTTGTTCGCCACCGGGACGAGCTGCTTGGCGGACGTATAGGTCAGGGGACGCAGACGCGTGCCTTTACCCCCCGACAGGATCAAGCCCTTCATTTCACCTCCGAGGAAACGCGTTACTGGACGATCGAGGTGCTACGGCTGGTCAGGTCGAGGAACGTGCCGACGTTCTTCAAGCTCAGGGAGAAGCGGATCTCCTTGTCGCTCTGCGTCGCGGTGCCGACGCCGGTGCCGGTGCGGAAATCGCGCAGCTCCAGAATGACCCCATAGCACTGCGACGTCCAGGTCAGGAGGTAGCGCTGCTGTTGCAGCAGGTGGAGCTGGAGGTCGTAATTGACCTGCCCTTCGAGCCGCAGCCTGCCGGGGAGCACGGCGATGCCGCCGTTCAACCGGACCTGGTTGCCCAGGGTCTCCCCGTTGTCCGTCTCATAGCGGGTGAACCAGGTCAGACCGATGAAGTTGGCGGACGGCAGGCCATAGTTGCCGGAGACGCCGGTCGAGGCGATCCGCTTGTACAACGTGTCGTAGGTACCCTCCAGCTTGAGGTTCGTGCGGTCGCTCGGATTGAAGCGCAGCAGCCCTTCGAGCGGTCCGGCCTGCGAGCTCCGCGTGCCGGTGGTTATCACTCCGGGTGTCACCAGGCCGCCGTTGACGTCGCTGACGCTGGCCACGCCGAGGAGCGGCTGGGTCTTGTCGAAGCTGTAGCTGCGGGCGATCTCGAGCAGCAGCACCTCGCGGGCGCTCTGCTTCTCGTCCGCGGGCTTGCCGAGGATCCGGCTGTCCAGCGCCACGCGGCCGATGTTCGAAGCAAACTGGGTATCGACCTCGTCGAACTGCGGGATGCTCTGCTGCTTGTCGAAGATCCCCTGATAGGTGTAGGTGAAGCGCGGCTCGATGACGTTCTTGAACTTGCCGAACTTGCCCAGGTCGACGTCGAAGATCCGCGAGAACGAGGGACCGACGATCTCGGCGCTGCCGTACGGCAGGGCGCGGCTCTCCGCCTGGCCCCGGAAGCTGGTGACCGTCGTTCCGGCGTCCGTCGTCTTCGTCTGCAGCGTGTCGCCGTACCAGGTGAGCCGCTCGCCGCCGGTGACCGACATGGAGAGCCAGGTGAAGGAACGGATCGGCAGGGTGACCTGCGGGAAGAGGTCGAAGCGCCCGTACTTGCCGGCGTAGTTGTTGGGCTGCGACACGTCGAGATAGGCTGCCGAGCCGTCGAACTGCACGTAGAACGGCGATTTGCCCACCTGCGTCGAGCGCAGGTGGTAGTCGACGTCGGGCAGCTTGCGCTGGATCACCGTGTTCGTCGTCGTCGCGTCGATGAACGTCTCGCGGTTGTCGAGCAGGATGTTGAGCAGGTTCGGACCCCAGTTGCCGGTCGCCGACGCCTTGCTGTCGAGGAAGCGCACTGTGTTGCGGTCGAAGTCGCGCTCGAAATCGCGGAAGAAGTTGAAGTCCGAGTAGTTCAGATAGTGGACGAGACCGCGCATGCCGTACGGCAGGTCGTTGGTGACGTGGTCCCACTCCACCTTCCAGCGCCACGCGTCGTGCGGCAGCTCGCCGGGGAGCTGGGAGCCGTCGTGCACCATGTAGCCGATCAGGTCGCCCGTCGTCCCCGCGGTCGGCCGGTAGCGGAACTCGTCGCCGATCCCCAGGAAGTTCTTGGTGAACAGATCGGTGTGGATCGTCGTGTCGTAGCTGCGGCCGAGGGTCTGGAAGTAGGCGAGACCCAGCTCGGCGCCGCGGGTGTTCGAATAGCCGACGTTGGGGACCAGGAAACCGGAGGAGCGCTCGGTCTTGGCCGGCCAGAGGACGTAGGGCAGGTAGAGGACCGGCAGCTTCTTCACCAGCATCGACACGTTGTGCATGTGGGCATAGCCCTCCACCTCGACGCGCGCCCGGCCGAGGCGGAAGCTCCAGTCCGGAACCTTCTGATCGCAGGAGGTGAAGATGCCGTTGCTGACCTCGTAGGTGTTGTCCCCGGTCTTGTCGATCTCGGTGCCGCTGAAGAAGTAGTCGGCCGCGACGCGGGCGGTCGCCTGCTTCAGCTTGCCGGTCTTGCTGTCGAGATTGAACGTCGCCGAGATGCCGGTCATCCGCCGCGGTCCCTGGTCGATGACGACGTTGCCGAGCGCGATGACGTCGCGCGTCGACAGGTCGATCTCCGCCTGGTCCGCCTGCATGTCGATGTCCTGATAGTGGATGTGCACGTTGCCGGCGAGCACCGCGTAATCTTCCCGCTTGTACTCCAGCGTGCTGGCCGAGCCGACCGCGGCTCCGCCCTCTTTCTTCCCCTTCTGCGGCGGGAACTTGAGCTGGAACTGCAGCTCGTCCGGGCTGGGCGGCGGCGGTGGCGGCGTGCGCGGCTTGGCTGGCGTGGGAGGCGTCGCGGAAGCCGGCGTCGCCGGAGCCGGCTGCGGATTGTTGGTGACGCCGGGACCTGCCATCGGAGGCGCCGGAGGCGCCGCGGGCGCCGTCGCCGGTGCCGGGGACGCGGGAGGCGGCTGCTCCTGGGCGTTGACCACCGCAGCGGTCAGCGCCAGGCAGCACGCCAGAAGAAGGCTCGGGGAGATCCTGTGCGAGTCGGCCATGGACCGCGTTAGTCTAACCGCTCGATCACCATCGCGGTAGCCTCGCCGCCGCCGATGCAGATGGCGGCGCAGCCGAGCCGCCCTCCGCTCTGCCGCAAGGCGTGCAGCAAGGTCACCAGGATACGGGCACCGGAGCAGCCGATAGGGTGGCCGAGAGCCACGGCGCCGCCGCGGACGTTGATCCGCGCCGCGTCGAGGCCAAGGTCACGCTGAAAGGCGAGGGCGACGACGGCGAACGCTTCGTTGACCTCCCAGAGATCGATGTCGGTGGTCTTGAGGCCGGCCCGTTCGAGCACCGCCCGCGCGGCGCCCACCGGCGCGGTGGTGAACCACTCCGGCTTCTGCGCCAGCGAAGCGTGGGCCACGATGCGGGCGAGCGGACGCGCGTTGATCCGCGCCGCGTGCCCGGCGGTGGCGAGCACCAGGGCGGCGGCGCCGTCGTTGATCTTGCTGGCGTTGGCGGCGGTCACCGTGCCGTCCTTCTGGAACGCCGGGCGGAGCGACGGCATCTTGTCGAGGTCGGCCTTGAACGGCTCCTCGTCGCGATCGACCTTCACCTCGCCCTTCTTCTGCGGCACCGCGACCGGCACGATCTCCTCAGCGAACAGCCCCTTCTCCGTCGCCTCGCGGGCGCGGCGGTAGCTCTCCAGCGAGAAGGCGTCCTGCTCGGCGCGGCTGAGCTTGTACTCGGTGGCGCAGAGCTCGGCACAGCTCCCCATATGGACGTCGTTGTAGGGGTCCCACAATCCGTCGTGGATCATCGAGTCGAGCAGCTTGCCGTGACCGAGCCGCAGACCGTCGCGCGCGCCGACCGCGAGATACGGCGCCTGGCTCATGTTCTCCATGCCGCCCGCAGCGACGACCTGGAAGTCGCCGCACCGCAAATCGTTGGCAGCGATCATCACCGCCCGCATGCCGGAGCCGCAGACCTTATTTAATGTCAGAGCGCCGGTCGCCGGCGGACAGCCGGAGCCGAGAGCGGCCTGGCGTGCCGGAGCCTGCCCCTGGCCGGCGGGGAGGACACACCCGAGATTCACCTGCTGGATCTGGTCCGCGGCGACTCCCGCCCGCTCATAGGCGGCGGCGAGCGCCCGGGCACCGAGAGCGTGGGCCGGCACGCCGGACAGGGCACCCTGAAAGGTCCCGATCGGCGTGCGCACCGCGCTCAATATGACAACATCGTCCATGACGTCTCCGCTGGAGTTGGATTGGCCCATCCGCACCGTCCGCGCGGGCGGGCGGACCGGGCGCCTGATCGTAGCACAGGGCTCCCGTGTAGAATCCCCGCCGTGCGCGCCCTCGGCATCGACTTCGGGGAGAAGAGAATCGGCCTCGCGGTCTCCGAAGGATCGCTGGCCGTGCCACTCTGCACCCTGAAGCGCCGCGACGACCGCTCGGCGATGACGGAGATCGCCGCCATCGCCCGCCGCGAGGAGATCGGCCGCCTGGTGGTCGGCGAGCCCTGCAATCTGGACGGCAGCCGCGGCCCAGCCGCCGCACGCGCCGGCCGCTTCGCCCAACGGCTGGCCGATCTCACCGGTCTCCCCCTGGAGCTGGTGAACGAATCGCTGACCAGCGTCGAGGCCGCGGAACGGCTGCGCGCCGCCGGCGTCGATCCGCGGAAGCACCCCGAACGGCTGGATTCCATGGCGGCGCAGATCCTGCTCCAGGAAGCGCTGGACCGGGAGGAGGGATGATGGCGACCCAGGGACGGACCGGCAAGAAAAAGAAGAAAAGAGGATGCGGCGGCTGCCTGTTCTTCCTCCTGCCCCTCCTCCTCGTGGCGGCCGGTTTCTCTGGCTGGGCCTGGTGGCGTGTGCAGCATCCTTTTCAGGGATATCCGGGCAGCGAGCGGCTGGTGACCATCGCCCCGGGCACGAGCGCGAGCCTGGCCATCACCCATCTGGAGAGCGAAGGCGTGCTCGCCGACGCCCGCCTCGCCCGCCTCTATCTCCGCTTCAGGATGGGCAACCGGCCGATCCAGGCCGGCGAATACCGCTTCCGTGGTCCGCTCAACACCGAGCAGGTGCTGGGCAAGCTCATCCGCGGCGACGTGATCAACATCCTGGTGACGCTGGTCGAGGGGATGACCCTGGAAGAGACCGCCGACAAGCTCGCCGACTCGAAGCTCGGCCGCCGCGAGGTCCTCCTCGACCTGATGCGCTCGCCCGAGCTGATCGCCGATCTCGATCCGGACGCGAAGGATCTCGAAGGCTACCTGCTCCCCGAGACCTACTCCTTCGCTCCGAAGACTGACGAAAAGGTCGTCGTCGCCACCATCGCCAAGACCTTCCACACCCGCTACGAGCACCAGATCCTGCCGCTCCGCGACCGCCATCCCGACCGCACCCTGCGCCAGATCGTCACCCTGGCGAGCATCGTGGAGAAGGAAGCCAAGATGCCCACCGAGCGCCCGATCATCGCCGGCGTCTACAGCAACCGCGTGAACCGCCACATCGGCCTCGCCGCCGATCCGACGGTGATCTACGCCCTGAAGAAGCTCGGCCGCTGGGACGGCAACATCCACAAAGCCGACCTGCAAGTCGACTCCCCCTACAACACCTACCGCTACGCCGGCCTGCCCCCCGGCCCCATCTGCTCCCCCGGCCTCGCCAGCCTCATCGCGGCGGCCGATCCCGCGGACGTCCCCTATCTCTACTTCGTCAGCCGGAACGACGGCACGCACGTTTTTTCGAGCACCCTCGAAGAGCACAACCGCAACGTGGAGATCTGGCAAAAGAGGTACTGGCGGGAGAAGCGGGCTCACGGGGGGTGAATGTAACGAGGTCGATCAGATCGCGGCACCACGGTCCGTAGAGACGCCCCAGTCCGTGTCCACGAACCTGCCGGGGCCACCGCCGTCGGGGCGTCTCAGCGGTTGTGGAACGTGGCTGGGCTGTTGCCGGGCAATCGGTTCTGCAACGGCCTTTCAAGGTTGAGACGGGCCGACGATCGCGGTTTCGGAGAGCGTTGTGGTTGACGACTGGCCCGTCTCTACGGACCGTGGTGCCGCGGGACGCGCCTTACCCCCCCCCCCCCCCCCCCCCAACCCCCCCCCCCCCGGGCCCCCCCCCCCCCCCCCCCCGGGGGGGGGGGCCCCCCCCCCCAAACAAAACACGACCCCCCCCGGAATTTGCATCCTCTTTGCGTCAATTCGCGCCAGATCACTCGAATGACAGGGTCCAACTCAGTTTTTCCAGGATCAGGACCGCCTCCGGTGCCGCGAACCAGAGGATTCCCGTGTGCGAACCCGATCTAGTTGCGGCAAAACCGGAAATCGCAGGTAACACGGATGCAAAAGTTCGCGGCGCCGGCCTCGATAATCGCGGTACCTGCCGGCTCATAGCCCTGTTCCGCCAACACCGTGGAACTGGGCGTCGCCTGTTTCGCGTCACCGGACCGCTGATTTGCATCTTCTTTGCGTCATGGCCTCGATGAGTGTCCTGTTCCCGCCGCAAACTGCGTGGGTTTCGCGGCGGGTTTTCGGGCGGGGGCGCCCTCTCCCGCTCGGGGTGGGGGGCGGTGGCACGCGCGGGGGAGGGATGGGGAGGGGGCGGGTGGCGGCTGACTTTGCCGGCGCGCCTACCTACCGAGGGTCGGGCTTCTTCCTGGTGATTCCCCAAACGAGGAGATCCAGTGCCTCGGGAGTCACGGCTGGCCGCAGATCGACCCACCTGCGGTTGCCGAGAAACATCGGCACCTTCACGCCATCGGGAGCACCCGGCAGCAGCACGAGAATCACCGGACGTTTGTCCCGGACCGCCAGGTTGAGAGCCGCCGCCATTTCCTCGTCTTCCCAAGGTCCGCTTCCTGACTCCCCGAGGCATACGGCGACACTCCTCGACACCTGAATCGCCTCTTCCAGATGCGGCATCCAGGGCATGCCCGGCGGCAACTCATCCACATCGAACCAGGCGGTGACCTCGCGTTCGACGAGCAGCCTCTTGAGCTCGCGCACCGCAGTCCTGTCCTTACTGTTGTAGCTCAGGAAAACATCGAAGCTGCCCCCACCCGGAATCTGTTGTTGGCTGTTCGGCCCGGAGGGTCGTGTTTCCTTAGCCCAGGGCAACGCCCTGGGTTGGGGGCGCGGCTCGCCTCCCCACCCCTCCGCCGCCACCGCCGCATCCGCCAACTCCGCATCCCGCCTGTGATACCCATGCCCCTCAATCAACACCCGCGCCGCCGCCAAATCCTCCCGGTCCCGAAACAGCCGCGCCCGCGTGAGCAAAACATCCGCCTGAAACAGCGGCATCGGCCCCCGCTCGGCAATCTCCCAAGCCTCCTCCAAGTCCACCCGCGCACCCGCCTCGTCCCTGGCAAGGCACCGCAACCAGGCGCGGGTCAGCAGGCCCCGAGGGAGTTCGTGGGTAGTGCCGGCTCCGCGAAGGCCCTCGACGGCGGCGGTGATGTGTTGGAGGGCAGGGGCGGGAACGGGGTTTGCGAAGTCGGCCTTGTACAACGTGGCGCGGGCCAGGATGAGGTCAATCAGGGCGATATCGAGAAGTGAGTCAGAAGGCACCCGCCAAGCGAGCCATTGCCCAGCCCGGTCCCCGGCTGCCTCGCAACCTGCGACAGCCGCCGCGAGCGTTTCGCCAAACCCGGCCTCGCCCCGGAGCCAACGTTGCCACGCCTGACGTTCCGCCTCGGCCAGTAGTAGGTCGCAATACCGGAATCCGCGCAACGAATAGAGCCGGGGATACGCCGGCTGCCACGCAGCCTGTCGGGCCTCCGCGGCCTCGAACAGCCTCCGCGACTCGGCGCGCCGGCCCGCCTGGTGTAGGGCGTCGGCCTGCGTGGCGCGCTTGCCCATCTGCTGGAACGCATCCCCACTGCGATCGGCATACGTCGCCGACTGCTCGCCGGCGGCCACTGCCGCGACCACCTCACCCCGCGTGAGCTCGAGCTCGCTCAGGCTACCGGCGCCGATAGCGGCGTTTTTCCAGTTGGCTTGGTCGGCGGCCATCTTGATTCCCGCCCGCATCGGCTCGGTCGCCTCGGTCAGCCGGCCCAGGGCCCGCAGGTGGAAAGCCGCCTCGTTGAGCAGCCACCCTTGGGCGGCGGGCTCGAGGATCGGCGCGAGTGTGGTCCACGGCGTTGTGAAGAAACACGCCACCGCCCCCAGATCCGCACCGATCGCGCCGAGCTTCCTCGTGCTGTAGTAGCCGTCGCCTCCTGTGCCCCGCAGGATACGATCAAGATAGACCTCGGCCCGCGCCTGCTCGTGCAGCCCGGCCAGGCAGCCGTGGGCCACGGCCTGGTAGAGGGGCTGCAAGCCGGAGAGGGTGTCGGGCCAGTGCTCGGTCGTCGAACAGAGGACCTCGAACAACCGCCGGTGCCCGGCCTGCCAGGCGGCGGGAAATTGCGTCCTCACCTGTTCGGCGAAGGTCTCGCGCAGAAGCGGGTGGGCGTCGAGTTGGGGAGCCGGACCGGTGGGGACGTCGATCAGCCGCAGATCGCTCAGCCGGCGCAGGACGCGGCGCCAATCGGTTTTGGAGGAGAGATCTCGCAGCGGCGCGATAAGGGGGGCGAGATCCGGTTCTTCCGCTTGGCGCAGCGCAGTCACCAACTTCTCCTCGGCCGGGCGGTCGAAGAAGCCGAGCAGGCGCAGCACGGCGACTTCCGGACTGGACTCTCCGAGATGGCGCACATAGGCCGCGAAGAGGTGCCGCGCGTGGTGGTTGTGCTCGGCGTCTTCCTGGAGGAGCGGAATCTCGGCCCGCCGCCGGATGTCGTGATCGGCCGTGGCGTCGCGCAGGTAGGTGCCGAGGAGCATCAGCGTGTAGGCGTGCCCGCGGAGCTCTTCCGATGCCTGCCGCAGCTCCTTCTCCGGACCCGCGACCTCCAACTGCCGCAACAGCGCCGCTCCGGCCTCCGGGTCAAGCCGCTCCAGCGGACGCTGCACGACCACACGGCTGGCCTTGCTTTCCAGCTCCACCACCGGCTGGCGCGAGGTGACGAGGCACAAGCCGCGCGGCGCGGCCTCGCCCAGCCATCCGGCGGCCAGGGCGAGCAGCAGGGACTGCACGGCGGGATCTTTCAGCCGGCCGTTGTCAAAAGCGGGAGGCTGCTGCAGCGGCTCCAGCCCGTCGAGCACCAAAAGGCCACGCTGCTCGCCCACCAGCCGGGCGAGCGTCCGGCCCTTCTCGCCGGGATCGGTGAGCGGCGGGCCCTCATGGCCGAAATACTCCAGCGCCTCCGCGAAGAAGGTCTCCGACGACGCATTGCGCCGCTCGTCGCTCCCCTGGCTGTAGAAGGAATGGACGAACACCCCTCCCGCTCCGCGCCACCCGTCACCGCCCACCTGCGCCAACCACTCGGCCGCCACCCGCGTCTTGCCCGCGCCCCCCTGGGCATGCAGCACGAAGACGCGCACCCCCTCGTTCCACGCCCGGTCGAGCGCCTCCAGCTCCTCCCCGCGGCCGGCGAAGCCGGTGCCGTAGATGCGCAGGTCGTCGAGGCCGTGCGGCGTGGTCGGTGAAGGCATGAAGCCCGCGGCCGGCGCTACTTGCCGGCCAACTCCTGCATGCGCGCAACCCAGCCGGGGCGCGCCGCCTTCCACGTCTCGGCCACCGCCGACCACTTTGTCGCGGCTTCCAGTTGCAGCAGGCCCCTCGCCACCGTCGCGGAGCTCGACGCATGCTCCATCGCCTGGACCCAGGCCGGCCGGTCCGCATGCCACGAGTCTTCGACCGAAGGCCAGCCCATCGCCGTCTCGAGCTCGATGGCGAGGCGGCCGACTTGCTCCGGACTCGTTGCAGCGCTGACGTCGGTGACCCACGCCGGGCGTCGTGCGACCCACTCTGCCGAAACCTTCGACCACTTCACCGCGGTCTCGAACTGCAGGAGTCCCCGAGCCTCCGGTAGCGGGGCGGCCGAAGCGCGGCTGGCGAGGCACAAACCGATGGCGAGCACGAAAGCGAACAGCAAGACGCGGCGGGCGTGGCTCATTGCACTGTCCTCACAGGATTGGTTATAGCGGTGTAGCACCGAACTACCACAGATCGTATCATCGGCGCGGGAGACGGACTTCGTCCCTTACCAGATTTTGGTGAGAAGAGTCGCGACTACTCCTCAGCAAGCTCCGGAGCTGCGCAGAGGCTGGTCCGCTTGTAGGTGCCGTTGGCAAAGACGTTCATTCCGAATCCACAGCCTCCTTCCTGTTTGACCTCCAGCTTGCCGCCGCTGAAGCTCATGGCGAGCATGCAGTCGGCCGCTGTGTCCTTGAAAATGGCCTTACCGTTGTGGAGGTCGGCAGTGCCGCCGATTTCGCCGGTGTGTGGCCCGTACTCCTTCCAGGTGGGCCCCTTCCAGATTGCCGTCACGGCGAAGCGCAGCTTCCCACCGGGCAGCTCCTTGACCTCGATCGTGTTGTCGTCCGGGTCCACATCGCGAGACCAGGTGCCGGTGAGCCCCTGCGGTGGAACCGGATGCGGCTTCCCTTCAACGCCGACCTCCAGCGTGTAGGGGAAGCTCGCCTTGGCGCCGTAGCCGGAGACCGTGATGGTGTAGTCGCCTGACTCTGGCAGGGTGAGCGACCAGGTCTTGCCTTTGGCGTGTGTGATGCCGTTTCGCGGGCACGCGACGTTGTAGCCCGCTTTGGGCTCCGCCGCCTCGAAATTGACGGTGAGTACTTGGCCGGCGCCGGCGTGGAGCCGGTACTCATGCATCTCGACGTCGTCGCCCTCGACCTTGAGCGTCTTCTGGATCGTCGCCGAGCTCTTCCCCTTGTCGAACTGAATCCGCTGCGGCGCCGCCTCAGCGCTGCCAGCCGTCGCCAGGGTCAGCGCGAAAACGAACATCGGCGCAAGGACCACTACCTTGTGAGAACCGTGCATGGAACCTCCAGTCCGGCCCCAGCATAGTGGAAGTGGGTGGGCCCGGTGTCAGGCGCCAATCTCGAACGTGGCCACCACCGGCGCGTGGTCGCTGGTGCCGAAATCGGCGAGGACCTTGGACGAGGTTGCGGTGGCCGCCACCGGGTCGCTGGCGAGGATGTAGTCGATGCGCCAGCCGATGTTGCGCTGGCGCAGGTTGCGCCATGGCGCCCACCAGGTGAAGAGGCCGTCGTTGTCGGGATCGAGCGTCCGCCCGATGTCGACGAGGCCTTGCGCGAGGAGACCTTCGAACAGCTCCCGCTCCTCCGGACGCTGGCCGATGACTCCGGGCTTCCGCTCCTTGGGATGGACGTCGCGGTCGGTGCGGGCGACGTTCATGTCGCCGCAGAGGACGATCTTCCGGCCCGCCGCGCGCATGGTGCCGGCGTACTCTTTCATCGCCTCCAGGAACCTCATCTTCGCCGCGAAGTCTTTGCCGCCGTTGGGCACGTAGATGGAGGCAAGGAGGAGATCGCCGACATCGGCGGTGACGATCCGCGTCTCGTGGTCGAAGGAAGGGTGCGAAAACGACGGCTCCTGCGGGAACGCTTCGCGCCGCAGGCTGAGGCCGACTCCCGAATAGCCGCCGGCCCCGTGCCAGTAGCACCAGTAGCCGTCGAGATTGCAGACCGCTTCCGGAAGTTGCGCCGGCGCGGCCTTGAGCTCTTGCAGACAGATGACGTCCGGCCGGTCCCGGCCCACCCACTCCAGAAACTGCTCCTGGCGGGCGCGGATCCCATTCACGTTCCAGGTGGCGATGGTGATCGACATGGGCGGATCATATCGTGAGGCCGCGATTTTTTGTGCAGGGTCAAGCGGTGCTCGCCGACCCTACAGCGTGGCATCCATCCTGGCGAGCTCCAGAAGCATGGGCTCGATCGCCTCGACGACGGCGCCGGCGATTGTCTCCTCCAGGCGCCGGCCGGTCTCCGCGGCGGGCAGCGCCGCGGTCCGCCCTCCGCGCGCGGTCTCGTAGGCGAAGCGGATGCTGCGGCAGGCGGGAACGAGGTCGGTAAGGAACGCGGGCGCCACGTCGAAGGCTTTGGCAAGGCGCTCCAGGTTTCTGCGCGACGGGAACCTGAGCCCATTCTCGTAGTCGGCGATCAGGTCCTTGTCGATCCCCGACTCCTGCGACAGCGCCGGCCGGTTCCACCGCCTGATCGTGCGCAGTTGGACGAGGCCCAGTCCGAAATCCAGCTTGTCCGCCGCTCCTCTCATGTCCAGCCCTCTTTCTGAAGTGCCGCTCCCGGCGGCAGATCGTGCCTGTTTCTTGCGCCGGTTCCTGGCACTCTAGGACGGTGAGGCGCCCCGGCGGTCACGGAGACCGGCGCGGAGCCCTCCACAAGGAGCCGGTCATGCCTCGCTTTTCCCGATCCTTCGCAGTTCTCTTGCTGGTCTTCCTCCCTCTGATGTCCTGGGGAGGGCTCGCTCGATTGTGGAACCTCCTCACCGGCGCTCAAAACGACAACGGGTGCGAAGTTGACCCGAACGGCCGCTGCCGGACAGGTCCGAGCATGACGGCCACCACTGACAACGGGTGCGAGGCGGACCCGAACGGCCGCTGCCGCAACTGATCGCAGCTCACGGGGCGCCAAGCGCTGCGCCCCTCCTTTTTACAAGCTCAAGGCTCGAACCGCAGGCGCGGATTGTGCTGCGCCTGGTACAGGTATTTGACCAAGCGCCTGGCCCATTCCGCATCCGCTTCTTCCGCCCAGACCGCATGACGGAATAGCGTCAGTGCCGCAAGGGCTTCTTGGTGGACTCGCTGGCCCTCGAAAATCCATAGCATCTCTTCAGCAAGTTCCTTGACAAGGTGTGTGCGGCCCTGCTCAAGATAGAGCGTCGCGAGCTCCAGGCTCACCAAAGCGAAATCGTAGGCAATCTCCTCTCGAAGGAAAGCCAGACGGACCTGGGTCAAGGCCGCGAGGGCCTCCTCTCTGTGGCCGAGCCCCGCCCATGTTCGCCCTCTCAGCCAGAGCGAACGGACCCCATCCAGCTTGGTGCGCAAGTCCGCCGCCAGCGTCTCGACCAGCGGCACCAATGGCTTGGCGGCCATGAAAAGATCGAGGTTGCAGTAATTAACCGCTAGATTTAAGTGGAACGCCCAGGGCAGCCGCGGCTCGCGCTGCGCATCAATCAGAGGCTCGGCCTCCCGCAGCACCTCAATGGCAAGCTCGTAGTCACCTGCCCTCGAATGCGTGGTCGCCTTCTGGATCAGGAGGCGGGCTGCCGCTTCTGGTGGGCTGGCTGCCAGAGCCTGATTGAGGAGGTGAAGGGCTTCTGCAAACTGCCCATCCTGCCGGAGGAAAGAGGCTTTCAGATCCAGCCGCCGAGTCCCGTCAAGCAATCCTGCCAGATCGCCGCCTTCTCCCTGCTTCCACAGCTCATCGGCACGAACGAACGCCTGACGTGCCGCGTTCAGATCGCCTCCGACTCTGCATGCGTTTGCCAAGAAGGGCTCACAGAAACCAAGCAGGCGCAGGCACCACGACTCCCCATCAGGAACCGCTTCGGCCAGTCTCACGGCGAGGCGCGCAAGACGGATTGCCTGTTTGGCGTCGTGCGCCGCGGCGGTCACGCTGGCATCGCAGAGGCGGACCGCCAGAGCCCAGCTCCGCTCGCCGCCGCGGTGCGCCTGGATGATGGTGTCATGCGCGGCGGGCACCAGATTTTTGATCCGCGACCACTCCGCGGCGGCCCAAGCGGTATGGACGGCGGCGCGCTGGCGCCGGCGGGAGAGGGTCAGCTCGCGGCGGACGGTTTCAGCGGCGGCATGCCCACTGGCCGCAGCGATCCGGTTGATCAGCCGGAGCTCCACGGTGGACGGCGCGGCCGGACCGATGGGCAGCTCAGGGAGGTTGCCCAGCCGGTGCGCGAGCAGCGCCTCGTCCACCGCTTCGGGCGGGATCTCCAAATGCTTGCCGAGAAGCTCCACGAGTTCGTCGCGCGAAAGGCCGTCCACGGTCTCCCAGCGGCTGACCGTGGAGGTGGACACGCCGGCCATCCGGGCGAACGCCGCTTCGCCCAACCCTTTGGAAAAACGGAACAGCCGAAGCACGGCGCCTGTTGCAGGGGGAATTCCCATCGACCCTCCTTCCAGCTCTTCCTGATCCCCTCTCCTTATATGTTGCCGCTGGCCTCTTTTTTGGGACAAGGAAGGCCGACTTTCTAGTCACCCGCAAAGACAAAGCACGCAACGCCGTTCCTGGAGGCATCTCGCGGCGCAACGGCACGCAGGTGGACTCGGCGGCATATGGTCCGCAGCGAGAGGAGGGGAGCCATGACGGAAGATCGCGCCACGCCGGACCTCAGCAGCGAGACCGAGCAGACCCGCCGCGACTTATACGACCTGGTGGTCCGGATGCAGTTTTCGCCGGTCGAAGGGGCTGGGCCGGATGACTATCCCGGCCCCGCCTACACGCCGGATGACGCCGGCCTCAAGGTGTTCCGGCTCTTCGGCCGCTGGTTCGCGGCATGGACCAACCTGGACGAGAAAAATCCGCCGGAAGACCGGCGCATCGAGCTCGTCCGCCTCGAAGCCGATCCTTCGCCGCCTTTCGGCGTGATCATGCACGACGTCTGACCTCCGAGCTCGATCATTCGGTCTGCAAGTCCGATTTTCCCGGTTTTCAGGCTGTTTTTGGGCTAGAATCACCGGGAAAGCCCGCTTTGGCGCGTGGGCGGCCGTGTTTTTCCCTCCTGGGAGCTTGTTTTGGCTTACACGATCGGACTCGATACCCGGAACTTCCAGGACCATGGAATCGGCACCTATGCCCGGCAGCTCGTCCGCGCTCTCGCCAAGGTGGATCAGGAGAACAAATACATGTTGCTGGCCCGGCCGCAGGACCGGGACGCGTTCCGGGATCTGCCCGACAACTTTCAACCGGTCTATGAATCGGCGCCGGTGTATTCGATTCGCGAGCTGTGGGCTCTCTCGTGGCGGTTGTTCCGGTTGCGGGTCGACCTCTATCACTCGACCCACTACGTCACGCCGGCGGTCCTCCGTTCGCCGGTGGTGGTGACGGTCTATGACGTGGTCCATCTCTTCTACCCGGACTTTCTGCCCAGCCGGTTCGCGTTCCTGTACGCGCAGCGCATGATCCACCGCACCCTCTCCCGCGCCGACCGCATCATCGCCGTCACGCAGGGCACGCGGGCGGATCTGATTCAGCATTTCGACGTGGACGCGCAGAAGGTGCAGGTGGTCTACAACGGCGTGCGCGACGAGTTCCGGCAGAAGCTCGCCCCGGAGGAGCTCGAGCGCTGGCGGCGCGACCTCGGTCTCCAGGGTCCCTATGTGCTGTTCGTGGGCAATCCGAATCCGCGCAAGAACCTGGACACGGTGGTGCAGGCCTATGCGCGGGCGCGGCAGTTGGCGAGCTTCGACGCGCCTCTGGTGTGCATCGGCGACCGCGCCGGAACCGAGCTCAAGCTCCGCCAGCGGGCGGCCAATCTCGGGATCGCCGGCCAGGTGCGACTGCTCGGCCGCGTGGCGCCGGAGGCGATGCCGGCGATTTATCAGGGGGCGAGCCTCTTCCTCTATCCCACCCTCTATGAGGGTTCGCCGATGCCGGTGATCGAGGCGATGGCTTCCGGGGTGACGGTGATCACTTCGAACACGGCCTCGCTCAAGGAGGCGGCGGAGGGCTACGCGCATCTGGTGGACCCGCTGGACATCGAGGGGATGGCGAAGGCGATTGCGCACTGCATGTCGGACCCGGAGCACCGCGCCGCTCTCTCCCGCCTGGGCTCGAAACGGGCGGAGGACTTCCGCTGGGCGCAGACGGCGCGCAAGACGGTGGAGATCTACCGCGCCGCGATCGACCGGTGGCGGGCGACGCCGGCCGGCCCGGCTCCTCCCCCGGAGGAGCGCCCGCAGCCCGCGGACAGCCGGACCGATCTCCGCCCGCCGAACGTCTTGACTGCTCCGTCCAAGCAGCCGGACCACCGCCCTGGAGCCGCCGCGTGAGGTTGGCCGCGCCGCCGGTCGCGCCGCTGGCCCCGTTGCCGGACCCTCTGCTCGTGCCATTGACCGTGCCGCGCCCGCCGCGGGTGGCGCTGGTGCACGACTGGCTGACCGGCATGCGCGGCGGCGAGAAGGTGATCGAGCTGATCGGCTCGCTCTATCCCGAGGCTCCGCTGTTCACGCTGTTCCACTTCCCGGGCAGCGTCAGCCCGGCGATCGAGAGCCATCCGATCCACACCAGCTTTTTGCAGCGGGCGCCGGGCCTGCAAAGCCACTACCGGCGCTACCTGCCGCTCTTCCCGGTGGCGATCGAGGAGTTCGATCTCACCAGCTACGACCTGGTGATCAGCTCGAGCCACTGCGTGGCGAAGGGGGTCATCCCCGCGCCGGACGCGTTCCACCTCTGCTATTGCCACACGCCGATGCGCTACGCCTGGGATCAGGAGCACGCCTACTTCCCGCGCCGCTCGGGCGCCGGCGCGCGCCTGCGCTCGCTCGCTCTGTCGGCGCTGCGCACCTGGGACGCCGCGTCGGCGACGCGGGTCAACCTCTTCGTGGCCAACTCGTCCTTCGTCGCACGGCGCATTCACGCCTACTACGGCCGCGACGCCGAGGTCGTTCATCCGCCGGTCGACATCGACTACTTCACGCCCCTGGCCAAGCCGAACAGCCCCAAGCCGAACGGCCCCAAGCAGAATGGCAGAAAAGCGGCGCAGGAAGACTACTGTCTGATGGTCTCGGCCCTGGCTCCGTATAAGAAGGTCGAGCTCGCCATTGCAGCATGCGACCGGCTGGGCCTGGAGCTGCGCATCGTCGGCACCGGACCGGAGCAGGAACGCCTGGAGGAGCTCGCGGGACCGCGCACCCGGTTCCTCGGTCAGGTGGAGCCGAAACGGCTGCGCGAGCTCTACCGCGGCGCCCGCCTCTTCCTCCAGCCGGGAGTCGAGGACTTCGGCATCGCGTCGGTGGAGGCGCTGGCCTGCGGCACGCCGGTGGTGGCGGTCGCCAAAGGAGGGATTCTGGACATCGTGGACGACGGCCGGCACGGAGTGCTCTACCCGGACTGGGGCGGGCCGTCCGATCTGGCGGACGCGATTGACAAAGCGCGGCGGATCGACTTCAATGGGTTGGATTTGCGTGGCCGTGCAGAGTCGTTCTCGGTCAGGCGGTTCGTCGAACGCCTGCAAGCTTTTCTTTCGTCTCGTCTTTTCCGAAGCGAGGGAATTCCCCGTTGATTCAACAACGCCATCGCACCACTGCGGGCATCTACCTCTTCAGTGACCTCGCCGCGACGTTGGCTGCGTTCTTTGGCGCCTGGCTCCTGCGCTTCGAGCTCGCGGTCATTCCGGTCACCAAGAACGTTCCGGAGTTCACGCCCTATTTGCGGCTCGTCCCCATTGTGCTCGTCCTCTGGCCGGTCGCCTTCTACTTCCATGGCCTGTATCAAAACCGCCGTGGCCGCAGCCGGGTGGACGAGGTGCTCACCATCGCCGCCGCCGTGCTGGTCTCCACCATCTGCCTGTCGGTGGTGATCGCCTGGTACCGGCCGCCCGCGTGGCCGGGGAGCACGCAGTACTTCACCTTCAGCCGCGCGTTCATCGGACTCTTCGCGCTCGCCGATCTGATCCTGGTGGCGACGTCGCGGATGATCATCCGCCTCGCGCTGCGCAAGATCCGTCTCTCCGGCCACAACCTGCAACGCATCCTGGTGGTGGGCGCCGGCGCTCTCGGCCGCGAGATCACCACCAAGATCGTGGCGCACCGCGAGCTCGGCTTCGAGGTGGTGGGTTTTCTCGACGACGATCCCGGCAAGCTCGGGACGCTGGTCGCCGGAGTGCCGGTGATCGGCACGCTGCGCCAGGCGGAAGACGTGCTGGACAGCGAGCGAATCGATCAGGTCTTCCTCGCCCTGCCGCTCGACGCGCACAAGAAGATGCTCCAGATGCTGGACATCATGGCGCGCGAGTGCGTGGAGATCAGGCTCGTTCCCGACATCCTCCAATACGCCACGCTCAAAGCGGTGATGGAGGACGTCGACGGCACGCCGGTGATCAACCTGTCGCAGGTGCCGCTCCAGGGTTGGAGCAGCATGATCAAGCGGATGATCGACATCGGCATCGCGATCCCGGTGATGATCGGCCTGATCCCGGTGATGCCGATCATCGCGCTGCTCATCTGGCTGGAAGACCGCGGACCGATCTTCTACCGCCAGGAGCGCATGGGGCTCGATGGCAAGCCGTTCATGATCCTCAAATTCCGCACCATGCGCGTCGACGCCGAAGCGACCAGCGGTCCGGTGTGGGCGATCAAGGACGATCCGCGCCGCACCCGCATCGGCCGTTTCCTGCGTGAGTGGTCGCTCGACGAGCTGCCGCAAATCTGGAACGTCTGGATGGGTGACATGTCGATCGTCGGCCCGCGCCCGGAACGGCCGACGTTCGTCCGCGAGTTCAAGCACAAGATTCCCCGCTACATGCTCCGCCACCGTGTGAAGTCCGGCATCACCGGCTGGGCGCAAGTGCACGGCTGGCGCGGCAACACCTCGATCAAGAAGCGCATCCAGTACGACCTCTACTACATCCAGAACTGGTCGCTCGGCCTCGACTTCAAGATCCTCTGGATGACCGTGCGGCACGCGCTGCGGCACAACGCGTACTGAGGGCTCGTCACGGAATAACTGCCTCAATCTGGCAAAACGGTCCGTAGAGACGCCCCAGTCCCTTCTCGATATCCTGCCGGGTCCACCCCCGTCGGGGCGTCTCAGCGGTTGTGGAACGTGGCCGGCTCACTGCCTGACAATCGGGCCGGAGGTGGCCTGCCGAGGTTGAGCCGGCCCGCCGATCCTGGTTTCGGAGAGGGCTGTGGTCAAGGACTGGGCCGGCTCTACGTCCGTCGTGCCGCGCTTTGTCCGCACGTGAGACTTATTTTGTGACAGGCCCTAACTAAACGGGCCCCGCGAAATACTTCGGCTGGGCTCGTCAACTCCGGCTGTGCGATCCCCGGGTTCTCCAACAACATTGCGCAGGTCCAAGCGGTGGAGCTCGCCGTGACTTCGGTCAATACCGCGACCGATGCGGTCGCAGTGCCGCTGCTCATCACCACGACGAACACCAACGTCCGCGATTTGACGATCACAGCGAGCGGCCCGAGCACGTGCTCCCTCTGGGGCATCCGGCTCGTCAGCATGACCGGAGAAATCAACGATGTGACCGTCAACCTTTCGGGTGGCGGCGTCGCGCAAGGCATTACGTCGAAAAGTTTCAGCACGCCGAAGATCCACGGTGCCCACATCACGGTGACCGCCCCCTCCTCTTGGGGCTACGGTTTCCTGGCGACAGGCGCTGGCGCGTTTCCCGAGATTGAGGATGCCCGCGTCGAAGTGAACGGTGGCACGCTCGCCTACGGGCTGTCCCAGGACACCTCGGCCTTTACCGCGGCTGAGATCAGAGGCTCCACGTTCATCGTCTCGGCTCCTTCCGGCTCTGCCACGGGCGTCTTTTTCCAAGGCAGCAATCTGCGGATCTCACGCAGCACACTGCGGGCGAGCGGCGGGACGAGCGTTGGGATCAATGGAACCGGCGGTGGCAACATCCTCGTCGACAACTCCGAAATCGCCGGCGCGACCGCCACGGTGAGCGGTGGCGCCGTCAGCATCGGCGGCAGCAAGTTGGACGGCGGCGCGGCGAGTGGAGCCACGTGCGCCGGCGTCTGGGACGAAAACTACACCTTCTTCGCCGGCCCGACCTGCCCATAGAAAACGCCCGTCCCACAACGATTCTCCGCGCTCTCAGCCGAGAGCGCGGAGCCGTGCGCGATGGGCTCGCGGAAGCGAATTTGATCCATTCGAGGGCCACTTCGACCCTCGCGCCCTCGGGTCTGTGCAGCGGGTACCAGCGCTTGCGGCGTAAAAACACTTGACGCCCAAGATGTAGGGGGCGTACCCTAATCTCATCACAAGCCCAGATGTGCGTGGGCACAACCGTTCGAAAGGAGAAGTGTATGGCCCCGAAGAGCGCTCCCCCGAAGGCCGCCGCGAAACCCGCGGCGAAAGCTCCCGCGAAGAAAGCTGCTGCGAAGCCCGCTGCAAAGCCCGTCGCAAAGAAGGCTGCTGCCAAGCCGGCTGCGAAGAAGGCCGCGGCGAAAAAGACCGTGACCGCTTCGAAGCCTGCTGCGAAGCCCGCCAAGAAGATGGTTGCTGCCAAGTCGGTGAAGAAGGCTGCTCCGGCAGCGAAGCCGGCCGCCAAGAAGACGGCCGCCAAGAAGTCCAAGTAGTCCGCGGCCCTCGACGTTTGGGGGCCGCGAGGCCCCGCCGGCGCTGCATTTGCGGCACCTGGCGCGGCTTCACTCCCGATGCCCTGGGCGACGGTCTGGCTCTTTTATAGCGGCTTACGTTTCGATCGATCTGTTCATCTTTCCCTTCGCCAACGTCGCCTACGCACGGCGTTCCGCCTCAGCCATTCAGGGCTGAGACGTCGTGCTTCTTCTCTTC
>Ga0307508_10001618_pt1 | contig 25152 bp, 19 predicted proteins | sample 9_EM_MG_FD_203089 | JGI IMG/M metagenome (GOLD analysis project Ga0307508, IMG submission 203089) | Populus trichocarpa ectomycorrhiza microbial communities from riparian zone in the Pacific Northwest, United States - 9_EM | ecosystem: Host-associated > Plants > Roots > Unclassified | place... | reverse complement strand
CAGTTTACATCCAAAAGCGCCAAGCCAAGGGTTTTTGGATTTAGGATAGACTTATTGATCATATATACTCTACCCAGAACTTCTTTCTTACAAGTCATGAACTTATTTGCAGTTAAAGTTGTGCCAACGTGATTTTTGCCCAAGAATTTTTGATGTGGTGACAGGGATAATGTTCCGGTTACACACATAGTAAAAGTGTTCGACAAAAAACCTAAACGTACACTTAGACTAGAAACGCCATGTTAGGTATCACTGGCCTACATCTTGTACACGTTGCGCATCTGCCCTCATCCCCCTCACTGGCCTACATCTCGTATGCATTGCGTGTCTGGCCTCATGCTCCTTGCTGACATATGTCTCGTAGGCGTTCCTCATCTGCAGTCATTCTCCTCGCTGGCCAACATCTCGTACGTGTTGCTCATCTGGCCTCATTCTCCTGGCTAGCTTATATCTCATTTGCGCTGCTCATCTGCCATCATTCTCCTTGCTGGCCTACATCTCATATGCGCTGCCTGTCTGGCCTCATTCTCCTTCCTGGCCACTGCTACTACACATTGCTCGTTTGACCTCAATACCACTGACCTACGTTCGGACGTGTGCTAGAAACGCCCTCTTAGGCATCACTGGCCGACATCTTGTACGCGTTACGCGTCTGCCCTCATCCTCCTAGCTGGCCTTTATCTCATACGTGCTGCCTGTCTGGCCACATTCTCCTTCCTGGCCACTGCTACTATGCATTACTCGTTTGACCTCCTTACCGCTGACCTACGTTCGGACGTATACTAGAAACGCCATGTTAGACATCACTGGCCTACATCTCGTATGCATTGCGCATCTGCCCTCATCCTCCTTGATGGCCTACATGTGGTACGTATTGCTTGTCTGTCCTCATTCTTCTCGCTGGCCTACCATTCTTCTTGCTGGCCTCCCACTCGTACCGGTTGCTCGTCTGCTATCATTCTGCACGCGGGACTCATTCTCGCTCTCCTACCTGTCCTACTTGTAATACACGCTCCTCGCCTGCGCTGATCCGCGACTGTAGCTGCTCTGTACTTCGTGAGGAGAGTTGGGACATTGCACTTTGTATCGTAATGTATATATAGATTGTAAATACAATAATTGATTTTCTTTGCGATCGAAGAGCATAGCCAACTGCGTGTAGTAGCATTATAACTGTAGTATTGAAACTGCTTGCAGGGCACACTCATTGCTCCCGTAAGCTTTTCTAGCTTTTCAAGCTTTTCTAGCTTTCCTAGCTCCCATAAGGTTGGTGGTTGCGTCGGTATGGTTGGTGGTTGCATCAGTAAGGTTGGTGGTTGCATCGGTAAGATTGGTGGTATGTCTGTAGCTTTGCTAGCTTTGCTAGCTTTTCTAGCTTCCTGAGTTTTCCTAAGGTGGTGGTTGCATCGCTAAGGTGGTGGTCACTTCCCTATCTTTGTTAGCTTAGCGAAGGATGAAGTAATAATTTACTCCCGGTGGTCCGGTAAGCTTCGCTAGCTCCTGTAGCTCCAGTAAGAATTAAAATTTTTGCTGATGGAATCCTACTACCCGAAGAAGCTTTCGAGACGCCCCAGGTTGATAACGCTCCCCAGAACACTCGATGCAATGCTCCACACTATGCTCCACGCTCCCGGAACGTTCGACGAAATGCTCTATGCTCCCAGAGCGCTCCTGGCCAATACAACAGAAACCATCAGCCTTCAGATAGTCAAAGAGCTCCTGAGTGAGATCCGGAAACTGAGCGCAGTGGATAAGGGAATCCAGAGAATGTGGAGGAAAAAGGTGAATGGGACCATCCGCGATGGAAAGATCGCGCTAGGGTTATACGAGGAAAACAACGGGGTGCTACTATATGATGGCCTCATATGGATCCCTGACAATGACGATCTACAACTGTTCATATTAAGAGACCACCAGGATACACAAGCTGTGGGACACCCAGGCCAAGCAAGAACCCTGGAACTAGTCAGCCGAAACTTCTACTGACCGGGGCAATGACAATACGTCCACAGATACGTCAACCACTGTGATACATGCCACCACATCAAGTCAATCCGACACGCCCCGTTCAGATTGCTAAGACCACTGGAACTACCCCACCGACCGTGGGATGCAATATCATTGGACTTTATCACTGCGCTGCCAATGAGCAATAGAAAGGACGCAATATGGGTAGTAATCGACCGGTTAACAAAGATGGGACACTTCATTAAATGCCAGGGTACTATGAAGTCCAAGGACTTAGCTGATCACTTCCTCCAACAAATAATCAGGCCCCATGGACTGCCGAGCAGCATTGTGTCAGACAGAGGCACCTTGTTTACCTCTGACTTTTGGAGACAAGTAACGAAAGCACTCAGGATATCACGCAACCTCAGCACGGCATTCCACCCGCAGACAGACAGGCAAACGGAAAGGGCCAATGCCATCCTTGAGCAGTACCTCCGGGCATACTGCAACTATCAACAGGTTGACTGGAAGAAACTCTTGCCGATCGCCGAATTCTGTTACAACAACATGCAAACCGGAACCACAAGAATAACCCCCTTCTTTACCAACTATGGGTACCACCCTCGATTCATGCCAGACTTGGGTACACAGAACGAGGAAACTCCGGAAGTATCAGAATATGTTGCGGCCTTAAGAAAACTTCACGAAGAACTGCGAGCGGAAATCAAGGAAGTACAAATGGCTCAAGCGGAGCAAGCCAACAAAACATGACACCGGGATCCGGTGCTGGAACCTGGTGACAAAGTCTGGCTCTGACGGAAGTACATCCGAACAACCCGACCCTCGAACAAGCTGGATCACAAACAAATAGACCCGTACACCATCCTCGAGAAAGTGGACACATGCGCCTATAAGTTGGATCTGCCGGCCACTGTCAAAATCCACCCAGTTTTCCACATCAGCCTCCTTGAGCCCACATCCAGCACCGAACCTATCGCAGGACACCTTCAGCCACCACCACCTCCGGTAATCATCCAAGAACATCAAGAGTGAGAAGTAGAGAAAATCCTTGACTCTCGACACCATAGGAATCAGATCCAGTATCAGGTCAAGTGGACTGGTTTCCACGATCTGGATCATACCTGGTTGTCAAAATCCTGCCTCAACTACTCCGTTCGGGTCGACAGGCAACGTAGACTTCGTTCATAGGAGCGGGTGCTCATACTGACACTTCCGGCATACTCACACTTCCGGTATACACACACTTCCAGCGTACTCACTTCTGGCGTATTCATGTGCTGTCGGTATTCACACTTCCGGCGTACTCACACGCTGCTTGTAGTCACACTTCCGGCGTACTCACGCGCCGCTCGTAGTCTCGTGGTATCCATCACATCTGGCGTGATCTTCGTCGTCTCCGTACTCACACACTCTGCGTGATCTTGTCGTCTTCTCACACACCTTGCATGGGCTTGTTGTTCGCGCGGTATCCGTCAAGCCCAGTGTGCTCTTCGTCACGTCCGTACTCACATGCTCTGCGTGATCTTGTTGTTTTTCTCACACGCGTTGCGTGGGCTCGTTGTTCTCACACATCTTGCGTGGGCTCGTTGTTCTCGGTGGGGTTGGGTGGTCCCAGTGCCAGTTACAGCTACAGAGGTAGGTCTGTAGTGAGAGATAATATTCGATTACGATCTAATGCGCTTTAACACTACAGGTTTTATGCGCTCCTCCTTGCCATACCACCCCCATGGGGCTCCCATCTATCCCGTCCGCCAAAAGAAGTAAACGCACCAAGGAAATCGAAAGACAAAGTACGCACGACGTAAGCAACGAGAAACGAGTACATTCATTGAACTCAGTCGTGGTATCGTTAAGTTTGAATGGCACCGAGGTGGCAGCCGTTGGGGAGGTGGAGAAGCAGCAAACGCCGAAGCGCGAGCCCGCCGAGTAGATGGGGTGGCAGCCAACACTGAAGCGCGAGCCCGCCGTGAACGTGTGTGGCAGCCAACACCGGAGCGCGACCCCGCCGAGAAGGTGTGTAGCAGCAAACGCTGGAGCGCGCAGCCTCTGAAGTGGTGGGGTGGCAGCGCACGCCGGAGCGCGTGACCGCCGAGGAAGTGTGAGGTAGCAGGTGCCGTGGCGGGGAACTGGGTGACCAAGCCGATGCCGGTGCCGTGGCGGGCGACCATGTTGTGATTGGCGGCTTAGCAGACAGGAGCGGGGTCCGGCTGCAGCCAAGATGTGTTGGGCGTGGGTGGGCAGACTTTTCAGGGTCCGAGCCGTGCCCACAGGTTTTGAGCGGGGTATCTGTTCGCATCGACGCAAAATGAGAACGGAGAAGAAAGAGGTTTTCTGTCGCGCGCGCGTGACAGGGAAAGAAAGAGTTGGATCTGTAGCGATGGCACAACAGAGGAAGTGTTGTAGATACCCTCGGCCATTGGAGGTAGACTCTGATGGCCGTGGGGAGTATTTGTTGTTGCTGTGCGGAAGGTTGGGGGGTTTTGTGAGGATAATAGATTGCGTAGAGAAAGAATCTCCAGACTAGCTACCGCGCCCTTCCTTTATACCCTTTTTCCTCCACTGTGGAATCTCAGTCTCACCTGCAAGACTGACACAGCTTTCCGATCATGACTCCGTCGCTGCGCCCAAAGAAACACACGATTCTACTCAGCCCCGTCGTTGCAACAAGTAATGCAAGGCAGACATGCAACAGTAAGGAATAACCAAGGAAACGACAGGTAAGCAATAAACATAACACAGAGGAAATTGAGGCAGACTCGCAACAGTAAGGAAACAACAAGAGAAGCAATATACATAACATGGAATAAGACGAGGTAGACACACACAGTAAGGAACAACCAAGGAAAGCAATAAACACAACACAGTGTAAAGCAAGGCAGACACACAAGCATGATATAAGAGAAACAGATAAAGCTAGGAAACACAGGAAAGTACTCGTGGGTTGAGTCATACATTCTAACCGGAATGTCAGGAGAAAAGGCGCATAAGTAAGCAAGGCAGACACGTAACAGTAAGGAGACAGAGAGAGGATACGCAAGTAGTAACACCAAACACAGGGAAGGAAGATACGCGGAGATAAACAACATAACAGAGACAAAGGAGAAGGACTTGGACCGTCCAGTGGTCGGGTTGAGGCGTTGAGGGATATCACTACCGGTGCGATATGATCAGGCGTGACGCCTAGACACGGAGGATGACCGTGACTGCGGCAGCGGAGATGAGGGTGAGCCACAGGGTGATCAGGGTGATACTTCTAGGCACGTAGGATAATTGTGGCCATGGTGGCGGAGACAAGGAGACCAGATCTAGACCGGCCAGCAGTCAGGTGGAGGCGTTGAGGGATATCACTACAGGAGCAATATAATCAGGTGTGGCGTCTAGGCACAGAGGATGACCGTGACTGCGGCAGCGGAGATGAGGGTGAGCCACAGGGTGATCAGGGTGATACTTCTAGGCACCTAGGATAATTGTGGCCATGGTGGCGGAGACAAGGAGAAGGCTTTGAGGGATATCGCTACCGGAGTGATATCGCAGGGACCAGGGTGATGCTTCTAGACGTGTAGGATAATCGTGGCCATGGCGGCGGAGACAAAGATAAGCCACCAGGTGGCAAGTGTGACGGTGGCTCCAGCGGCAGCAGTGGTAATAAGGCCATCCACGGGGCGGTACGGTGGCGGTGGCTCCGGCGGCGGCACCTATGCCTGTCGTGCCAGATTCGTGACAGTACGTCCCCTGTCCAGAATGAAGCTCCAGCGAGGTCATGTCAGGTATGTACGGCGCAGCGGTGGATGTGGTGTGGTGGATGCTTACGGCCCAGCTAGCCTGCTGCTTGGCTTGGAGTTGTTAGTCCTGTAGTGCAGCGGTCATGGTGGTGGCAGCAACCGGCTCGGTGGTGGGTTCGGTCGCCTGCTTGGCCAGCTCCTGGTCCTCTTGTAGTGGTGTAATGTTGGCTGGGGGCGCAGTATTACATCAGAGGTGATGTTTTTCTAGGTGCACAAGGAACTGGCAATCAGGGCATGTCCACTTTCCCTTATGCCAGTCTGTGTATACCTTGCGCGGGTTGAGGCGTCGTTCGCGTGTTATCTGGAGTAGCTCTTCTGGATGGGCGAGCGGACAGTCGTATATCTGTGGACGGCGGCGCCAGCTTTTACGAGGGTAGTAGTTGTTATTTTTCATCTGGTGGTGGACGCTACAGTAGTCATCGTAGCTGGTGGTCCAATGGAGTGAGGTGTGGTCGTCGGTATGTGGTTGTTTTAGTGGTGGTGTCGGTGCAGTAGGGAGGGCGTCCCCATCATTGGTCGTAGTAGCGGGGATGCCCCAGTTATCGTCGGTCGTGGTGGGAAACTCAGAGGCGGTGTTATGGTTGTCAGCGAAGGTCCAGCCTTCAGTGGTGACGATCGTGGCGGCCATGGAGTGTGGAGAGGACATCCTTTAGGTGCAAATTCCTTCTGCACGGTGCGGCATAGTGATGTTCCATTCTTGTCCGACGCAGCCTTCGCTATGCATGGTATTATTCTGTTCCGTCTAGTATGGCCTAGTCTGCGTGGTGGTCTTCCGTTCCATCTGGCATGGCCTGGTATGTATGGCAGTCTTCCGTTCCGTCTGGCATGGCCTGGTCTGGGTGGCGGTCTTCCATTCTGGTGCAGCATACGCGGCGTTCTCCTGTTCCCCCTGGTGCAGCATACTTGTCGGTCTTCCCTTCTACCTGCCGCAGTTGCCGGTATGCTCGGCGATTATCCGTTCTGTTCGGTGCGGCCTGTGCGGCGTTATACTGTTCCTCCCGGTGTGGCATGTGTGGCAGGCTTCTATTCTGGTATGGTATGCACAGCGTTCTTCTGTTCCGCTCGGCATGTCTATCGGTCTGCATGGTGGTGTTCCGTTCTGTCTGGCGCGGTCCTTGGTACGCTTAGCGGTATTCCGTTGTGCTCGGCGCGCCATATGTGGTAGTGTTCCGTTTTGTCTGGTGCCGCCCTTGGTATGCTTGGCGGTCTTCCGTTGCGCTCGGCGCGGCATAGCGACGGTGTTCCATTCTGTCTTTTTCCTTCGGATTTCCTGGATCTCTTTATCTGCAGCACTTAGTACTTGAATTTCGCTCAGGAGCTCTTTGTCTATCCCCAGGCTGATGGTTTCCATTGTATTAGCCTGGAGCGATCCAGAAGCGTGGAGTGCTTCGGAAGCATTAAATCTCTGAAGCGCCTCGTGTAGCAGGATTCGGCTGTGGTTCTGCCGATGTTTCATATCCCCTTCCCAGGGAGAGTCTCCTGACTCTCTAGAGAGGATGTCTGGTTTGCCGGCCAGTTTTCCGGGTCGATTTTTCTTTGTTTTCCAATATTCAAGTTTTTTGTGGTCCGTGAGAATCGTTGGATTTGCGCTAGTACCTAAGGTTTCCTTGATTTTGTCGATTACCACTGAACATACTTCCCATGAGTCTGTTTCGCCGATCTCCCAGTTCTTTTCTTCCAGTGTTTTCTTGTAGTATTGTTCCATGGCGTTTTCCTCCAGGACCGTGTTCGCACGTGGTGAGGTCTGTAAGCACTTCTCGGCGCAGTGGCCGGAGTGGAATTTCACGGTGTGGTTCTTCCATCCTATAACTGGGTCATAGAGCTTGAGCCATGGGAGTCCTAGAATGATCGGGGCATTTCTGATCATGATACAGTGTAGCCGGATGTCTTCCTCGTGATGATTTATCGTGAGGAGGACTTGAGTGTCATGGGTTACCGGCCCGCCGGTGACCTCACTTCCGTCCACAGTTAGAACTCGTCTTGGTGTCGTTTTTGTTGCATTGGGATTCCACTGGCTTCCGCATAGGCTTTGTCGATAAAGTTTTCTGATGTCCCACTGTCTACCAGAGTGGTGGTGCTCTGTTCTTTCCCATCAGTTCCTAGAACCCGTACTTTGATCATAATCTTCTCTTTGCGGTCGTACCTGGTTCTTCCTATCCTGTATGGTGGATCTTGTTGCGCAACGGGTTTCTCCCTCGGGTGACTGTTGCTACGTCCTATTGCCGAGGGCTGTCGTTTCCCGCCGGTTCTTCTCCCAGATCACCCGCTTCTTCATACGTGTCTTCCGCTGCTCTGTACAGTTTTTCCCAGGTGCGTGCTTTCTTGAGCCGGGGGCATTCCCTTGCGAAGTGTCCCTTTTGGTCACAGTTGTAACATTCGTCGACGGGGCGCGGAGGGAACCTAGGTCATGTTCTACTAGCGAAACGGTAGCGCCTGGTGGTATCTAGGTCCATTGCATCTCCCAGAGGTGGCGCTGATTCCTTGGTGACGGTGTGAAACCGATCCGGGGATTTATTAGTGTTCCTTTGTGGAATGACGCCTAAGTGACATAGATGGCTGTCCGCTTTGATGGCTGCGGTGGCAAAATCGACTAGGACAGTGGCAGGTGTTTCGCTGATTACCAGATGTCAGCGATCTCCGAGTGGAGTCTGCTCCGGAACCACACAATGCAATCGTTGTCGGCGTAAGGCAAGTCTGCCTTGATTTTCTGAAACTCGGCCAAGTATGCTGCTGCAGTTCGATTTCCTTATTGTATTTTCTAGAATTTCTTGTATGCCATTTCCTCGGTGTCGACTTCCCCGAACGCATATTCCATGTTGACCTTGAACTCGTTCCATGTCATCTGCAGTCCGCCCTGGCGGGTGACCAGTGGCTCGAGCCTATGCCAGGTGACTCGTTTGAATAGGGCTTTGGCGTATACTGTTTTCTTCTCATTGTCGTCGAATCGGTTTCCTTTGGTTCAAAATTTTAGCTCCCAGTGGGCCAGGAATGGCCGTAGCTTGACTTGTTCTCTGTCAAATAGTTCAGGGTCTCGAAGTTTGGGGTGGCTGCTTCTGGGTTGGTCCCCGGCAGAGAGGATTTCTCGTAGCATTTCCGTGGTGAGCAGGTGGGGCCCGGGCCTGCTTGCTTCGTCACCCATTCTTTGAGTTTGCTCAGGTGAATCCGGTGTCTGTGGTCTTGATCGTGATTCCAGGGTTACCAGACTCGGGGCCCTATGGTCGTCGGGGACTTCCTCAAATTCCCTGGGGATGAGGGGATCGTCGGTGTTCTCGTCCTGGGATTCCACTGTGTCCTATTGTTGCTACGTCAGGTGTCGATGGGGGAGACACAATCTAGTGTCAAGATCCTGCCCTGACTACTCCGTTCGGCTCGACAGGCAACGTAGACTTCGTTCTTAGGAGCGGGCGCTCCTACTCACACTTCCGGTGTAAATACACTTCCGGCGTACTCACACTTCCAGTGTACTCACACTTTTGGTGTACACACACTTCCGGCGTACTCACTTCCGGCGTATTCATGCACCGCCCGTAGTCACACTTCCTGCGTACTCAGGCGCCGCTCGTTGTCTCACGGTATCCGTCACGCATGGCGTGCTCTTCGTCACATCCGTACTCACACGCTCTGTGTGATCTTGTCGTCTTCTCATACGCATTGCATGGGCTCGTTGTTCTCGTACGCCTTACGTGGTCTTGTTGTTCTCGGTGCTACCAGAGCGATATGATTGGGCAAGGTGCCTCGGTGTGGACGATGACCATGGCTGGCCCCCCAGAGCCTATCACGCCAGGTTTGTAATATACCGGCGTCTCTTTTCTGTCCCTTATCGGGACTGACCCAGAACCTCCCAGGTTTGCTACTCTACCAGTTCATTTTTAACCCTTTCGGGCTCTAGTGAGGTGTGCTCCGTGATCTGTGGTGATACAGGGTCGAGTGGGATCATCTCTGGGGCTACAGATGGTGGCGCCGGGAGATAGAGAATCAGTGGTTGGTGAGGACTGTAACCTCCTCATGCCACTAGATCAGTGTAATCCATCGCCCACTTACAAGACCCTCCTGTAGCATGTGTATTTACATGGCTTCGTCGATGGTTGTTGGCCAGCAAGTTCAGGTAAGCTGTACTGGTGACAGTCAATTTGGGGTGTCTTCTTCAGTGTCCGCAACAGATGGCGAGTCGTGGTCATTATGTGATGATGAAGCGACAGGTCAAAGTTGGGTTCTAGCTAGGTAGGCAATGAGCCATATCATAGCGCAGTAGAGGAGGGTAGTGCTGGTTGTCCACCGGCAAGTGAATTCCTCAGCCAAGGTTGCCCAGGGGGATTCTAAACCTTCAAAGGTTGTTGGTGTTGAAAATACTTCTTGCTGCTCCTGCATGGCGCCAGCAACATCAGGCTAAAGGGCGACAGGTTGGGATTGGTATTATTTGATGGTTTGGGGTTCTATACTTAGTCCTTTCTGCTTCTTTCTCTCCTCTCTTTTCTACTACCTTAGAAAACACACAGAATACAAGTATTTACTTCTTCTCGTATTGAACCGTCTCCACCACCATCGCTACTATCTGTCTCGCTCTCTCTTTCTCTCTCCCTTTCTCACTCTCTCCCTTTCTCTCTCTCTCAGTGGTCATGTTGATTTGTAACAGGTTATGAGGCCTCTGACATAACCGCCTCACAAATACTTCAACAAACCTCCTACGACCATTCTTCCTTGTGTCAAAAGTAAGCTCCAAGATTGTGACCCTAATCCAGTTCTGCAAACATCATCCTTGATTATCGCCCTTAGCCAATAACCTCGAAACAGCACTGCACAGGTTCCCACAGCACATGCTGGCAGGCAGAGGCAGTTTTGGCAGTTTGTTGTCACCCGCTTCGCTGTAGTGGGCCCAGCCGTGCCGGGCTGATGAGGCCTGAAAGGCTAAGGGAAGTTTGACGGAGTGTCACACTCCAGTGGCATGACTCACAGGTTTGGATGATTAAGCAGGAGGCGAGTGGGGTATATAAGTAGATAGTTCTCCTGCTCTTAGAAAGACAACTCACTTCTCTTCTTTTCCTTTACTGTCTCCTCTGGTTGTGCTCATCATAACAATTGCTATCAACACGAACACCAGTCGGAGGCCTTTGTCCTCATGAAGAGCCAACCAATTCCTCCTCGTTCCTGGTCTGACATCTCTGCCCACCACTACCACCCAGTCTTCCACTGCCCCCACTGCTCAGACAAACCACATCTTCTCACTTCTCCTCATCTCCAGCCTGACCTCTTGGCCCTTCCATACCAACCCATCTTCCGCTGCCCCCACAGGTGAAGAAGCCAAAAGCACTTTCTCCTAGTCTCCAGGCTAACCTCTCGGCCCTCCCACACCAATGCTGCACAGGACCTCAGAAAGAAGCACTTCTCCTCACAGCGATTCCCACGAAGCACTTTCTCCTCACAGCTCTTCCGAAAAAGCACTTCTCCTCATTGCTGGCCTGACCTCTCGGCTTTCTCCCACCATTCCATCTCGCGCTGTCGAGATCCTGCCTTGACTACTCCATTCGGCTCGACAGGTAATGTAGGCTTTGGTCTTTGGAGCGGGCACTCCTACTCATACTTCCGGCGTACTCACACTTCTGGCGTATTCAGACTTGCAGCGTACTCATGCTTCCAGTGTACTCCCACGCTGTGCATTGTTCTCACAGTATCCTTCACGCCTGGCGTGATCTCGTAGTGGTCTTCTCACATGCATTACGTGGGTTCGTTGTTCTTGCGGTATCTGTCACACTTGGCGTGGTCTCGTCATGGTCTTCTCACACGCCTTGCATGGGCTTATTGTTCTCGCGGTATCCATCATGCCTGGCATGGTCTCGTCACGGTCTTCTCACATGCCTTGCATGGGCTTATTGTTCTCACGGTATTCATCACTCCTGGCGTGGTCGCATCGCGGTCTTCTCACACGCCTTGCATGGGCTCGTCGTTCGTCTCGTGGGGTTTGGTGGTTGCAGCCCCAGTCACAGGTAAAGAGGTAGGTCTGTGGAGGGAGATAATATTCGATTTCGATCTATCGCACTTTAACACTACAGGTTTTGTGCGCTCCTCCTCGCCGTACCGCCCCGGTGGGGTTTCCATCTTTTCCGACCGCCGAAGAAGTATACACACCAAGGAAAGGAGCAAACAGGATAGGAATCAAGGATCGCAACGCATGACACAGAATAGAAAAACCAGGAAACGCTCTAACAGTACAAAAGGGAAACCAATCGCCTCTGTCCTTCCTCCCATTCGTCGTGTCGGTCGTGATATCGTTTATGGTTCGAAAGCGCGGAAGTCCAGCTCGGGGGAGTCCGGGTCGCTAACATCGGTGCAGTCTGGTGTGTTGTGGTTTCCGTCGAACCAGATAAGCGCGGAGTGGCCCAGGCCTGTTGCTCGTAGGAAGTGGCGCAGCGGGTTTGTGTTTTCGGGTGCGGTGATGAATTCCAAGGACTGAATGTCTCCTGTGGTGGCTTTGCGGAGGAGTACCCGCTGTGGCGTCAGCAGTGGGCAGTCTCGTAGTAGGTGGTGAGAGGAGGTAAGGTCCGTGCCACAGGGGCATGGGTCTGCTGTGATGTTGCGGGGTGGGTCGTAGGGTGATCGGTTGCAGAAGACTCTCCATATTGCTCGTGTATCGGCCCAGTTCGCTCCATGGAGGTGGCTGGGAAACTTGAATCAGGGCTTTGAGAGTGGTAGTTCTGTTTTCCACCGACGGAGGAGCTCTGCTCGTGCTTGAGCCAGTAGCCATGTCTTGGTGGTGAGTGCGAAGCGGCAGGGGACGGCCGAGGTGGCTCCCCGTTTGACGAGTGTGTCGGCTCGCTCGTTCCCCCTGATGTTGCAGTGGGAGGGGCACCAGGTGGTAGAGATCTCCCAGCCCAGTAGGCTGAGGTCGCTAATCACTTCCAGGGCTCGACGGGCATATTCATGGTTGTGTTTGTTGAATTGTAGTGTTTCGAGTGCCGCCCGGTTGTCCACCCAGATACTTGCTGTGGCTCGTGGTGCGGTGGTAGTGAGGAGGGATGTGATTGCTTCTTGGATTGTGTGGAGTTCGGCATCGTACACCTTGGCCCGGTTGCCTAGGTGGCAGCTGCCTTCTTCCAGCCGGTAGAGTTGTTGGTCACCGCAGTGGAAGGTTGCCCAACCACATCCGACAGACCCATTCTCAAGTTTGGAGCCGTCAGTGATGATGACAACAGTGTGGTTTGGTAGCATGTGGAGCCATTCTTCATGGAGCTTTTGGGGTGTTGTTGTTTTATCTGGGTTTGGGGATGGGAGCACATTGGTTCTGTCCGCTGTCGAGGTGGTAGTGCAGTTCTCCAGTTTGCCTTATACTAGGTGCTTGCTGAGTGCATAAAGGCGGTGGAGTCCTGGGAGGTTGGGGTGGGTTTCTGATAGGGCTTGTGGCGGGCCCAGAGCGTGGTGTTGGGGGAGGAAGTGAAGTCGGATGGCGTATCGCAGGGATAGGTAGTCCAGGTACGCCTCCATTGGCGGGAGTTGTGATAGTGTGATGAGGTTTGTCGTTCTGGTGTTGAGGGGGAGTCCTGTAATCCATCGGGCGACTGAGTTGTAGGTGGTGCGTAAGGTTGCAGTGATCATCGGGGTGCCCGTCCACCATGCTGGTGATGCCCAGAACGTTGTGGGGAGGATTGCCGTCATTGCCAGGTGGGGGGCGACATGCGCAGGGATGCCCCGTGAGCGGTGTCGCAGGAAGTTGAGGCTGCCAAGGGTCCGCTTGCCCTTGGCCGCTGCCATGGTGGCATGGTGTAGGAAGCTGAGTGATTCATCGATATGCACTCCTAGGTACTTGATTTGTCGTGAGGCCACAATGGTGTTGTTGTTGATTCTGAGGGGGGGGTGTGTGCTAAGGCTCCTGTTCTTATCTTTGCTGGTGAGAGGGAGGCAGTAGAGCAGTTCGGTCTTGGGTGGTGCGAAGGTTAGTCCAAGGTGGACTCCCCTGCTGAGGTGTTCTTCAGTCCTTTCTTCAAGGAGTGTGTTGGCTCTGGTGATTGTCGTCGACATTTGGACCATGCATACGTCGTCTACGTAGGATTTGTCGATTGCATTGTGGGATTGATGGCTCCTCTCCAGCATGGCATTGCTGTAGATAAGGAACAGGGCTGGGGAAACTGGGGATCCCTGGGGCAGCCCGCACCTGTATGGTTGGGGCTGTTCTGATTGTTGGTCAAAGCCGAAGGCGATTTTCCGGTCAGTGTTGAAGGCAGTGACCCACTCCATCAGGTACTGGGGCATGCGTCGTTGTTGCATAACCTCCCGGAGTGTTGCTGGGTGGACTTGGTTGAAGGCGCCCTCGATGTCGTGGGTGAGGACAGCTGGTCGTAGTGGGGTTTTGTTTGCTGTTTTCTTCTGGCTAATTGCCCTAGCGATGGGGGTGATTGTTCTGAGTAGGGCGTCGATTGCTGAGTTTTCTGCCTGGGCCCCCATCTGTGAGGGGTGTGTGGCCCCACAGGTGAGGGTGGCCTGGGAGAGCCACTTGGCGACGATGGATTCGAGGAGTTTTCCGAAACATGATTGGAGGGAGATGGGGCGGTAGGACTTGGGGTCAGAGTATGTCTTCTTGCCGGGTTTGGGAATGACCACGCAGTTTGCTGTTTTCCATTCTGGTGGATGGGTGCCCCAGGTGAGACAGGCTGTGAACAGGTGCGGGAGGAGGTGAGGGGCCGCCATATTAAAGTGGCGTAGGGTGGTGTATGAGATGTCATCTGGGCCAACTGAGGTTCCATATTTCAGGTGTACGATTGCCAGATGTGTCTCATGTATCGTAACTGGCTTTGTGGGTTGGCGGATGTCCTTTGTGCTGGTGAGGAGGCCAGGGGGAAGTCGTGTTCGTGGGGTTGCGTTGACTGGGGGAAAGAGTTCATTGCGTAGTGCATCGTATTTGCCGCTGAAGGTTGTTTGCCTGTTAAGGGGGGGGATTGGTTTGTGGTGTGTGTTGTGGTGGTGGATCGTTTTCCAGATGGTCTTGGATGATGCGGCTTGGAGCTGTTGGATTCGGTACGCTGTTTTAGCATTGCATACCATCGTCAACCATTTGTGCTGATTGTGTTGTCTGTCTTTCCGGTTGGTGTCGTTGGGTTCTTGGCAGGCTCGTCTCTCTGCTCGTTTGACTGCTCTTTTTGCCAGGGTCAAGTTCTGGTTCCACCATGGTGCTTCCAGCCTCCGTGGGTCTTTCATGGGGACGGCATGGTTGGTTGCTTCATGGATGAGTTGGGTAATGTTGGTGACGGCACGGAGGGTATCCTCGGTTCCTCGGAGGTTTGAGAGGTCCATCCGGGTGGCCTGTATGTGTGAGGCAAAGCTTTCCCAGTCGGCCTTGCGCCAGCAGCGCTGGGCCTTCTGTGGTACTGCGTTTGAGGGTAGGGAGAGGGTGGCGGTGAGGGAGCTGTGGTCCGAGGTGGTGTCGTGATCGATTGCCAGGGTGAGAACCAGCTGTGTCATCCTGCCCCTGGAGAGGCATAGGTCAATGGTGGAGGGTTGCCCTCCGTTTCGGGGGTGGTGGGTCGGTTTGGCTATTTCATTGTGGAGGTGGAAGTTGTTTTCCGTGAGCCAGTTGGCGATGGTGTGGCTGGCCGGCGAGGTGCGTGCTGATGGGGGCAGTGGGCCCTGCCACCACGTGTGGTGGGTATTGAGGTCCCCCATCAGGAGGCAGTCTGTCGGTGGGTCGATGGTGGGGAGAATGGCTGCTACTGGGTCCGGTCGTCCAGGGGAGTATAGGTTGTATAGGGTGAATGTGGTGGTATGTTGTTGTTGGAGGGATGTGATGGTGGTGCCCAGGAAGGAATCCTGGGCCGCAAAGGTGGTGGTAGCGCTGAGCCCGGGCACGCGGCGGACGTATGTCGCACATCTGGGCCGTGTTGGTGTTGGGGTGAACATATCGAAGTTTGGCATAGTGGGAGGGTTTCCATGTCTATCGCACCATGGTTCTTGGAGGAGGCAGATAAGGTTTTCGGGTTTTCTTGCGAACTCTTGCAATGCTGAGATCGTAGTCGCTTGGCCTTTCGCACAGTTCAGCAGCTGTACGGACCCGACATTGTGGAAGGGCATTTTATTCGGTCATTCCCACCATGGGGGCGTCTCACGGGGTGGTCGTGGCCGTCGTATTCGTGATGTTGTTGAAGGATCAGATCTTAATGCGTGTGGGACAGTTGGGGTGGCTGGCCTTGTGGGGTGCGTCGCAGTTGGCACAGCAGATTGGTGGGTGGGTGCAGGTGGGGCCTCTCTTGTAGGCCGGAATGGTGCATGGGTGGTCTTTGGTTTCGTGGGCCTCCGCACAGACCGCGCAGCACGACGGGTTTTTGCACAGGGTGGTGGGGTGTCCGTAGCCCTGGCAGTTCCGGCACTGGGTGCTTCTTCCGTAAGAGATGTAATCGTCAAGTTGGCATTCGCGGTTGCAGATGGTGAGGTAGTGTCGTCCAATGTCAGCCTTCTTGGTGCTGCCACTGAGGGTCATGACTATCGTCGAGGTTGCTTTCAGTTTGCGTCGGTCTGCCGGGGTGAGCCAGCGTGGCGTCTGGCACTGGATCAGCTGGGGGTAGTTGGTGGCAATGCTGTCAGAGATGTTGGGCAGTGGGAGATGGGTCGGGACTCCGTGGAGCAGGAACTGGCTGAAGCGCTTCCCAATTTCGACCTTCTCGCACTTGCCGTAGTAGGTGAGGGCGTCGGCGATGATTGTCGTGTAGTCTTCATATACGATGTTGTTTTGGGTGTTGGTGGTGGTGAAGATGATGGATCCACGCATGGTTACCTGGGCGCAGAGGAAGGGAGGGGCAGTTACGTCCTGGTTGTCGAACAGGACTTTGTTGACTCGGTGTAGGGCTGCATCTGCGGTGACTTGGAGGGCGATGTAGTCTCGTTCAGTATGGGTGGCGGCTTCGGCGGGGGATGCGGCCAGGAAGTGGCACGTGACCTCGCACTCGGCTTGGGGGTACATGGTCGGGATAACCTTGGGCATGGCAGGCTTCCTTACCTGGGTTTGCTTCTTCAAGTTCTCCCATCCTTCAACGTTGGTGGCGTGTGTGGCGTGTTCGGTTGGTGGGTGTGGTTGGGCGGTGGGTGCTTTGGCGGCGTCGGCGTATGTAAGGATACTGGTGCCGTTGTTGGTCGGAGGGCTGTTGGCATTGTATTTGTTCTCGGTGGCTCCCTTCCCCTTTCTCTTCCTTTGTTTCGTTGGGTTGGGGCCCGTGTTGCTTTGGTCCCCACTTGGCTTAGTGGTGGTGGCGGGACCCTGTGCGGCCGAGAGGAGTTGTTGTTGCATTTGGGTGACTCGGGTGCCCAGCGTGGTGATTTGCTTGGTCAGGCTGTTTGTGGCGGTTTGGAAGTCAGTGTTGTTTTGGGCGAAAAGCATGGAGATCTCGACACTAATTGTTCTGGTGAATTGGTCTAGGAGATTGCTGGTGATGATTTCGATGTCGGCACGGAGTGCTACGTTCTCTGGGCTGAGTGGGGCTGCCATCTCGGGGGCAGTCCTGGTGGGCTCGTCCATATCGCGTTCGATCGCCTGCGTTTCAGTGACGTGTTCCATGTGTTGGAAGTCCATGGCGTTGTCGTCGTCTTCTTCCCTTCCTTCGTCTCCAGAGTCGTCGGAGTCGGAGTCGGAGTCGGAGTCGGTGTCGTTCTCCTCGCGTGCACGCTTCGCAGGGGAGGGTGACCATGAGGTCGTGACCATAGGAGGTTGAAGGTGGTGTCGGGAGGGGTGCTGCTGGGAGCGGGCTCTTGGGGTGCTGTGTGCAGAGATTTCAGTGGTGGCCGGGGTGTTCGGACGGAGGAAGGCGTCTAGGGATCCTTAACCGGGGTTGTTGGTGGACATGAAGCCTTTTAGCGAGGTGGTGATAGTTTGGCGACGCGAGCCAAAATCACGAGAAGCAGGTGGCGACAGGAGGGAAAATTCCCAGGAGGGTTCCGGAGGGGTGCAGCCTCTAGTTAATAAACTATTGACCGACTCTTGAGGTGGGTTTCCGGGGTTGTTGAAAACTTAATTGGAAAAGAAGATTTTTGGTGTCGCGAAAACAGTGAAGTTTTGGGGGGTGTTGTGAGGATAATAGATTGCGTGGAGAAAGAATCTCCAGACTAGCTACTGCACCCCTCCTTTATACTTTTCCTTCCTTCTGTAGAATCACAGCTTGCCCGCAAGACTGTAACTGTTCCTCCCCATTATGACTCAACCCCTGTACCCAAGGATAACACATGATCGTACTCGGCCGCCGTGCGGCCAACACTCTACTCGCGGCAACAGGAGAAAGGACGCGCAAGCAATAAAAGTATGGAAAGAGAAGAAGAACGTGCAAGCATAATCAAAGGGAATCGATATACGTCATGATTGACAGGAGAAGGACGTACAAGCACAATCAATGGGAAACAGTATACATGAGAAAAACACACACACAACATATCACAGATGAAGGAGAAAGGACCTAGACCGGCCAGCAGTTGGGGACGGGATCGAGGGATATCGCTACTGGAGCGATGTGATCAGCGAGGTGCCTAGGTATGGAGGATGGTCGCGGCTGCGGCATCTGAAACAAGGACAAGCCATAGGGTGGCAAGGGTGAGTGCGGCTCTGATGCTGGCACCACTAAGCCTGTCATGTCAGGTTCGTGACAGTACACCCCCTGCCCAGACGGAAGCTCCACTGCGGTCAGAATGGATAGCGGTGGTGCAGCAGTGGAGGGGGGTTCGGTAGATGCAGACTGGTCAGCTAGCCTGCTGCCGGGCTTGGAGTTGTTCATTCCTTCGCTGTTGCTCAGTGATGATAGTTTCCAGGGTGTGTGTCATTCTCTGGAGTTGCTGTTGGTCTGTGTAACACAAGTTGTTCATACACAGGGCAAGTGTTTGCTGCACCACATGATTGCAGCAGGCGTTCCGGGTTGTGGTTTGGTGTATCATGGTGACAAATTCTCCCAGGAGGGTGAGTTGTTCGTCCTGTCGTGCGGCAATCATCGTGGTGGCTGCGGCCGGATCAGCGGAGTTCGTGGCCTCCTGGTTTTCCTGTGGTGGTGTGATGTTGACTAGGGGTTTACATAGAACCGCAGTGCCACAGCGGAGATGGTGGTTCTCCATGTTTACGAGGAACCGGCAGTCGGGACAGACCGGCTTTCCCCAGTTCCAGTGTCAAAAACCTGACACCGACTTCCATTCTCTGTCTTGGGCTCGACAGGCAACGTAGCTCCTCAGCGTGCCTTTCTCACTGATGAGGCGTCGTGCTCCCAGGCTTCCGTGCGGCCGTGCTAGGTCTTACGCGGTCTTCGTCTACTGCCACCCGGTGGTCTTTACTGTAGCACGGTATCATTCTCTCGTTGTTCTTGAGCGATCTCAGATCACTACTCGTATCTCGGTGTCGTTTGGCACAAGTGATTCCCACTCACTCGTCGTGCTTGTCCTCCTTCATGCCCAGCATGGCATCGTGTTTGTCGTCTTTCTTCATGCCTGGCGTGGCATCGTCGTTTTCGTCTTCCTTCCTGCCCGACGTGGCATCGTCGTTGTCATCTTCCTTCCTGCCCGGCGTGGCCTGCGGTATGCATGGCAGATTTCCCTCATGCGTGGCGTTCTTCCGTCCTGTCCGGTGCAGCCTTCGGTATGTGCAGCGGTCTTCTGTTCTGCCCGGCGCGGTATGCGCAGCGGTCTTCCGTTCTGCTCAGCTCGGCATACGCGGCGTTCTTCCTTTCCGCCCAGGGCGGCATACGCGGCGGTCTTCCGTTCCGCCCGGTGCAGCATACGCAGAGGTCTTCCGTTCTGTCTGGCGCGGCCTGGTATGCGTGGCGGTGTTCTGTTCTGCCTGGCACGGCCCGGTGTGCGCAGCGGTGTTCCGTTCTGCCCGGCGCGGAATAGGTGTTCTGTTCTGTCTGGTGCGGCCCGGTGTGCGCGGCGGTCCTCCGTTCTGCCCAGCGTGGCACGCGCGGCGTTCTTCCATTCTGCTCGGCGTGGCATGCGCGGCGGTCTCCCGGTCCGCCCAGTGCGGCATGAGCGGCAGTGTTCCGTTCTGTCTGACGCAACCCGGTGTGCACGGCGGTCCTCCGTTCTGCCTGGCGCGGCACACGCGTTGTTCTTCCGTTCTGCTCGGCACGGCATACGCTGCGTTCTTCCGTTCCGCCCGGGGCGGCATGTATGGCAGTCTCCCGTTCCGCCCGGTGCGGCATATGTGGTGGTGTTCCATTCTGTCTGGCACGGCCCGGTATGTGTGGCAGTGTTGTGGGTCCGTCATAGCTGGTCCCGGATCACTCGTCGCGCTGCCGGATGACCCGTTGATCATCGGCGCGAGTGATCTGAGATCCTGACGCTGCTCTCGTCACGCCGCTCAGAGATGTGTGAAGGTACGTCAAGGAAGATAGATAATCGTATCTCGATGTCATTCGTCGTAGGCGATCCCAGATCACTTCGTCGCGCTGCCGGATGATCCGGTGGTCATCAACGCAATTGATCCGAGATCCTGGCACTGGTTTTGTCACGCCGCTTAGAGATGGGTAAAGGTAGGTCCAGGTGTATAGATAATATATTGCATGGAGAATAATCTCCAGACTAGCTACTGCACCCTTCCTTTTATACCTTTCCTTTCCTCTGTGGAATCACAGCTTGCCCGCAAGACCAACATAGTTCCTCCCTAGCTCATCATGACTCAATCGCTGTGCCCAAGGAAACACACGATCCTACTCGGCCCTTCATCCTCCCGCAATACGCAAGGCAGACACACACAACAGTAGGGAAACAACAAGGTAAGCAATAAACATAACACCGAGTAAAGCGAGGCAGACACACAGACAGTAAGGAAACGTCAAGCGCAACGTGGTAAGCAATAAACATAACACAGAGTAAAGCGGGGCAGACATGCAGACAGTAAGGAAACAAGCGGGGAAAATCCTGGGCGGCCTGCGACCAGGTTCTGAGGAATATCGCTACCAGCGCGATATTGGCAGGGGCTGGGGTACTGCAGCTAGGCGCGTAGGATGATGGTGGCCATGGCGGCAGAGACAAGGATCAGCCATAGTGTGGCGAGGGTGAGCGCGGTGCCAGTGGTGGCGCCTAGGAGCATGTCGCGCCAGGTTCGTGACATTCAGTCTGCGTAGGCCTTGATGGGGTTGAGGCGTTGTTTGCAGGTTACTTCGAGTAGTTTATCGGGGTGTGGGAGCAGGCAGTCGCAGATCTGTACCTGGCAGCGGCAGTGGCTCTGGCAGGGGTAGTAGTTGTAGTTCTTACTCTGACGGTGGGTGCTGCAGTAGTCGTCATAGTAGGCTGTCCAGTGAAGGGATACATGGTCGTCAAGGTGAGGATGTCCTACAGCGGACAATGGCGGTGAGGGCGTAGGTGGAACGTTCCATCCGTCATTATTAGTAGTGTGGGCAATGGTGTCCCAGTCGTTGTTTCCGGTATTATCCTGTTCATTTTTCGTGAAAGTCTAGCCTTCGTTGGTGTCGATCGTGGCAGCCGTGGATTGTGGAGCGCACATTCTATGGGTTCTAGTTTTCCGGTGCTGGCTTCTCCGGATATTACTCATGGATTTGGTGGACAAGGTCAGGTGAATTTTCGAAATTGCGGGCTGGGTAGCAGATTCGATCGGGGTCATAGAAACCAGTCCACTTGACTCGATACTTGATCTGATTCCTATAGCATTGGAAGTCGAGGATTTTCTCTACTTCCCACTCTTGCTGTTCATAGATGACTACAGGTGGTGGTGGTGGTTGGCAATGTCCTGGGATAGGTTCGGTGCTGGCTGTGGGTTCGAGGAGGCTGATGTGGAAGACTGTGTTGATTTTAACTGTGGCCGGTAGGTCCAGTTTATATGCATGTGAGCCAACTTTCTCGAGGATGGTCTACAGGCCTATCTGCTTGTGATCCAGCTTGTTCGAGGGCTGGGTTGTTCGGATATTCTTTCGCCGGAGCCAGACCTTATCACCAAATTTCAGCACCGGATCTGGGTGTTGTGTTTTGTTGGCTCACTCTGCTTGAGCTATTTGTGCTTCCTTGATCTCTGCTCCCAGTTCTTCGTGGAGCTTTCTCAATGCCCCAATATATTCTGATACTTCCGATGACTCGTTGTTTCGTGTGCTGAGGTCTGGCATAAACCGAGGGTGATATCCATAGTTGGCAAAAAAAGGGTTATTTTTGTCATTCTGGTTTGGGTGTTGTTGTAGCAGAACTCAGCAATTGGCAGGAGTTTTTCCCAGTCATCCTGCTGATAGTTGCAGTATACCCAGAGGTATTGCTCTAGGGTGGCGTTGGCTCGTTCTGTCTGTCCATCTGTTTATGGGTAAAAGGCTGTACTGAGGTTGCATGATATTCCGAGAGCTTCCGTTACTTGCTTCCAAAAGTCTGAGGTGAACAGAGACACTCTGTCTGATACAATATTGCTCGGCAGTCTGTGAGGTCTGACTATCTGTTGGAGGAACTGGTTTGCTAGGTCCTCGGGATTCATGGTGCCCTGGTATGCAACAAAGTGTCTCATTTTTGTTAGTCAGTTGATTATTACATAGTGCGTCTTTTCCATTGCTTGTGGGCACCGCTGTGATGAAGTCCATTGATATCATGTCCCAAGGTCAGTGCAGGAGTTCCAGTGGTTTGAGGAATCCGAATGGGGTGTGTCGGATTGGCTTGATGTGATGGCAGTTATTGCAGTGGTCGATGTACCTTTGCACGTAGTTCCGTTGCCCTGGCCAATAGAAATTTCGGCCAACTAGTTCCAGGGTTCTTGCCTGGCCCGGGGGTTCCATGGATTGTGCATCATGATGGTCTCTTAATATGCGGAGTCGCAGGTTGTTGTTGTTAGGGATCCATATGATGCCGTCGTACAGTACCTCATCAAAAGTCTTTGTGATTGGCCAGATCATGTCTCAGTTTAGCCGCATTCAGCAGGGATACTACCCCTCCTTCTCTTTGTCTTCTGCTGTGATTTCTCTCCACCACCACAGCAAACATCATGATTCACACTCCAAAGAAATCCCGCAGAAAGTTGAAGCCTCAGATGGTGAAGGTTCCGAAATATCGAAAGAATTCCGACAGGAAATGAAGAGAGTTGAGCGACGTCAAGAAGGGTATGATTATTGCATTCTTCGTCATCTACAGTACTATCTTGAAAGTATCCCTCCTTGTCGGCCATCCCTGGTTGACTGTGAAGAGTTTCCTCCAGTGGTACTATTAATGCAGTACAACGGATAACCTCTCACGATCCGGTCGGTCTGAGGTCCTAAGCAAACCAGACAAGCGAACAACTCTACGTGCCATACAGAAACACTGACAGTATACACGTGTGCAAATTTGTCGGATGTATGCCCCCCATATTTCACTGCCCACCTTCGATCGCCTCCTCCAACAGCACAATATAAAGAAGTGGCTAACAAAAAAGTGACCAAGGCTAAAGGTGGAACAAGCAAAGGCCCAGCTGCAATAGGCTATCACACGCAAGGATTGGACTGCGGAGGACTTCCAGCGGGTGATCCACAGCGACGAGTGTAGTGTGGAGCAGCAGTCTGCAGGACAGCAGAGATGGGTCTTCAGCACGCCGGGAGAGGAGAGGTGGCACGTCGACTCTGTCAATCCTGTGAAGTATCGTCAGGTGAAGTTGATGGTGTGGGGTTGCTTCCGGGGCAAGCAGCGTGGTCCACTAGTACCATTGAAGACTGGCTCCGTCAATACACAGGTGTACCAAGACCTACTACATCGCTGGATGCTTCCAGTTCTCGAGGACGTATGGGCAGCCCTCGGAAATTCACTTTTCCAACAGGATAATGCCAAGATACACACTGCCAAACTCATGCTATCGTTCTTTAAACGTTACTCTGTTCCACTCGGGTTTTATCCAGCCTACTCCCCTGACCTGAATTAATCGAGCATGTCTGGACCTTGCTCAAGCAACAGCTCCAAGTGGATTATTGTGACACTGGGGTGTTTCGTAACCGGAGTGTGGTGGTATGCAGAAAGGGTAATCAGGCTACTTTCGATAATTCACAACGGAATAATCTTAGATCTTGTGTGTGGGGTCGGTGGGTAGTGTTTTTTCTTTGGTGAGGATGTTCGTGCTGTCTCTTCTTTCTTTTCGGGAGAGAAGAGCCAGGTTATATAGCCCCCTTGGGGTGTCGTGGGATCTGATGACTCGGGCTAACTATTCCTCCGAGGCTTTCGACCCCGTGGGCAACTCATTGGTCCTGGCCGGGGTCTAGATAGGAGAGATGAGTTCTTTATACACCAAGGTGGAGTCGCTGCGCCTAGACTCTTTTTCACGCACACCTTTCGGGTGACGTGGCAGCTCCTTTCGGGAGTCTGCCCAAGTCTAGCCAGTCTCCGGTCCGTGTGCAATCAAATCCCTCATCCCGGAGTTTAACACTCTTACGACCGGTCTCGGCCGTAAGCCTAAACTCCGTTCCCTTATCTCCCGCCTAGACTCTCTGAGCCGGTCTTTCAAGAAATAGCTAACTACCGGCGCCTACCTTTCCCGGGTACGTACCTCTCTAAGGATACGTGTCGACCCGTGATTTCCACAAGTGTAACACTACCTCTCCTCTCCCTTAGCCTCGTCCCGAGCGCTAATTTCGTTTCTTCCCAAGTAGCCCGTCTCTTTCTGGGATGTGTGGGTTTCCTACCACGCTGAGTTCCCCTCAACGTTTCGGACTGCAGTCCTCCACCCCTGCAGCCCTCCCAGCCACCGGATCAGGTCGTTCTTCTCGTTGATCCGTCGGAATGGCTGGGCCCTCTGGGTAGGCCAATGCGTACCCATACTTTTCGTGTCATATTGAGTCGTACTCGCCGCCGCGCTGCGCCAAGGCTTTGGCCGGCTTGGTGAGGTTCCGGGGTCACAGGTGGCCCAGGGAAACGGGAGGGGCATGGTGTCCTTCGGGCTAGTAACCCGTGTACTCGGCAGTGACCGTGCCCACGTCCTTCCGGGGGGAGACTAGTGTGCTGGAGCAGTGACGGCGCTGTCGGGGACCCGCTTCACCGCTTGTGTGCCATCTGTGCCGGTTCCGCCGGTCCAAGTCGGTCGCCGAGGGGTCGATACGTCTGTTCTGAACGGTTTTCCTGACTCTCAACGGTTTCGGCCGCGTGCACTCTTCGCCGGGCGCCCGGACTGCGGCTTCTCGTGGTTGCCCGTAAAGCGGGTCTTTTTGTCGGTTCTGATATTCTTGGTGCTGAAGTCCTCCGCCCCTTCAGCCCACTACCGCCAGGTCCTCGGTGGATCTGGTCTAGCCCTCGGTGAGCCGGTAGTCCCTCGGCGAGTCGGGATTCTGTCGATGAAACTCCCGGAGTTTCTCCAGACCGCCTACTGAAAAGTTGTCGAATGGTTCCTCCGTCCAGTCCTTCCGTTCCGGGTAGTCGAGCCATTTGACGAGGTATAGAACTCGTTTGTTGTTTCCTCGGCCGCGCTCGACCGAGGACATAACTTCCTCGACATCGTATTCTTCGCTTTGTTCGA